>Ga0123353_10014276_pt1 | contig 11440 bp, 12 predicted proteins | sample TergutLab28metaG_3_FD_92763 | JGI IMG/M metagenome (GOLD analysis project Ga0123353, IMG submission 92763) | Labiotermes labralis P3 segment gut microbial communities from Petit-Saut dam, French Guiana - Lab288 P3 | ecosystem: Host-associated > Arthropoda: Insects > Digestive system > Gut ... | reverse complement strand
GGCGGCACGGCCAGGTCGACCAGCAGTTTCAGGCGGCGGTGCTTTATGAATTTCGATATGCGCGTTTTGGATTCGTAATACCTGCGCGAAAGCCATGCCAGCCCCAACCACAATATAACGGCATTCAGGATTACGACCAGACTGGTCCCGTCGCGCAGCACGCCGAAATTCCCATGCGAAAGCACCCATACGCAAATCACCAGAACAATCGGCATGGCCGCCGTGCGGTCGCGGGTTTTCGCGGCCGGCATGAAGCGTTCCGTAATCTGGGGCGACATTATCCAGCCCAGCGCAAACAGCGGCAGCGCCAGGATAAAGGACCAGAGGAACCCCGGCTCCCACAACGCCGCATTATTGAACGTGCTTATCGCCGATGACACTATTACCTGATTTTCAAACATTTCTTTTGCCTTTTTTCACAAACAAAAATTTGCTGGACAAATTTTTGTCATTCCCGCGCAGGCGGGAATAGGGTCTCTAAACCGCGAGCAACGCGAGCCAATTTTGGTCGTGCCTCGCACGACGATTTTATAGACCCGCTCCCGCCTACGCGGGAGTGACAAAGTTTTCTTGATAAGAAAACTTTGTCTGAAAAAGGTCTTTTCACTTGAACCTTTGTTTTATTATTCTATCATATATGGCAATGGCGCAAAAGCAAGATTTTTTTACCACCCTGGGCGGGCGCGTGAAATTCACCCGCGGAACTTATAATCCGACATGCGACGCGGTCTGGCTGGCGGCGTTTGCCGCGGGAAACTCTCCCCTTGCGGGGGAGTCGGCGCGCGCAAAGCGCAAGCCGGTGGGGGGTTATGCAGTCCTGGACGCCGGCGTCGGCACCGGCGGCGCGTCCTTGTGTTTATTGGAACATTCGTCGGATTTGAAAATCACCGGAATCGATATTTCGGAACAGATGCTGGCCGAAGCGGGTGCGAACGCATGCCTGAACGGCCGCGACATGGAATTTATTCATGGCGATATATTTACATGGCGCACGAACAGGACGTTCGATATCGTTGTCACGAACCCGCCTTATTTCAAAGGAACCCCCAGAACCGGCAACCCGCACCATAATATAGATTTGACATTGTGGACGCGTGCGTGCCTGAAGCACGTGCGGCCCGATGGATATTTCTATTGCATCGTAGACGCCGCCGCAACCGCCGAAGTCGGCGCGGCGCTGCATTCGGGCAGGGCGGGGGATATAAACATAGTTCCGTTATTCGGTGGCGCAAAAACCGCCGAGCGCGTCCTGATTTCCGCCCGACTGGGCAGCAGGGGCGGCACGAAAATTCATGCCGGCCTGTCCATGAATGACGACAAAATTTTGCGGGATGGGGAATTAATAACCATAAATCGCAAGTAAGCGTGTCATCCCGGATAATTTTTGCGAAGCAAAAATTATCCGGGATGACACCTTAAAGATTGACTTTCCTAAAAAATCAACTATATTTGCCGTCGGGCGGACGACGGTCGATGCCAGCGGGTCAGGGGGAAACCAGCAGCCCAGCATAGGACATCGGGTCGCCCCTTTTTTATATGTGCGCTGAAAAATATCTGTAAAAAATTCTTGCGATTTTTCGCACTGCTGATATCATCTTTTTCATGAACGAAAAACTGAACTTTAACCTGGACCGGCCTATTGTTATGGTGGGCCTGATGGGCGCAGGCAAGACGTCCATCGGCCGCATGCTGGCGCGCAAGCTGGACATACCGTTCGTCGATTCGGACAAGGAAATCGAAGCCGCCGCCGGATGCAGCGTCGTCGACATCTTCTCGCTTTACGGCGAACAAGAATTCCGCCGCGTCGAAGAACGCGTTCTGGAACGCCTTTTGACATCGCCGCCGTATCTAAAGGTAATATCGACGGGCGAGGGGGCATTCATAACCAAAGCCGTGCGCAAGCTGGTCCTGGGCAACGCTTTGTCGATATGGCTGAAGGCCGACCTGGACCTGTTGGTCAAGCGCACGAATTTCCGCGACACGCGGCCCCAGCTGCTGAACGCCGACAGCAAAAGAATCCTATCGACTTTGATAGACGAAAGATACAAAATATACGCCGAGGCCGACATCACCGTCGAAACCACGGACGAAAACCTGAACCGCACGCTATCCAAAGTAGTGTCCGCCATAAAAAGGCTGAGGATTAAAAATTAAGAATTGTTGTGCCGGTCTTTGGCCGGCATCCATATTTTTAATCATATATTTGATTCTTAATTCTTAATTTGTTGACACCCCTTCATATATATTCTAAAATGCCCCAGCCATGCTGCATTTTATAACAAGATATTATTCCTCTCTCGCGTCCCTGCTCGGGGCGCCGTTCCGGGCCTTTTGGCGGCTTGTCCGCCGTATTTTGCCGGACCAGGACGTGACCGCGATATCATCCGGCGGCAATCTGGACTATTACCATATATCCACGGCTTACCGGTTTTTCAAACTGTGTGCCAAGATCGGCCTGGTCACTTGGGCCGCCTGGTCGACTTATGTATTCGTGTACCACCGCCCGATGCTGGACCGCCGCACGCGCCAATTGGCCGAAGCCCGCGCCCAACACGCCCAGCATATGTCCGACCTGACCGTGTTTTTCCGCAGGTATTCCGAACTGCACCGTGAAATAAATTCCATTGACGACCAGATGATAAATGGCGCCAACCTGGCGAAACCGGAACAAGAAGGCCTGCTGCGCCGCCGCGTGAACACTTGGTCGCAGATAGAAATGATCGCGACGCGCCTGAACAACATGTTCACCAACGACGACTATGCGCCGGAATTCGTTCGGTTTTCCGACCTTGCCATCGAATACGAACTGACGCGTGAAGAAAACCGCCAGCTGCGCGCCCAGAACCGTCTTTTGGAAGAAACAATGATAATCATCGCGGACGCCAATTCGCAGATCATAGGCCGCGTATCCCAAATGACCCAGGAACATACCGACGAACTGACGCGGAACATGCAGCGGATACGGTCTTCGCTGACTTCGCTGGGGCTTTCTGAAAAAGCGCTTGCGGCCAAGGCGCTGCGGTTCAGTTCTTCTATTGTCGGATCTGCGATCAACCCGCTGGTGTTCGACGCCAAGGCGGATCCGAAATACCGCGAATTGGCTGAAAAAATCGACCTGTGGCAGGGACTTTCGCGCGCGCGCATGATACTGCCTATCGGCCGCCCAGTGGTGGGCCAGCGCATCACAAGCCCGTTCGGCCAGCGCATCGACCCGATAACCGGGGAACCGGCGATGCACCGCGGGATCGACTTTTCCGGCGCCATCGGAACGCCTTTGCTGGCGGTCGCGCCGGGGCGGGTTACGTTCGCCGGCGAACGCAGCGGCGGATACGGCAAGACCGTGGAAATCGACCACGGATTGGGCTTCAGCACTTTGTACGCGCACCTTTCGCGCATCAATGTGGAACGCGGCGAAATCGTGCCGGCGCGCCACATCGTCGGATTGGCCGGCGATACGGGGCGTTCTTCGGGACCGCATCTGCATTATGAAATCCGGTTCAACAACAGACCGTTCAATCCGTTCAATTTTGTGATGGGCGCCGTGGAAGAGAATAAAAAACCGGCCGTCGCAACCCAGGCGCCGGCCGCAGCGCCAGCCACCCAAAACAGAAGGTAGATAACATGTTCGCTTTCACCAATTCTGCAGAAAAAATCAGCCCGACCGTGGTCGGCGCCGGCACGCGCTTTATCGGCGATATCAAGACCGACGGCATCGTCCAGATACACGGCCAAGTCCAAGGAACCATCAGCGGCAACACCGTAATCATCGCGCGCGGCGGCCGCGTCATCGGCCGCGTGAATGCCAAGGGATTCTTTCTGCACGGCATGATGGACGGCCCCGCGACGGTCGATACCGCGAACATCTTCGCCGACGCGCAGATGTCCGGCGCATTGTCGTACGTGAATCTGAACATCAATAATAACAACGGTCTGGAATGCAAACTGGTATGCAGAAAGGCGGGGAAATAATATGAATAAAAGCATTTCGAAAATCTATATTTCGGCGGACCACAGGGGGGTAGGGCTGAAGCTGTATCTGATCGAAATGCTGTCCGCATGCGGATATCGGGTTGTGAATATGGGCACGGACGACTCAAAGATAATGGTGGATTTTCCGGAAGTTACCCAGCGCGTAACGGACGAGATGCTGAAAGACGAAGGCGCGCGCGGCATAGTCATCTGCGGATTCGGGGGCGGGGCGCAGATCGCCGCAAACCGGTTCCGTCATGTGCGCTGCACCCGCTGCGACAACCCGGATCAGGCGCGCCATGACAGATTTCACGACGACATAAACTGCCTTGCGCTTTCTTCCGAAGACATGGATATGGAAGTCGCGATGATAACCGCCCAGGCTTTTCTGGAATCCCCGTTCGAAGCGGTCGAACGCCGGATACGCAGAATCAACGATATTTCCTAGTAGTATATTCCCCCGATTTCTGATAAAATACGGGCAAGCCGCCCGGCGGCGGCGCGCCACATATAAAAAAGGAGACGCGAATGACAAAAAAAATCGAACTGACCAAGGGTGCGGATGAAATAAAGATACTTGCGTTTATCGAAGAAACATTTGCCAGGCCCGGCACTATCAAGCTTTCCGGCAATCCGCGCAAAGGAGAAGCCAGAGTGTATTCGTTTATAGAAGAGGGCGCCAAGACGGAAACCATACGGATTGAAAAGCGGACCGCCTGGGGCAAGCCTGCTTATAAAATCTTCATTCCTGCGATAGACCCGAACGAACCCGTTACAAATAAAAGCTTCAAGGTTAATAAAAAAATTGACGAGCTTATCGCCATAATGGACGACATGTTCGAAAAACAACCCAAAGAGCAAAAGCCGATGGACGGGGCGCTTATCGGATGGCTGTTAAAGAAAAAGAGGGGCAACACCGGTCCGTAATAATCCTGTCATTCCTGAAATGATTTTTAAAACGGCTCTGACGAGCCGTTATTTTCATAATCAATCCATCGCCGTATGCACAATGCGCGGCGGGATAAAGCGGCAGTCGCTGCTGCCAAAACCGAAAGAGCTCTCCGTAGCTTGGAATACCCTGACAACATCCCCATTGGCAACCGGGAACGTATTCATTATGTTCGATGTCGACCCTGAAACAGCGACACCCTGATAGAAAAAGACTTCGACATTGTTTACGAAAAATCTGACACCAAGCCGTCCGCCTGTGGGCGGGCTGACCCGGCATCTGACGAATCCATCCCTGTCGGCGGTCCATGTGCCGTTGTTCGTTGAAATCCTGTTCGTCGATTCTATGCGCGCATAATCCGGAACAGTCCAGGCGGCCAATACGGTCGGCGGCGTCAAGGCCGCGACAGCATCCGCAACCGCGGCGTGAACTATGCTTTGAATATCCTCGGCCAATACGTCTTGGACCGCCGTCTGGACCATATTTTCAATATTCGGCGTGTCGTTCAAATCTGAAAACTGTCCGGATATAGCAACAGGTGAAAGCAGGGTGTTCATAGCATTCTGGACAACTTCGGCAGCTGTTGCCGGAACTGTCGCCTCTACCGGCGGGAACCAGAAAAGTTGCGCGGCCGCATTGCCATATTGTCCGGGATTTGTACCTGAACGCGCCCAAGAAACTACATCGCCGGCCCGCACCGGAACAAACGCCGACGCCGTGTGTCCGTTGACCGCAACAATAGATTCAGCAACAACCTGACCATTTACACGCACAGATGCGGTTTGTCCGCTCAGATTAATAGAAACGCGCGCATAAACAAATCCATTGTGGTCAACTGTCCATGATGAACTGCTGGCCCATCTGTTTGTAGTGTTCCTTGCGGAATAATTCGGAACCCATGCAACCACTTCTGCAGATGGCGAACTGGGCGGCGGTGGCGGAATTTCCGCGACCGCGGCCGCAACCATGCCCGCAATATCCGGAGCATCGACCAAATCCTGGAAAGAACCGGATGTCGCGACAGGCGCCAGCAAGTCGATGACTTCCTGGGCATTCGCGGCGCCCGCCGCAACGATACCCATCGGCGAAAACTCTGCCATGGCGTCCGCAATCATACCGGCGATATCCGGCGCATCGGTCAAATCATCGAACGATCCGGATACGGCAACCGGCGCCAATGAATCCACAATTTCCTGGATATCAGGAGAATCACCACCCGGCAATTCGACAACACGCGGCGGGATGAAATTAAGTATTGGATTCATGCTGCCGTATTGGGCGCCGGTACCGCGGGCCCAGCTGACCCTATCGCCGACGCTTACCGGAACAAGCGCAGATACGACAAAACCATTGGCACTGACAACGGATTGTCCGACTAATGTGCCGTTGACACGTATCTCGACACCCTGGCCACTGGTATTATTGGATGCCATAGCATAAACAAATCCATCCCGATCGACCGTCCACGAAGACGCGCTGGCCCACCTGTTCGTAGTTTCTCTTCTTGAATAATCCGGGGCCAAAGCCGCCCTTGTTATGGTAGTGGTCGTGCCGCCAGAAGGGGACGGCGGCAGGGCCGCAACGACTTCCTGGACGGCCGTTTGAACAGCGGTTGCAATCTCTTTGGCGATATCCGGCCGGCCGGTCAAATCTTCAAACGCGCCGGATGTCGCGACCGGGGCAAGGGAATCCAGCGCGCCCTGCACATACGTTGTCGACGCCAATTCGGCGGCCTTTGCCGCAAAACCGGCATGAAAGGCGGCCGCGAAAACCGCAGCGCAAAGAAGAGGGCGCAACAAGCCGGGGGAAGGGGGCGGGCGGGGCCGGCCCTGAAAATCCGTTTCAGCCCATCGGCGCGAACATCCGTCCGCCGCTAATAACGTTCTTCGCGGTGTTCGTGTTACGTTCGGTTCCAATGCATTGCCATTTTTGCCGACCCGGTCGGAAAAATTATTGCTTTTACATTCCATTCAAATTACATTTTATCATAAATCGCATCTGCCGCCAAAAGGAAAGTTTCTGGGATTACCGATAAAGATATAATTGCGTTTTTCCAATTTTTATGTATAATAAGCAACGATACCAAGAGATTGGTATCGGGAACCAAGAATCCCTTTGTTTCTAGGACCTCACGCTTCGGCGGGAGGGCAGCCTCTCGGCTGCGCCATTTTCCTAGAACGTGGTCTTTCTTGGCCTCCCGCCGTTTTTTCATTAAAATGGCGTTTTTTTAAATAATCAAGGATTCCGCAAGTGTCATCCCCGGAATTTCCGCAGCACGCCGCAAGCGCGTGTCCAGGAAATATCCGGGGATCCACGGCGGATAACAAGGGGGGGGGCCGCGCAAATGAACGAAAAGGAAAAGAGGGCGATAATAGGCCAAAGCAGGGCAGTTGGGTTCAAGTTCGTCAGACTGACCGAAAAGCAGAAAACCGATATTATCGCAAAGGTCGTTGCCAAGATAATCAAAGACCAGAAAACCAAAGAAGCAATCTGGAAACTTTTGGCATTTGATATTTATCAGCTTTTGGCGAAACCAGATTCAATCGCGCGATAAAATATCAAAGTTGGACTGGATTAATCAAATATATAACCGGGGGCCCTGTCCCCGGTTATATATTTGACCAGCTTATGTTTGTACACATAATATATATTATGCGCCTTTTGAGGGCGCCGAAAACCTTGTATTCCCCGGCGAATTCTATCCCCAACTATTCCGAATAAACAGACGGATAAGATCTGACATTAAACTGATATGTCATTCCGGAATTTTTGCGGAATGCGAAAATATCCGGAATCCAAAGTTGCGGCTGCGCGATTATGCAGCCAGATGAACGGATCAGAAAACCTTAAATTTTCAAATTTTGGGATATTTTGCTCTTTAATCGCCTGTCATTATTCCACTTGTATTTTCCCGCCCGGCCCCATATAATGAATACCAGAACTATGGGAGAGACAAATGAAAAAGCACAAAGAAGTCGTTACTACCGCCATAGACGAACACATCGGCGGCCGCATAGTCCAGCGCCGGCTGATGCTGGGCATGACACAGAAATCGCTGGCCGAAAAATGCGGAATCACGTTCCAACAAATGCAAAAATATGAAAAAGCGGCAAATCGCATTTCCGCCGCCCGACTGTTCCAGATCGGCATGGCGCTGGATTCTCCGGCGTCGTTTTTCTATAGCGGTCTGCCCATGCAAACCATTGATAATTCTATGTTTTTAAAGCAACATAACATAGACATAAACGCGGTCAAACAGCGGGTCGCGGAACCGGATGACGCGGACCCCCTGGCCCGCGCGGAAACTTTGCATCTGATAAACCGCTATTGGGCCCTGCCGAACGACAAAGCGCGCGAAACGGTCCTGCAATTATTGGGAATGCTGGGCGGCGAATAATTATTTCATGTTCGCCAACTGTTCCAGCTGGCTGGCCGCGGTCAGCGCATCGACCATTTCATCCAGGCCTTCACCGCCGGCCAAAATATCGTCCAGTTTGTGCAAAGTCAATTTTATCCGATGGTCTGTCACGCGCTGTTCCGGGAAATTATAGGTGCGGATTTTTTCGGACCGGTCGCCGGATCCGACCATTGACCGTCTTGAACTGTCGCGTGAACTTTGCTGCGCAAGCCGCTGTTTTTCATATAATTTCGTCCGCAGCATCGCCATGCAATTCGCACGATTTTGCAGCTGGGAACGCTCGTTCTGGCATGACACAACCTCGCCCGTCGGGATATGGGTTATGCGCACGGCGGAATCGGTTTTGTTGACGTGCTGGCCGCCTGCCCCCTGGGCGCGGAAAGTATCGATGCGCAGATCCTTTTCTTCGATGACGACGTCGATTTCTTCGGCTTCGGGCATGACGGCCACCGACACGGCGGACGTGTGTATCCGGCCGGAACTTTCAGTTTCCGGCACCCGCTGGACCCGGTGGATGCCGGATTCGTATTTGAACCTGGCGAACGCGCCCTGCCCGCCGACGCGGAAAATGACTTCTTTATACCCGCGCAATGACGTTGCGTTTTCTTCGATAATTTCGATTTTCCATCTGCGCCGCAAAGCGTACGATTTATACTGATTGAACAAGTCGAATGCGAACAGCGCGGATTCGTCGCCGCCAATCCCTGCACGTATTTCCATGATGACGGAATTGTCGTCGGCATCGTCGCGCGGCAATAATGCCAGTTGCAATTTTTGTTCAACTTCGGGTAATATTTTTTTGAATTCAGCCAATTGTTCCGCCGCCATATCTTTCAATTCCGGATCGCGCAGCGCGCTTTCCGCGTCGCGAATTCCGGTTTCGGTGGCAAAGTATTCGTTAATAATCGGCAGTATTTCATTAAGCCGGGAATACTCTTTCGATAATTTTGCCAATTCCGCGCCAGAAGCCGTCCCGGAATTCATCACGGTTTCGATTTCCTTCGCACGACTAACAATTTCCTTTAACTTTGAATCAAACATATCGCATCCGCCATGGTCATTTTCACTTGGTCGCCTGTCGTCATATTCTTGACTGTAACGACCTGTTCTTTTACTTCATCTTCGCCAATTATTATACTGAATCTGCTTTTTATTTTATCAGCGAACTCCATCTGGTTCTTGAATTTTTTATCGGCGTCCAGATACGGCACGGATACGATTCCGGCACCCCGCAGCGCCGCCAGAACAGACATGGCATAAGCCGCCTGGCCCTGTCCCATCACCAGCACCGCCGCATCGATCGGGCTTTCAAATTCGGTCAGATTGATACGGTCCAGCGCGGTAAGCAATATCCGCACCGCGCCGATTGCGTAGCCGCTGCCGATAATATTGGTTTTGGTGAACCGGCTGGATAGATTTCCATACCGCCCACCGCCGCCAATACTGCCTATTTCAGGATAAGTTAATGATTGTGCTTCATAAACTATGCCATCATAGTACCCCAAGCCCCGCATGGTCGCCAAATTCAGTTTAGCTTTTTTTACCCCTGTCGATTCCAACAGATTGATGACTTCTGCCAATTCTGTAATCGCGGCATCCAATCCTGGCGTTTTTCCGACCAGGTTTTTATAGCCGTCCGCAAAGACCGAAACGATTTGTCCGGCATTCGTTTCGCCGACCGCCGCACACAGTTCGTTCTTGAATTCCTCTGCGCTTATCTTGTCTTTTTTATCAATTAAAACAAACGCAAAATCAGTCTGTTCTTTTGATAAATTCAAGTATTTTGCAAATTCGTTCCAGAATGTGCGGGAACCGATATTTATAACATAGTCGCCGATAATTTCCGGTATGGAATCGTAAACGCTGGCAACGACGGATATGATTTCCGCATCATAATTTGCCGACAGCCCGTCCAGTCCCAGAATATCGAAATCCAATTGATAGAATTCGCGATAGCGGCCTTTTTGCGGACGCTCGCCACGATATCTTTTGGAAAATTGGGTCAGCCGGCACGGAAAATTCAAATCGTTCAGATTTCCGGCGACAAAGCGCGACAGCCCGACGGTTCCGTCGTAACGCAGCCCCATCTTGGTGCCGCCCTTTTCGAACAGGTACATCAGGCTTTTAGTTTCCGACCAGTCCGCTTCGTCGGTCAGGACTTCGGCGCGTTCGATTGCCGGCAGATCGATATATTCGAACCCCGCGACGCGCAATTTGTCCTGCATCTTTGCGACGCAGGCGTCGACGAACCGCTGCTGGGCCGGCAGCAATTCGATAAATCCCGATAATGGTTTTGTTGGTTTAAGATTCATGAGTCTATCCTTTTTATTTCTTTATTATAGCACATTTGGCCGCGGATTGCGGCAAGGGATTTGGATTATGAATACGCTAATAGTTGCCCGGACGGGCATGATGGAAGAAATAAAAAGATGCAAATGACTTTGTCATGCCTGCATTATAAGGCATGCTTGCGGTAATTTCAACAAAAAATGTTATTCAGGCTTTCAGGCCACGCGAACTTTGGCTGCGCGGCATGCCTGGGCAAGCATTGGAAACATAGGCGCGGCCGGGGCCGGCTGAACATTGTCCAAATTCCATCTTATTCGCTGGCGTTCCAGTTCTTCGTACAAATATTTGTAAGGTTCTGCTTTGCCGGTAAATCCGGAAAGATATTCACGGACAGCGGCGTACAGTTCCTTTTTCTTGTCGCGCATTCGTACGCGTTCGGTCAGCGGCATCCGGGTTGTGAACATTACCTGCATTGCTTTCAGATGCAGCGCATAGGCAAGCACGGGGTCCAGTTTTGCATTTTGGTTTGTCATTTTCCCTCTCCTTTGTATATACATTGTATATACAAAATTCCTATTTGCAAATTTATTTTTCAAATAATTATCGGCTTGTTATTTTTTGCCGGATTTTTTAGAATGAAACGGATATGACAAGATTGTATTTTATATTCATCGTATGCGCCCTGCTTTTCGCGCCGTTGGTCGCGCGGGCCGAAATTATCGCCGCGCCGCGCGGCACGTCGAATGCGGCACTGACTGGCGCAGTATCGAACAATCCGGCCGATTACATGACCCCGACTTCGTTCAATATGATGG
>Ga0123353_10014275_pt1 | contig 11440 bp, 7 predicted proteins | sample TergutLab28metaG_3_FD_92763 | JGI IMG/M metagenome (GOLD analysis project Ga0123353, IMG submission 92763) | Labiotermes labralis P3 segment gut microbial communities from Petit-Saut dam, French Guiana - Lab288 P3 | ecosystem: Host-associated > Arthropoda: Insects > Digestive system > Gut ... | reverse complement strand
TTTGTTGTTCCGTACGACATCGTAAAGATTCTCGAGATTTAAATCTTCCGCCATTTCTTTATTAAAGAAAGTGCAGTATAATCCGGCGCTTACCGACAGCATATGTTCGCCGTGCGTCGTATATAGTTTATTGTTGATCGACAAATCCGCGTTCACGTCCGCGTCCCAATAAGGTTTCGAAAAGTTTATATACGGCAAAGTATATAAATCCACTAACATTTTTTCCTGAAGCAGGGAATTTGTTTGATGGAAGGAATCATATACGACGTCAAATAAATCCTCCTGCGACAGGATACTTGTTTTCGCGACGGTAGCGGGAGAATCAACGATAGAAGCGACGTTGACTGCAACGCCCGTCATTTTGATTTTGAAGTTGTACATTTCTTCAAGGTATGAATTTCGTTCATAAACAGCGTCGTTTATTTTATCTCCGTTCATGCTTTCGGAGTAAAGGTCAATGCATTGAAAATTACCGCTTCCTTCTCCGCGAACTATAAACCTGATCTCATATCCACCGAGGTCGATGTATTCGATGTCTATTACTTTTTTGGCTTCAGTTTCGGTTTCATCATTGTTCGTGCCGTTCGGAATATCGGACTTCGCTTCGTTTCCGCCGCAGGATATGAATAAACCGATTAGCAATGCGAACAATAACATTATTGATATTTTTTTCATTAATTTTTTATCTCCTTTTATTTATTTTACAGCTTCTATAAATTTTTCAATGGCCTTTTGCGCCGCCGGTTCTAATGAAGCGTATCTTGACGCAAAACTCACTTTGCTGTCCGACCCGATACTCAAAATCGCCCTCATAAGCCCGCCGAAATCATACGCCGAACCTAAATCAAACGAAGCGGACGCAAGCATTATTTCGATCATATCTTTGGATTCGTTATCGCGTATCAGTTTGTTTGTGAGCTGAACTTCGTAAAACGCCGGTATCAATGTATCAACGGACTTTGCCGCGAGGATTTCAAGTATATAGCCGATCTTTTCATACTCGGTAATCGTTATCGGCACGCAAAACAGCGGCGATCCCCATAAACTTACGAGATGGTAATATCTCTCCTGACTTTCCTCAAATTTAGGAGCCGGCAGTATACCGAAATCGGTGTCCATATTACGGAATTTCGGCGTTTGAAGCAACGGACCTAAGAAGAACAACGCGCGGCCTTCTTCCCATATTTTCGTGAGCAGCGGCCATTTATCCTGACCGTAATACTCGAATAATATCGTAGTATTCTTGTCTGACAGGAATTCTGACGAGAGATTCAATACACTTTCAGCGCGCGGATTGTTCATTGCCAGTACAGGCAGATCGTCATTATCCTTAGAAGTGATTTTTTCACCTGAACCTGTAAAGAAAGTAATCGAATTGAACGTTTCCGAAACAAGTCCCCAAACATCCTCATAATCTAATATGCCGTCGCCGTTAAAATCATATGTGACGTCTTTCGCAAGGCTGTAATATTTTTCTATAGTCCATTTATTCGCCCGGACGACGTCGTATAGATTTTCGAGGTTCACTTCTTCAGCCAATTCTTTATTGAAGAAAGTCCCGTATAATCCCGCGCTGACCGAAAGCATATGTTCGCCGTGCGTCGTGTAAAGTTTTCTGCCGATGGATAAATCATTGTTTACGCCCGAGTCCCAATACGGTTTTGAAAAATCGATATACGGCAGCGTGTATAAATCCACCAGCATTTTTTCCTGAATCAAAGTTGTCGCATAATTCAACGCTTCATACACGACGTCATATGAATTTTCCTGCGCCAAGATACTTGTACGGACGACATTAACGGGCTGAGCCGTACCGCTCTCTAACCTTTTAATCTTGAAGTTATATTTTTCCTCGAGATATGAATTGCGTTCAAAAATAGCGTCGTTAATAACATCGCCGTTTATAGTTTCCGCATATAAATCAAAATTATAGAACGAAGACTTTGTATCGCCGTTTATTAAAAATCTGATCTCATAACCTTCAAGGTCGATGTATTCAATGTCTATTTCTTTACTGGCTTCGGTTGTTGTTTCTGTAACTTTTTCGCCGACTTCAGGTTTCACTTCGTTCCCGCCGCATGATATTAATAAACCGGTCAATATCGCGATTATTAGTGCTATAGATACTTTTTTCATTGTTTTATATCTCCTTTTTTAATTTTAAATTGTGGTAAGTAAAACCATTTTCCACGGTTCTATCACAGGTATTTTAAACGCTTTATATCCGTCTTGGTTGAAACTGCAATTTAATTTTATCCGTTCGCAATTCATATCGTAAACGAAGCAGCTTGACGATTCGGTTTTTAATAAAATCACCGTATCTTGCAGAGTTTCCAGACTCGGATTGAGGAGCGCCGCACCCAATCCGCCGTTATCCAATCGGCGCGTCCAGTTTTGCAATTTGCAATAACTTTCCGTAAATGACGGTAAAGTATCTTTTGAAAGATAACGAAAAACATTTTTGAGCTGCTTAACTTTCGGACGGCTGTGTAAAAACGTCCATGGCGCATATCCGGCTATGCAAATCCGACCGCCGAGAGAATTTTCGAACACGCCCATTGAACATTCGGAAAGAACGTTGCCGCTGTAATCTTTCATGGTTGAAAGAATCTGTACAAGCGGATTCGTTGGTTCAATTACACCCGCGGCGTTTCCGTAGAACGCCTGGTAACTATTTCTTCCCGTGCCTGCCGGTATATCGGAGTTCAAATCATGATCTGTAAAATATTCCATACAATCTTTATATTTAAAATCTTTTACCGCAAAGCCGGTCAGTCCGCCATAACCCATTTCGTTGAGGTTTATTAAAGCCCCCGCATCCATGTAAACCCCGCCCGAAAGAAGTTTTTCAATAAGATTTGCGGACATTACCTTGACCGCGTTCCCGTAGAGAGTTGTTACGCAGGCATTCTCCGGCGAATATGCGACGGGAAACCCGATGTCCAGCAAATCCTGCGAATACTTATGGAAATGCCCTGTCCACCCCGCGGTGAAATCGGATTCCGCCGCCCAGTAATCCGTTGTCCAGCCCGCAAAAACTCCTGTGTGCGGAGCGCGCCCGAATGTGTTTATCAATAAGTCGTAAAACGGCTGCGTTTTATTTAAACGGTCATACATGCGCGCGGAATCTTTCGGGGTCTCGCCCGTAAATGTTATCACATCGGGCGTGATGTTATAGGCAGCGCCCGTACAACCCGCGGCTATATACGCAGCGGCTTCCATAGCGGTAGCTGTTGGGGATTTCTTCATTTCCTGATACGGGAAACTTTCTATTTCAGCTTGTATAGTTTGCACATGATCTGGCAATAGCGAAACCTGCCGCCCGATCTCATGAGATTTGTAGATTATCTCATAAAGCGGTTCTTCCGTATACGCGCCGCCTCCCGGACGCCAATATACCTGCCGTTCTTTGTCTCCTTTCAAGATGTCGGCGATTTCCGCGAAACTGTATCCCTCGTAATAACGTTCGCCCGTCATAAATCCAATCGGAATCACTTTTTCGGAGGCTTCGCTCACCGTTTTTTCTATGTGCGCAAATAAACGCGCGAGAGTATTGCGGTTGTGCTGCAGCCATTTAAGCGATAAATCTTTATCAAAAGCCGCTTTTAATTCTCCGCGCGTATACTTTTTACCGAATTCCTCATAAAAAATATTTAAACAATTATCGCAAAAACAGGTATAAGTGACAGGTCCGTGACCGCATAAACGAACGTCGTCATCAATCCAGATGTAATCCGGTTCCGCGCTTACAACTATTTTATACAATTCCGTAACATATTCGCGTTTGAAATTTTCGTCGTTAGGGCAATAGCAGCCCAGAGAAATATTCCCGCCGATATTTGTCGTGTGGGTATATTCAGCATGTAAAGAATTATCAAGGTTTTCTTCATGGTGACCGATAGTAGTCAGAATATTTATTCCGCTTTCAAATCCGTATTCACGCGCCGTTTTCATGCGTTCTCGGAAAATCTCCGCCTGGCGTTTCGCGGTACCGAGCGGCATAACCGAATGTGAAACTGAAATAAATAAAGTAATTTGCTGTACAACATTTCTATATTCGTTCAATGTCTCCAGAAGTTCGCGGAAAAGCGATGGATCTTCTGAAACAATATTTCCAATCCGTATTGAATTTTTTGTTTCCGGTTTCATAAACTTAATAATCCTTTCTGTTATGAGTACCATATTTGGTAAAATTATATCACGGCTATATTCATTTGTCAATTAATAATTTCATTCCAAAGCGAGCGCCGTTTCGTTGGCTTTATTAAGTTCGTTGTTTATCGAGTTAAAATTACTCTCGACGGCGGACGCGAAATTGTTTCTCTTTGCAACCAGCAAATCCGTGTATATTAGTCTGACCTGTTCGTAATAAAAAGTATCGCCTATATCCATTGTTTTATATGCGTAAATTATATCAAGCATTTCCTGCGATTCGTTGTCGCGCGCGTATTTTGTACGGAGGGCCGTTTCAAAATATGCCGGTATTGTGATATTTCTTGATTCGACCGCAAGAGCTTCCATTATTATGCTTGTACGTTCCAAATCCGGAGCGGTAACGGGCACGCAGTTGATCCAGCCGTCTATGACGCGCGAATAATATTTTGCCTGTGACTCATCGTATTTGGGAAAGGGAAGGATACCGAAGTCTGTTTCCATTGCGCGCAACTTTGGGATTTGCCCGACGCCGATAACATAGAAAAGTCCTAAGTTGCTTTCAAATTGTGAAGCGGAAACTCTTCTTTGTTGAGTTTGGTCGCCGGCTTGATATGAAAAACTCGTAATTTTATCTTTGAACGTATCGAAATATATCTTTTCGCCGTCATAAATATTTCGATAAATTTTATCAAGCAAATTGAAAAGTTTTTCATTGTCTCCTGTGAATACAAGCAAATCATCCGTGTCTTTGCTTACGGTTTTTATTCCGCTCGAAACCCAAAAACAAGGATATAACATATCGAACTGAGACAATATACCATACCTGTCCGAATCGGTCATTTCGCCGTCGCCGTTCAAATCCGCGGACGTTGCTTTCGCTAAATCGAAAAACTTGTCTATTATCCATTTATTTTCGTTTACAAGGCTGTAAATATCGCCGAATGCCAAATCATCGACAAGTTTTTTATTGAAAAGTACGCAAAGCGTGTTTTCAAACATATTAAGGCATTCGTCGCTGTAAGCGAAATAAAGTTTATTATTGATAGAAATTTCGCTGTTTACGTCATGTGAATACCACGGCTGCGAGATATCCAGATACGGCAGTTTGTGTACCGGAACAACAGACCCGTTAAGCGCAGCCGCCCAAGCATGGCGGGAAATCAGCATACACAAGTCGAAATCATCCGAATCGGCCTGCGTGCTTTTATTAAACGTAACCCTTAAAGTTTCCAGATCCGGAGTTAAATTTTGTACAAATTTTATATTGTATCTTTCCGCAACCTGCAAATTTCTTTGGTATATGGCGTCATTTACGGTATCGCCGGTTTCTTCATCGACATGTGCGGCCGTTGTGCAATCCCATAAATTGCCATCGGCTACTGTTATACGGAATTCATATCCGCCGTAAGTTTTGTCGGGAAGGTAAGCGGCGGTATATTTGAGCTCGGTTGTTTCAGGTTCGGATGTTTCTTTGACAAAATCCGTTTCGCTGACATTTGAAGATTCGCCGCAGCCAATGATAAAGACCATGGCTGAAATTAACATTAGACATATAATTTTCATATTTGATTATACCTCTTTATTATATTTTGTAATATCATTCCAAAGCGAGCGCGGTTTCATTGGCTTTATCGAGTTCTTTGTTGATGGCGTTCAATTTGCTTTCGACCGCGGACGCGAAATTGTTCTTACCCTCAATCAACACGCTCGTATACACATTTCTGACCGCGAACAGATAGAAAACATCGCCCAGATCCATTGTTCTGTCGGCGTGGATTATATCGAGCATTTCGGCGGAATCGTTGTCGCGCATAAATTTTGTACGTAACGCCGTTTCCATATACGCCGGAACGGTAATATTTTTCGACTCAACCGCGAGCGATTCCATAATTATACTCGTACGCTCCAAATCCGAATTGGTTACAGGCACGCAATTGATCCAGCCGTCCGCAACCCGCGAGTAATATTTAATCTGCGATTCGTCGTATTTCGGGAACGGCAGTATGCCGAAATCCGCGTCCATAGCGCGCAATGTTGAAACCGCGCCGATACAATGCACGAGGAACAAACCTTTATTATCCTGGAACTGCATATTCGAAACTTTCCGCTGGTCTTCCGTACCAGCGACATAAGTGTACGACGTAATTTTATCGCGCCAGATATCGAAATGTATTTTTTCGCCGCCGTAAATGTTCTGATAAACTTTCTCAAGAATACCAAACAATTTTTCACTCTGACCCGTAAAAATCAGCAGATCGTCCGCGTCTTTGCTGACGGTTTTTATTCCGCTCGAAACCCAAAAGCACGGGTAAAACAAATCGTTGTGCATCAATATACCATAGCGGTCAATATCGGTCATTATGCCGTCGCCGTCCAAATCGGCTACGGCAGTTCTGGCTAAATCGAAAAATTTATCGACCGTCCATTTATTGTCAGTTACAAGATTGTACATATTATCCAGCGATAAATCGTCAACTAATTTTTTATTGAATAATACGCACATAGTCTGTTCAAACATAGTAAGGCACTCGTCGCTGTACGCGAAATAGAGCTTGCCGTTGATTGAAATTTCGCTGTTCACATCCTGTGAATACCACGGCTGCGAAATATCCAAATATGGCAGCCTGTTTACCGGTACGACCGCTCCGGTAAGCGCGATTTCCCAAGCGTCGCGCGCAATCATCATGCCTAAGTCGAAATCGTCCGAAGCGGCCGCAGTGCTTTTCCGGAAATTTTCTTTGAGCGCGGGATAATCCGCCACGCTTATCTGCCTGAATACCATGTCGTATTTTTCTTCGATCACACGGTTCCGCTGATATATCGCGTCGTTGATGGTGTCACCCGATTCCTCTTCGACTACGGCGGTCGTCACTACATCGTATAAACCGTCCTCCGGCACGACAATGCGGAATTCATAACCGCCGTAAGTTTTATCGGGGAGGTAAGCGGCGGCGTAGCGGAAAACTTCCGTTTCGAGTTCGATTGTTTCTTTAGCGGAATTGGTTTCGTTGCTTTTGGGTTGGTTGGCAGCGCAGCTTATGATGAATGTCATAGTTAAAATTATTAAACATATTTTTTTCATATATTTCAAACCTTCCTATATCTAATCAGCCGTGACGAACGTTTCTCATTGATAACCACATTCAACTTATCGCAACCATTCGCAATAACTTCCTCTCCCGTATCCGCATCGGTGAACATATAACTGCCTTTGTCAAGTCCTTTCAACTCAAAACCTGCGGCCGACATCGGCGACTCCGGACGCCTGAACGCGAGAATTATGCCGTCGCCGTTTTCGGGGCGGTTATACTGCCACGCGCACCACGTCGTATCACACATCGAATTTTCAACAAGCGCGTAAAAGTCACACGAAAGATATGAGCGTATGCTCTTAAATTCAGCGGTATATTTTTTTATAATTTCGTTTTTGGGATCGCCTTCAACAAAATCCTCGTGTCCGTGCATCCAAAAGAACACCCCGAACGTCGGCGCGTAAGTGCTGCGGAACATGTAAGCGTCGTTTGCGTACGCTCCCGGCTGCGTGCCGTGATACGGCAGCCAGCGGCACAAACCGGTTGTGTGTATCTGCGATACTTCGGGTTCATAATCGAACGTGCAGTTATAATCCGAGCGCCACAGCGGTACGGAACGCGCCATCATTTCAATATCGTTGCGCCTTCCGCCGGACGCGCAATTGTCGATGAGCAAATCGGGGAACCGTTCAAGCAGCATATCCCAGAACTTATACAATCCCATTACACTTTTTATCTCTTTAATTCCCTTGCGTCCTTCCGCGTCATACTTTCGCCAATACGCAAGAGGATTCGTATTGAAATCCTGCCTGTAGCATTTCAAATCGAACTTTTCCACATAACCCGCGACCATTTCATACGTCCCCTGAACCGCTTCGGGATTCGATAAATCCAATAACAGCGTGGGATCGTTCGGCGACATCTCGAGGAACCAATCCGGATGTTCCTTCGGCGTATCGGTATTGCGCAGAACACGCTCCGGCTCGATCCAAATCAGAAATCCCAACCCGTGATCTTTTATCGCTTTCGCGACATCCATCATTCCGTCCGGATGATAAGTCTGATTGACCACCCAGCTTCCCGTATGCGCGCCCCAATCGCCGTCGAACGCGGTCGGACAAGGTCCGGTCGAATATCCGTACCAGCCCGCGTCGATCCAGTAATAGTCCGCGTCGATGCCGAACGCCGTAATCTTTTCGATGCGCTCGATCATCTTTTCGCTCGAAATCGCGCCCCAACCGCCGATAGAAATCGGACCTTCCTTCGGACGGTCGTCTTTACCGATGACGGAAATGTGCTTTTTGAAGAACCGCCGCCAAGCATTGCACGCGTTATCTCTTCCGTTATCGTAAAGCATGATGACAGCCGACGATGTGCGGATTTTTTCATGCGGTTCAAGATAGAAATCCAGTCCCTCGATACCCGTTTTGATATTGATCGTTTTGCCTTCGCCCGTGAAGCGCGCGTTCCATTGCCCTGTCCAGCCGATAGCGACCAGCGCGCCTTTATCGCCTTCATTCAAATCGAAATACGGGAATAATCCTTGAGAGCTTCTCCCGTGTTCACACGCGTATGTACGGCTCTGACCGGGCGCGATGTACTCCGCATACTGGAAAAATTCGTCCCTCACCCAGTTCGAACCGATTGCTTTGAATACCCGTGCGCGGTTTTCGGGAGTCAACCTGTGACCGACTTTAGGCGCAGCGTAATTTTCGTTGAACGGCAGCGAAATGTCGCAATCGCAAATCTCCGATAACTGCCCCGAATTCGTACCGGAACAATTTTCAAACTGCAATAAAACTTTCGCCGCGTTGAATTCGTCGTAAATATCGATTGTTTCGTATACTTTTATACCGTTACCGAAATCGTACGTTATTACATTTGTTACAGTTCTCACTGTTTCGGTCTCAAAACCGTTGTAAACTTTGCCATTGTACTTGAAAGAAAAATGCGGAATTTCCGTAAATATTTTTTTGATGTCCATGATTGAATCCTCTCTTTTATTTAAATTTTTAAATTAAAAACAACAATGTCCCGCCGACAGCCGTGATAATTCCGATCAACGCAAAAACATTGATCTTTTCGCCGAAACAAACCCGCGCGCCGATCGTACTCAACACAATACTCCCGCCTGTCACGAAAGGATACAGCACAACGGCGGGTACCGTTTTCGCGGAGATAAGTTGAAGCAAAAATCCTACACCGGAAACCGCCGCGAAAATCATTATCAATCCGACGGCGGGAAGTTTGTTTACTTTCGCCGGAGTTTCAACTTTAGGCTTGAATATGAAATACGCCGCACAATTTATAACTGTCACCCACAAATTAGAGTAGAAGATAAAATTTACCGCCGGAACCGCGGAGATATTGATTGAATGAGCTTTTGAAATGATGCTTACCGTACCGTTTATTAAAAATATCGAAACACACAATATATAATAAAATTTGGAAATGCGACTTTTGTTATCGGAGCGGCTGAAAGTTGACAGCGGCAGCGCGCAAATCAATACCGCAAGCCCGATAATTCGTGCAGCCGAAAGCACTTCATCGAGGAAAATTATTCCGTAAAAGTACGGCAGGATCATTCCGCCGAGCATCATAAATACGGAATAAACCGACATTTTGCCGTATCTCATGATCAGTATGCCGACCAGCGCGGACAACGATGAAACTACGGCGAGCAAAATCGAGATAACAAACGAAAACGTTGAAAATTTCGGCAATCCACCGATCACAACGCCAAAGGCGCCGAAGAAAATTGTATTCGCCGCGCCGCAAACCAGCGAAAAAAACAAAATATCTTTCAATCCGGCCGCGAATTTTTTTTGGTAAAGTTTGTTTAGATTGAATTGTACCGCGATACACAATACCGCGAGAAATAAAATAAAGTAATCCATAAGTACCTTTTTCTTGACAAATATTTTTTGGTAAGTTATAATAAACCTATAAAGGAGTGTTATTAATGTATGTAAAAGAATTTATAAAAGATGGTATGACCGACAGCGAGGCGATCAACGCCTGTCTGAAACAATGGAAATCCGGCGAGATTATATTTGATGGTAAAGACTGGTTGATCGATGAAGCTATTATAATTCGCAGCGGTATGACAGTGATAATCGACGGATGTTCGGTCATTCAGAGGGACGAAATGTTCGACAACGTGTTCCGCGGCGATAATTTAATTGTCGATCCGAACGCTCCATACGGGTTCCCGTTGCGCGTTGACTCGATTCAAAACGTAAAAATACTGGGTAAAAACGGCGCGATGATCATCGGTCCTGAGAAGAATAAACGAGGCTGGCATCCGGTTTTGAATCAGGAGCAGGATATGACCGGCGACTTCTGGGGCTGGCGAACGTTTCAGATTTGCCTTTCGCGGTGCGACGGATTGGAAGTCGGCGGGTTCGCTATGACAAGGACGCGCTGCTGGGCGATTTCGTTCGATATGTGTTCGAACGGCTATGTACACGACATCGATTTTGACACATACGTCAAAAACGGCGACGGGGTAAATTTGCGCGTAGGCTGCCATCATTTCAAGATTGAGAACATCACCGGCGTCACGTCTGACGACACCGTTGCCTGCACTGCGCTGAAACCGCATGTGAAATATCCGTTCAGAAACTATTTGTATACGCTCGTTCCCGCCGCCGCGATTACTCCCGACGATACCGATTTGCGTTTGTTCGACATCCATGACGTTGAAATCTCGCATATTTTCGCCGGACACAGAAAAGGTTGCGGCTGTCATCCCAGTCTGCTTACCGCCGACGGAATACAAATGTATGATATTAATATTCAAGATATAGGCGAATTGGAAGGCGAAACGCCGCCGCCATATGGCTGCGTGAATATTTATACTTCGCTGACATACGGCGAAGGGTACAGTCCGGGCGATTTTTACAATATTAAAGTTGACGGCGTAACCGCGAAAATTTCGCCGAGCGCGGTGAGAGTTAAAGCGAAGGTCAAAGATGTAGTGTTAAAGAATATTGTGCAGGAAAATACAAACGGCGTCCTTTTCGATATAGAGGATTATGACGGGATTATGATATTATAGGGAGGAAAATACATATGAAACCAAAAATATTAATTACAACTTTGTTAATAACAATAATTTTCTCCGCTTGCGGGAGCAGCGTTGAAAATCCGTCTGATTCAGACGCAAACACCACGGAAACAACTACTGCAGAAATAGATTATATGGAAACGCTGCCGGTAATCAACTACGAAGGGTATACTTTTAAGGTTAT
>Ga0123353_10014274_pt1:0-10000 | contig 11440 bp, 10 predicted proteins | sample TergutLab28metaG_3_FD_92763 | JGI IMG/M metagenome (GOLD analysis project Ga0123353, IMG submission 92763) | Labiotermes labralis P3 segment gut microbial communities from Petit-Saut dam, French Guiana - Lab288 P3 | ecosystem: Host-associated > Arthropoda: Insects > Digestive system >... | reverse complement strand
AAACTGTTATAGTAACTCCCTGGATGCCAAAACATTTAGGAAATTTTTTATATGTGTTACGTGTTTTGTATTACAATGTGCATTTGTTGGAAAATGTACTAATTATAGGAACACGTAGAGTGTGAGTCACATAAAACACAGAAAAAGATGTTTGTTCCTTGTTTCAAGATTTATTTACTTTGAGAGGTTGCAAGGACTCAGTAATAGAGTGGACTAGCTCTGAATAGACTTCAAAATTCCAAGATTTTATGTTGATGGTTGTGGGTCTCCAGATTCCATAACAGGCAGCTTCTTGATCTGTGATTACTTTGAACTATTCAAGATTGTGTAGTAAGAAATTAGTGAGTGATTTGGTCTAGCCTGTTTGCTAAGCATTATAAAGTCCACAATGCTAATTTGTTACAGGAAGGACCTGCCTGGCTACATGTGGGACCATTATGGACAGTCTGTGCCAATGTCAACATATCTTGTGGCGTTTATTGTGTCAGACTTTGATCATATATCAGAAGGGAACTTTTCGGTATGGGCACGTCATGAGGCAATCAAACAGGCTGAGTACAGTTTGAGCATAGGTCCCAAGATCCTTCATTATTATGAGAAGTATTTTGGGATACCATTCCCTCTGCCCAAGATAGATATGGTTGCTCTTCCAGATTTTGCAGCAGGAGCTATGGAAAACTGGGGGCTTATAACATACAGGTGAGTGAATATAAATTTGTTTATAAGCAAGAAGGAAAAGGGCAGTGTTTACTATCTAGGTTTATTCTATGTAATTGTATGTAACCAACTGGCCTTGGCAAAATTTTCCTATTGCACACCATGACAGCATGTGGTAGTTGAATTTGTTACCCCTCATTTTAACTGAGTTGTTGGAAGGGACTGAATGGTCATGGTTGGCCCCTGGAGTGGGTCTGGATACTTTGGAGAATGAATAAGTCTCCCCCCTCCTCACTCCTGGGAATCAAAATATCATTCATTATTTGTCCAGCCCATCGCTTAGTCATGGCATTGACTACTCTATTCTGGCTGCATACTCACTGGCTTTTATGTCAATGAAATTAAAATTTTTTTGAGAAAATTATTAAATGTGTATTCTCATACATCTAAACAGTGTAGCACATATCTCTGATTTAAGGTTGACTTCCTTATCTAATAGTCCATTTTGTTTATCTCTGCAGTGCTGTGTCTGTCCTGTCAGCATTCATATGGCACAATATTTAATCCCCATGCATACCAGTACCATGTATGTGTTGATTCACTTGCTTAAGTATGTTTTTAAAAAAACTAAATTCATCAGTTACTAAGTACTGTGTACCTACTCCCAGAACTTACCATGTATCTTACTGATGTCTGTGTTATGATTACATATAAAAAAAAGGTAAAGTGTTCCCATTATGGGCCTGGTGTGGCCCAGATGGTGGGTAGAGGTATAGCTCTACTCTTCCATGGCCACGGCACTAGAAGGTGGTGAGTGGTCAGCAGCAAGCCCTGGCCGCACTTTACCCCCAGGAAAGACCTGGTACCCTTTGTACAGGAGGCTGGATGGGCTCCATGGCCGGAAAATCTCGTCCCCACCGGGATTCGATCCCGGACTGTCCAGCCCGTAGTCAGTCATTATACTGACTGAGCTACCTGGCCTGCGTTGTGATTACGTATATTAAGAGAAAAAAGAAAGAAAACAGTTCATTCTTTTAAACTGATACATTGTATGATTACAAAATTATTCATTGTATGTAATCAGAAATTATGGTTCCTTGTATTTCATTAAATATTCACTGTGTTAAAACTTGCTTGAATTAGAAGTTGTAGGAATTAATGAGATTTGTACCAAATACAAATATTTTAAATAAGGAGCTGTTTCTTAGAAAGTGAAAGAAGTGTGCTTTGATCTTTGTGTAAAGTAGTGTGATATTAGGCCAGTAACTAAATAACTCGGTGAAAAAGAGTTTGTCTTGAGAAGCTGATTGTTTCACGTATAATAAGTCACGTATAATAAGGAAATCCTCTACAATTAATAGAATCAAACAGATTAGTACTGTGATCACAAGAGCCTGCCAGTCATTTTCATCCTGAACCAAATAAATTCCTCTACACTCTTCCACTCTTTTCCTTTAAAGATTAATAGGGACTGATATGTTGTCCTGAAACATTGGAGCGGAACTGCCATTCTGTGTTGAATAGAATCCCAAAAGAGTGCAGCTCTCAATAATGTAGGAATTCTTGATAAGTAGTTATACAAAATTTGATGGTAGTTGTAAAATATTAAAAAGGACAGCAGTATAATTCTCTTGCTTAAATTTTTGGGGATTTCTTGACCAGCTGAGGAACTATTAGCTTCCCAAGAAGAAACCTGCAGCATAGAGTTAGTTTGCTGTATAATTGCCATATATTGTAATTGTACAATCAGAAGCTGCTACTTGCTACTGTATGTGGTGAAGGTAGGGTAAAGTGCACCCTTTTACAGGCACTGAGGCTCTGTACAGGCTGTATGGCCCACAGGGGGAGTAGAGGTCTAGCTCTACTCTTTCTTGACCATGACACTAGAAGGGGGTGGGGGGTCATTCTCGCGCCCCGGCCGCTGTTTACCCCTGGGAAAGACCCAATACCTATGTACAGGAGCTGGGTGGGCCCCAGGGCCAGTCTGGACGGGTGTGGAAAATCTCGCCCCCACTGGAATTCGATCCCCGGACTCCATCCCGTAGCCAGTCGCTGTACCGACTGACCTACCTGGCCCACATTTTATGTGTAAACTACATAATAAATGATGCTGTGGAATACTCATTATCAGTGCACAGTAAGTTGTATACATACATCATGGGCACTGACTTATTGTCATTTCTTTTTCCATGACCTCACCCCTTCAATTAGGAGAGCTGGGATAGAGTAGTCAGTATTGTGATTGGGCTGTGGACTGGATGATCTGGGTTTTGATTCTAGGCAGGGGAAAGATGTTTTTCTCTTCTCCAAAATGTCATCATCTGGTCTGGGTCTTACTCACCCTCCTAGTCAGTGTGCAGTAGGGACTTATTTCTTAACAGTCAAGTGTCCATTGATTGAAGCTGACCACTCACCATCACTTTGTGCTGATGTTGAAGTGAGTGGAGCTGTAGTTCTATATGCCTCCATGATGTGAACAGAGACAAGTTTTCCTTTTACCTTTATACATAAATTAACTTCAGTAAAAAAGTGAATTCAATTTTGTGACAGCACCAAACATGCCATGCTGTTGTCAGAATATTTAGAATGCTCCAGCACATAGCAATGTCATATTTACAGTCAGGGTTAAAAAACATAAGAAACTCTAATAGAAAATCCTGAAGCACTACCAATTTGACATTATTTTGTGCAGGGAGACAGCAATGCTGTACAAACAAGGTGTGTCAACCAACAACAACAAGCAGAGTGTAGCTACAGTTGTGTCACATGAGCTGGCTCACCAGTGGTTTGGTAACTTGGTCACACCCAGCTGGTGGACTGATCTCTGGCTTAATGAAGGATTTGCAAGCTACGTTGAGTACTTGGGTGTTAATGCCGTAAGTGTTCTTGGGTGTCAAAGCAGCAAGTTTGCTTGGGTGTCAATGCAGGAAGTTTTGTTGGGTGTGAATGCAGCAAGTGTTCTTGGGTTAAAATGCAGCTAATGTTCTTGGGCATCAATGCAGCAAGTTCTTTTGGGTGTCAGTGCAGTTTAAGTGTCCTTGAGTGTGAATAGAGTATATGTTCTTGGATGTGAATGGTGCAAGTTTTCTGTGTGTCAATGCAGCAAGTGTTTTCACCACATTTTCTCTACAGAAAATCTCTCAACCGCAGCACACCCAAATGCAGTGAAACACTCCTGTGGGTTTTGAGTTTGAAATGCTGGTGACTAGGGGGTATTTGTACACCATGTCACATCTCAAAATTTAGAAACGTTAAAACACTCATGTCTGTTACTCCTATTCACATTTTGAATTTCTTAAAAATTTAATGTACTGAACTGACAAACTGGGTGAGAATGATTATGCCCACCTCTCCTCCTTTCTGCAATAATTGTGCTCAAAAATTACCCTGTTATGTATTAGAGTAACTGTGCATGACCTATGAAGTATAATTTTTTTTATAGGTGGAGCCATCATGGAAAATACTGGAGCAGTTTGTAATCTTTGACCTTCAGAATGTGTTTGCTTTGGATGCTCTTGAGTCTTCACATCCAATCTCAATTGAAGTTGGCCATCCTGATGAGATTAATGAAATATTTGACAGGATCTCTTATGGAAAAGGTATTTGAAAAATGGCAGATCATCCTGGAATAAACATAGGTACTCTGCAAGAACACGTATTTAGAAAATATAAGAGAACCATTAAATTTTATTTTAGATAATAGTACATAATCATGATCTGAGCTTAATACACATATTACCTCATAATCTGTCTATTAAAATTTGTCATCAGAACATTAGAAGTTTAAGAATGAATGAATGAAATTTTGTGTCACTGGCATTTTGACCCACCTCATATCTTGTGTCAAACTGAAAAGCACCTACATCATGATGAGCTAGTCTCATCACATATTGACATTTACACACTAGTGGCTTACTACTGCAGGAAAACAAAACCCAAAGTAGTGTCTGCATGTTTATTCATAATAGCATAACACTGACTACTTTAAATATTGACAATTATTGCTTAGAAAAAGGCACTGCAGTGTGTACTATTCATCTTAATTCTGTCTGTGATAAACTGTATATATTAGCTATTTACAGATCTTCTCTGTGTAATTTAAACACTTTCCTAACTAATTTTGATTTGGTTTTGCCCAAGTTTTTTAATCTCAAGTTTAATATTTTTGTACGTGGAGACATTAATATTAATTACCTTGTGGAGAGAATGAATGAATAAAAACATTTAACTTGACAGTATTGTACTCTCTTTTAATCTCAGTAGCATCATCAATTTTCATACCAGATTAGGACCAAATTATTTTCAAGTATTGACATTATTTTTATAGATAATTCATATTTAAACAAATTTGATATTATCCCTTTAATAAACAACCTTTTTGATCATGATGCCCAAATCTTAACAATACATTTTGTTGAAGAACATAACAAAGACCAATGTATGTATTTTAAAAGAAATATAAATCAGTATACTATAGCTGACTTCCAACTCAAACTCAGCTATGAGACCAGGGATTCTGTTTTTGAATGAAATGATGCCAATATAATTTTTAATTCCTTTTTAATATATATTATGGCATTATTACTCCAGTTTCCCTCTGATTAAAGCTAATAAAATGTCAAATTACAACACTTGGATTACATCTGGTATATGAACTTCATGAAAACATAAAAGAGAACTCTATATTGAATTTAGAAACAATGAAATTCCTCCTTTAAGAAAATATTATAAAGATTATTGTCAAATCCTATTGAGGGTTTTAAAAGAAGCAAAAAGAATGGAATATAATGAAAATGTTTTAAATTCAAATAATGTGATGAGAAACACTTGGACATTAATAAATAAATAATTAGGCATGTATAATAAAAATCATGGAATACAATCCGTAAATACCGATGGTAGGAGCACTGCAAATCAACAAACTATCGCTGATGCCTTTAATAAGCATTTTACATCTATCCCCAATATGATTAATAGGAACATTACAGCAAATTACTGTCTTACTAAAACCTATGCCAATAATCAGAATACACTTTCCTGTTATTTGAAACATGCATTCCAAAATTCATTCCCCAGTATTAAATGTAATTATACTACCACTAAAAAATTGAAAATATAATAATGTCTTTTAAATTGTCAAATTATTTTGGTTATGATGAAGTTCCTACAGAGATATTAAATATATGTTCCCGTTTCTTTGTAGCTCCCTGCTAAATTATATATGTAACAGGGCTCTTTTTTTGGAGTTTTCCCCGATAGGTTAAAGTATGCAATTGTAAGACCTCTATTTAAGAAAGGTAATAATAATGACATATCCAACTATGGGCCAATTTCAATTTAAACCTCCTTTTCAACAATTTTTGAAAAAGTAGTCGTCTGACCATAATATTTTAAGTAATGAACGGTATGGCTGTAGCATCAAACTGAAAATTGATAATGCTACATATCAGTTAACAAATAAAATCCTACATGCTTTGAATAATAAATTATTAATAGGTGGGATTCTTTGCAACTTTGAAAAGGCATTTGCCTGTGTTTTCTAAACTATAATTCTATGGCATAACTGGTAACCATTACAAATTTTTCAAATCCCATCTGACCAACAGATATCAAAGAACATTACTGTATAATGAGATCAAAAATGTTACAACATCAACATGGTGTCCGCCAGGGTTCAGTTTTGGGACCTTTGCTTTCCTCATTTTTGTTAGTGACTTAACTAAGTTTGTAAGAGATAAATGAGTTCCTATTCTATGGGCAGATGACACTAGCATCTTATTGTCCCCTTCAAATCCTACTGACTTAATAACAATATCAACACTGTTTTTAAAATTTTTAGTGATTGGTGTAAGCAAAACTTACTTTCCTTAAATTTTACCAATCCCTAATTTACTAATTTGACAACTAAAAATAATAACCAAATTGAAATAACTATAATAATAATAATAATAATAATAATAATAATAAATCTATTCCTAATATTATTTGTAGAAAATTTCTTGGTTTATGCTGTTGATTGTTCACTAACATGGTTAAACCATGCTGATTTGCTAACAAAAAATTAAGCATGTCATGTTACTTAATTCGAAATATTAAACCATATTTGTCTATTTCTACTCTGAAGATCACTTATCATTCCATTTTTCACTCAGTTATGTCTTACTGCATAATATTCTGGGGAAACTCTTAACATAGTTCTGTAATTTTTAAAATGCAGAAAAGGATAAAGGGATAACAATAATACCAGACCAAAAAATGATTTGCACTTGCCTCAGGTACTCTAGCCATGTATTAGAAGGGAGTTTGTTATTCAGGTATAAAAATCTTTAACGTTTTTCCCAAGGCAATTAAGGATATTGCCAGCAAGTGTAATAAGTTTAAAACTGCTCCAAAACACTTTCTTCATACACACTCGTTTTATAGTGTAAATGAATTTTTTAACAAACTGTAATATTTCAATTTTATTGTGTGTATATTATCCTGTCCTCTTATATTGTACAATTATATTAGATTTCTCTGTACTTATTCATTATCTATTGTTCTTTTACTTCATTAATTTGTAAATTTTATATCACAGTTTTTATGTATTTATTTAGCTTGTATGTTTGCATATTATACTTCAATTTATTTCGATGTTGTATTTGTAATTTTGTAATTATTGTAGTTACTTATTTTAATTGGAAATTCTGTTCTAAATTTGTACTATTTTATGTTAATTATTCTTGACTGTCTACCTTAGGACTGGCTGTTCTGTTACATGAGCAGACTTAATTATTTTTTTGACTGTTCCTATATAAATTGGATGAACTCCTGTATATGGACTTTTTGGAATACTGTTAAAGTTGAAGTTAAACAAATTTTAAAACTCATTTTCCTGATTAATTCTTGACATACCTTTATATAATGCGAAACAGTGGGAAAATCTAAGATAGTGTATACACGCGTAAGTAGTTTTAGGTTATTTAAGATGTGAAGTACATGATGTGTTTTTTTTAACATACCCTGTCTAAGACTGATTACTTCTAGGTGCTTCAATTATTCGTATGATGGATCACTTTCTCACAACTGAAGTGTTTACAAAAGGAATCACCAAGTATCTTAATGGCAGGTAAATTAAAAGAACTTTAAAATTCCACCAGATGTTTTTCTTCGCAGCATTATATTGCGTCTTCTTTCTCTGTTCTGTAAGAAGTAATTACCCATTTTCATAGCAGCATAATCACAAAGCCGAACAGAAGGACAAAATTTCCTGGGATTTTATAGTAGGCAAGTCAAACAAATGGCATTTAAATGGACAGTGTGTTTGATTGCATCTTTCGTAATATTATGGTGAGGTGGGGTAGCTCAGTTGGTACAGTCACTTTGCTACATACTGGACGTACAAGAAAATGTGGTGCAATTGCTAACAAGGGCAAGAGATTTGTCTCTTCTTCAAACAATTTAGAGCAATTCTGGGTCCCACAAAGCCCACTGCTCATTGGACAGTGGACGGTCTTTCCTTGGGGGTAAAGCAGCTGACCATTCACTACCATCTAGTGCTGAGGGCAAAAATGAGTGTAACTAAACCTCTACTCCCCCTGTATGCCGTTATGGCCAGCAGAGGGACTACTGTGCCATTAATTTTACTGTCATGAGAAAACAGAATATCAAAGTTTAATGCATATTGCAATGTTTGTGACCATTTTTAAACAAAACCATCTTATTAGCTTTATCATGTCTGTCTGTCTGTCTCTCTCTCTCTCTGTCTGTCTGCCTGCCTGCCTGTCTGTCTGTGTCTGTCTGTCTGTCTGTCTGTCTGTCTGTCTGTCTGTCTGTCTGATTGTATGTATGTATGTCTGTCTGTCCATATGCATGAAACATCTTGGCTCCCACTGGACAGACTTTCTTGAAAAATGGTATTTCAGTATTTTTTGAAAATCTGTCAAGAAATTTCAAGTTTCGTTGAAATCTGACAAGAATAATGGGCACTTTGCATTAAGGCCTGTGTATATTGATGATGATAGTTCACTCAGGTCTTCTTAGAATGAGAAGTATTTCGGATAAAAGCTGCAAAGAAAATCAAAACACATATATTATACTCAAAAACATTTTTCCACAAATCATACCATTTATGAGATAATGTGGAAAAATATGATAGACCCAGATAGGCCACAGATAAAAATATAATACGGTGCATGCACTGTTCATGCTGGATACCTGAAGTTGCAGGCACACACTGAGAATACATATATTGCTTATTGCTCTTCCACAGAAACAATGGTTATGTGAACATGACTCAATGTCACATTATATGTACATTAGCCTGTCTTGTTATTCATTACATTGGAATTATTTGGTTATTGTACTATATCTGAGGAGTGTTTAATGTAAATAGCAAACTGAAGATTAAAGTAGAGCAATTCTAGCACAGTGGGTGGGAATTTAAATACAGAAAGTTTTAAAAACCTAAGCAATTAACTAACCCACTGCATACTGCTGACATGATTATCATTACCATTTGCATAAATTTTAGTAAATGTTAATGTAGGCATGTTCTGAAGCTCAGTTGTTACTGTATGTACTGTCAGGTTTAACAATAAGAACCACAACATTTTTGTACACAATGTATTTATGTGTTCTATATGAGTTCTAAAATAAACATCAATCATTTCACTATACGACATCAACTGTTTGTGCTTTGTAATGCAAAGACGTTGAATGTTTGTATATAAAATGGATTAAGTTTGTTCTTCACAGGTTTAAAAATCAGTCAGTCATTGTGAAATATTATCACAGGTTTATTTTTGTTGTTGCTATAAACACTATACTGGTCTTACCATTTTAAACTATTGTAATATTTTTCTGGAAATTCTAGGATACAAATATGAAGACTCCAACAGGATAATTCATTTGACACTAAACCAGAATATAATTCAGATACATTAGCCAATTTCTTGTCTGCTCTATTGAATATAATTAACAAATGGATAATTTCAGTATGTATTCAAGGAGCTGCTAGTTCTTCTCTATGTCCAGCACTTAAGGTGGTCACATAATGTGGTCATTTTGCTTACAATGGCATTTCTGAAATGTAACAAACTGTTTATCTTTTCCAGAAAATACCAGAGCGCCACACAGAATGACTTATGGGAGGCACTGACTTTACAAGCTCATGCTGATAATGTTTTAGACGAAAGTATATCAGTGAAAGAAATTATGGATACATGGACACTTCAAACAGGTTTTCCTGTGATTACGGTGACAAGGGATTACACTACAGGCGATGTGCACCTTAAGCAGGTAACCTCAAATTTTGAATCATTTATGTCATGGACTTATCCATCATCTTAGCAGTAGGAAATTT
>Ga0123353_10014271_pt1 | contig 11441 bp, 8 predicted proteins | sample TergutLab28metaG_3_FD_92763 | JGI IMG/M metagenome (GOLD analysis project Ga0123353, IMG submission 92763) | Labiotermes labralis P3 segment gut microbial communities from Petit-Saut dam, French Guiana - Lab288 P3 | ecosystem: Host-associated > Arthropoda: Insects > Digestive system > Gut ... | reverse complement strand
TGAGATTAGTGTCATAATCGATGATAATTCCCGTGCTTACTTCAGTTTTTTCATCTTTCGTAAACACATCAACGGTTGGGTTACTATAGGTGATATAGCCGCAACCTGTTAACAAAACTAGAATAATACAGGCAAGCAATACAAGTAAAATAGATGTTTTTTTTCTCATGTTTTCTTTCCTTTCTGTGGTACGGGAGCCTTTTATGAATAATCCATATCCAAGCTACTCAAAACGCATTTTTTACCTTGCCAGTGCCCTGCCGCCGACGCGGTATGAGCCTACGGTGCAGCCTAAGAACGACACGATAAACATCAGGCAAAAGGCAATGATATAGGCGAAGAACAACTGCTGAAAGAATACGAGCGATAGGTTGAAGGCTATGTTGAGTTGAGAGAGATAAAACATCTGCCCCATTTTACCCACATGATTGGGCAGATAGTAGCCCAGAATCACCTCTTGAAACAGATTGTGCAGCAGCATGACGAGGGCCGGAGCATTCAGAAGAATGAGGCTCTCTTTTTTCGAACCCAGACGCTTTGCCGAAATTACTCCGGCCGCGAACCAGATAACCAATACCGTGAGGTTTGACAGCAAAAAAAGCGACGTATAGTAGTACTTGAAGGTCAGCAAAAAATGATCCTGTATGTATCCCAGAAAAAGCGGGAATAAACCTATTATTAGCAGTACAACTCGTTTCATTCGCCTCTCTCCCCCGATCAGAGAATTTGTTTATGAAACGATTATATCCCTCTCGCAGTCTATGCCGCTACACCCAAACGGGTAAAATAAGTTAGATTTGCAGATGCTTTGCAGTCAAAAGTAAGTTCCAGTATAAAAAAGCCCTCGAAACCCGTCGTTTGGGATCGAAGGCCGAACAGACTGCTGCACCGGTCATTTTACCGAAGCTATGTTCTTGTATATCTCCTCCGTTGCAAGGGACAGCTTTGTGACGGCGAAGTCGCTGCCGGCCGGGAAAATGTAAAATGTGTCGTCCAAGGTGTTAAGGTCAACGCAGTCGCCGCGGCCCTTGTAATTGTACTCAATATGACAGGAGTATAGGGACTGCGCGGGCCAGTGCAGCTCGAACGCTTCGTTTTCACAGACGCCGTAAAGAGTGAAGCCGCTCATATCGTGGGTCAACCTGCCGGATTCCGGGAATACTATGAAGCCCTTCGCGTTCGGGAGCGACTCTATGCGCACCTCGGCGCTGAATGAGTATATCCCGCTCTCAACTTCCGCACGCACATTTGAGCGCTGCCACTCATACCAGTCCGGAATATGGGAGAACTCCGTCTTGGAATCGAGCGCCGTGAGCACGCCCAATTCGCTCATCTGCCAGACCTTGCCGCAGTGCGAACAACTGAGTTCGCTGCCTTTTGAAGTCATCATATACTCCGTCAGACAGGACGGGCACTGGTACAGTATGCTGTGCAGACCCTCGGCGCGGTTTTTATCCCTTGTCCTCACGCCGTTTTGCCTCTGCCAGGCAAAGTCGTCGTATACGAACGCTTCGCTTATCCTCGCGTCTATCTCCTCTACGGACAGCACCTCTGTCTCCTCTTTGGTTATAAGAAGCTTCATTTCGGACATGACAGGTTTTACCTTACGGCTTCCCACGTTCCAAAACGGCGAGTTGACATGGTGGCCGTGCATGATGAGGGTCACGACGGGGACGCCCATTTTACGGACCATCTTGCTCAAAGATATCGGCATGACCGCCGAGGTGCCGCACAGCGAATACCTCGCCTCCGGGAACAGCACCACTATGTCGCCGTTATCGCGGGCGCGGAGCATGTTTTTCACAAGGCTGAAGCTTCTGGTAAACTTGCGGTTGCAAATGCCCCCAACTGCGCGGAGCAGCCACTCCATGCCTATGTACCCGTCAATGGCGACGACATAGTTGGCGCGGTTTGGGAAGATAGCCTTGGTCATTATCATGAAATCCATAAAGGAATTGTGGTTGCAGAGCAAAAAGTAGGGCGGTTTCAGACCCTTGGGCATTCCGGTTTTGTCGATGTTCGCCCGGTGGGCCCAGGCTTTCGGAAAGCTCAAAATCCAAGTGACGGGGGTGAGCACGCGCATCTGCCGCTTAGGGCGGCGGTTCATATCAAAGCGTTTGTATTGTCCAATCATGAAGGGGGTTCACTTATCCAGATATTTATTTGTGCACCCGCCGTTTAGGCCGCGGCGGGCATTACAGTTTTCAGTCTTCGGGAAGATAGCGCTTTATGAGCGCCTGTGTGCCGAGGTCACCGAGCATTTTCCTGTCTGCGAGGTCCTCATACATTGAGGCGACAAGCGCGGTGACGCTGAGCTCAAGCCCTTCGGTGGACGCCTGAGCCAGAGCGATGTGCAGATCTTTTATGTAGTGCTTAATGAAAAACCCGGGATTGAAATCACCGCTTAGAATGCGCGGCGCGGTGTTTATCATCTGCCAACTTCCCGCAGCGCCCTGAGAAATAGTGTCCAGCATGGTCTTCACATCGAGCCCGGTCTTGCCGGCATAGGCTATTGCCTCGCAAAGCCCCGATATACAGCCGCCGAGCGCTATCTGATTTGCCATTTTTGTGTGCTGGCCGCACCCTGCGGGGCCGCCGTGTACAATGGTCTTGCCCATGGCCTCAAAGAGCGGAAGGCAGCTCTCAAACGCCTCCTTGTCCCCGCCGACCATAATGGCAAGCGTCCCGTTTTTTGCGCCCACGTCTCCGCCCGACACCGGGGCGTCAAGCGTAGAAATCCCTTTTTCCGCCGCTTCGGCGTAAATGCGCTTGGCAATATCCGGGTCCGAGGTGGTCATGTCTATGAGAAAGGCGCCTTTTTTCGACGCGTTTATTATGCCGGCGTCGCCGAAATAAACCTCTTCGACGTCCTTTGGATAACCGACTATGGTTATCACGGCGTCTTTATTAGCGGCGCAGGCCGCGACGCTGTTTTCCCACACGGCGCCCTCGCCGATGACGTCTTCGACCTTGCTCTTTGTCCTTGTATATACCGAAACCTCAAAACCCGCTTTCATGAGGTTTCTCACCATCGACTTTCCCATCACACCCACGCCGATAAAACCAACCGTTCTCATACCATACCTCCAAAAGTAAATGATTCATCGTCATACATTCTATCATATCCGCTCTGATTTTACCATTTTATACAAAAGCGTGAAATTTTTTCCCGCCGAATGGCGGTCATCACAAATACAGTGTAGCGTATATGGATATATATGAGTTATAATGTATTTGTAAGTATAAGCCATGCAATGGGGTGCATCTTATGGCGAAGGCAAAAGTGGCGGCTGTTATCGACATTAATTCCAGTGTCGTAAGGATGAATATCGCTCAGTGGGATACAGAAAAAATCGTGGTTCTCGACAGGCTTGAGAAACCCGTGCAGCTGGGGAAGGAGGTTTTTTCAACCGGGTATGTTTCATTTGACACGCTCGGTTCACTCTTGAATATTCTCAACGGATTCCGCGAAAAAGCCTTTGAGTACGGCATCAGCTCCCTGCCTGTCATAGCTTCCACTGCGTTTCGAGAGGCTTCGAACCAGGCCTATATACTTGATCACATCTTGAGAAGGACAAAACTCGACGTCGAAGTATTGGATGACACCGAAGTCAGCGCGATATTGTTCGACGCCATGAAAAACCACGCGAGCACGCCCGAAAGAGATGTGCTGTTTGTTTACGGCGGAACCGGCACCACCGATTTTCATCTGATTAAAAATGAAAAGAGCGCTTTGGCGCACAGTATCCAGACGGGGCTTCTCAAAATAGCGGAAATGCTGCGAGAGGCCTCGGATTTCTCCTCTCATACAGAAAGTATGGCGGAGGAATATATCTACAGTTTTCTGAACCGCGAAAACCGTATTAAGGACATGTTCCATGCAAGCAAGGTCTTTTTCAGCGCTGCCAACCTGCAGCCGTTGTATAAGCTTTTAGGCGTCAGCGCGCAGGACGGCGTTGTAAGCGTTAAAAGCGCCGCCCTGCTGCAAGTGTACGATGATTGCCGCTCATACTCTAATGAGCAACTGTGCAATCTTTATCAAATGCCTGCGCATCAAAGTGAAATGCTGTATTCCACGATAGCGCTCCTGGCCGCGATTTTAAGGCGTACAAAGGCCAAGCGCCTGTACTGCGCTCAACTCAGCCTCGCCGACGCCCTTCTGGACATTCTTCTGCGTCCGGGGGCGCGCAGGAGCCACAACAGCGGCCTGCGCTCGGGGGCGCTTTCTTCCGCCGTCGATCTCGCGAAGCGCTACCGCTGCGACATCGCCCACTGCCTGATGGTAACCGAAACGGCGGAGCGAGTGCTCAGCAAACTCAAAGGGCCTTTCGGGTTCTCCAAGCGGCATGAAACCCTTCTGCAAATAGCGTGCATACTGCATGAATGCGGCTATTTCATCAATTCTGAAAACACACAGCAGGCGACATTTGACCTCGTGAAAAATGCCCATATCTACGGACTGCGCCGACAGGACGCCCTTCTTGCCGCCAATATAATCGTACCGAACGGTTTTGCAGATACCCGGAACACCGGACAACTCGATGAGGATATCCTGCTCGCCTCCAAGATGAACGCCATATTGCAACTGGCGGATTCGTTGGACGCCTCGCGAAAACAAAAAGCCACGCTTCGCGAGGTCAGCCTGAGCGACGACTCGCTGGTGATATCAGTGCGGACGGATGAAGATATCACTCTCGAAACGTGGATGTTCCGGCAAAGCGCGTTGTTACTCAGAGAATCGTTCGGAATAAGTCCGGAGCTTAAAGTGAGGAGCCGTTACGGCTTGGAGGAATCAGAGCAATGAATCCCTTAATCAACAGAGAACTGAGCTGGCTTGCCTTCAACGAGCGGGTTTTGGCTGAGGCCGAGAGAGCAGGGGCGCTTCCGCTTGAGAAGTTGGATTTTCTCGCCATAACCGCCTCAAATCTCGATGAATTCTTCATGGTACGCGTCGCCTATCTCTTTGACCGAAGGGGCAGCCCTGCCTTCGACGACTCCGGACTGTCCTTTGACGAACAGCTCGGACGCGTACTGGCATATTCGGGCGAGTTTCAGAAAAGACAGGCAGAATGCCTGTTCGAGATTCTCGGAGAACTCCGCCAAAAGGGCGTATGTTTTTTGAAATTCGAAGAGCTTGACACATTGCAGTCAGCCTACGTCAGGAAGTATTTTGAAGACGAGGTTCTGCCCGTCATCACACCCCTTGCCATCGACAAGAGCAGACCGTTCCCGTTTCTGGCCAACATATCGCTGAATGTGGGAGTGCAACTGCGAACAGAGTCGTCAGAGAGTGTCTACAGCGTGATACAGGTCCCCTCCATCCTGCCGAGATTTGTCCCCTTACCGTCCGAGAGCGGCAGACATTTCCTGCCGTTGGAAGCGCTCATAATTCATTTTTTACCTGTGATATGCAACTTGCATGAAATAGTCGGCACAGGCTGTTTTCGGATAACGCGGAGTGCGGATTATGACGCGGATGAAGACGCCGACAACCTGTTGGAAGAAATGAAGCGCACCCTTAAAAAGCGCAGGCGCGGCAGGCCGGTACGCCTTGAGTTGAGCGCGGGCTTCGCCCCGGAGATGAGTGAATTCATCAGAAAAATGCTTAATATCGGCAAACGGTTCGTCTTCGAAATACCCGGCTTCTTAGACCTCTCGGCGCTCATGAAAATTCCCGCGCTCAAAGCGCCGGGGACACTTCGGCTTGCACCCATAGTCCCTACGCCGGCGGCCGATTTCGCGGGATGCGAGGATATATTCGGCTTTATCAGGGAACGCGACCGTATGCTGCATCATCCGTATGAGAGTTTTGAGCATGTAGTCGATTTCATCATGGCAGCGGCAAACGACCCCAATGTGCTCGCTATCAAACAGACGCTGTACAGGGTGAGCGGGCGCAGCAAGGTCATATCCGCCCTCGAAACGGCCGCAGAATCGGGCAAACAGGTGACTGTCCTCGTGGAGGTAAAAGCACGCTTCGACGAGGAGAACAATATAAGGTGGGCCTCGCGGCTCGAACGCGCCGGATGCCATGTCATCTACGGTCTGACGGGCTTGAAAACGCACTGCAAAGTGACCCTAGTCGTGCGCCGAGAGGAGGACGGCATCCGCAGATATCTGCACCTTTCCACAGGCAATTACAATGACGTCACCGCGCGTGTATACACCGATATAGGGGTGTTTACCTGCCGTCCGGCGTTTTGCGCGGACGCGTCCGCCCTGTTCAACCATTTGACAGGATATTCTGTTCCGCCGGCCTACAACAAATTCATCGTCGCGCCGGGACATCTTCGGGATTTTTTCCTCGACAGGATACAAAGAGAAATCGACAACACGAAGGACGGTCTTCCCTGCGGGATATACCTCAAGACTAATTCACTTCTCGACGCCCAAATAATCAACAAATTATACGAGGCCTCGCAATCAGGAGTCCGTATTAAACTCCTTGTCCGCGGAATATGCAGCCTCCTGCCAGGTATTCCGGAAATGAGCGAAAACTTAGTTGTGCGCAGTTTTGGTGGCAGATTTTTGGAGCATTCGAGGATTTTCTCATTTGAAAATGCCGGGGAGCCTGTGGTATATTTAAGCAGCGCGGACCTGATGCCGCGCAATCTTGACCGACGGGTCGAAGTGGTTTTTCCAATTGAAGATCCGGAGTTGAAAAACCGGCTTCGCGACGCGTTTGACTTGATGTGGAGCGACAACGTATGCGCCTGGGAACTCGGCTCCGACAGCGTTTATCGCCGAGTCGAAACGGGTGATACAGCCGTCAATTCTCAGTCGGAGTTATTGCATACGGCGGCTCTAAGGGATAAATAATTCCTCTAAAAGGAGGGGCAAAAGATATGAGAGTTGGATTGCTGACGAGCGGCGGGGACTGCCAGGGACTCAACGCGGCGTTGAGGGGCGTGGCGAAAACCCTGTACCGCGCCGTCGAGGATGTGGAGCTGTACGGCATTCAGGACGGTTATCTCGGCCTTATCGAGGGAAAATGGCGCAAGATGGAGATAGGTGAATTCTCAGGTATTCTCAGAGAGGGCGGCACTATTCTCGGAACGTCGAGGCAGCCTTTTAAGAACATGCGCGACACCGGCGAAAACAGCATGGACAAGCTTTCCTTGATGGTCAAGAACTATATAGAAGGGCGTTTTGACGCCCTCGTCATTCTCGGTGGAAACGGGACGCACAAAACGGCTCACGCGCTGTGTCAAAGAGGGATCAACGTCGTAACGATGCCGAAAACCATAGACAACGACCTGTACGGCACAGACCTCACGTTCGGATTTGACAGCGCGGTGGCGAAGGCCGCGGACGTGCTCGACGCGGTGCACACGACAGCCGCCTCGCACGGCAGAGTATTCGTGGTTGAAATAATGGGCCACGACGCGGGCTGGGTGGCGCTTTACTCAGGTATGGCGGGCGGCGCCGACGTCATTCTGCTGCCGGAAATACCTTACGAATTAAAAAACGTCCTTGCGGTCATCGATAAGCGAAACAAGTCGGGCAGCAACTTCACAATCATCGCCGTAGCGGAGGGCGCGCTCTCAAAAGAGGAGGCCAAGCTGACCAAGAGGGACCGCAGGGACCTCTTCGGTTCGGCAGGCTCGCGCCTTGTCGACGAGCTCACGGGGCGACTCAATCAGGACGTCAGGCTGCTTATCCCCGGACATTTCCAAAGAGGCGGCGACCCCACCCCCACCGACCGCGTTTTCTGTTCCCGTCTCGGCGCAAAGGCGGCTCAACTCATAATCAAGAGAAAATTCGGCTACATGGTCGCGCTCAAAGGCAATGCCATCGTGTCGGTACCCCTGGATGAGGTCGCCGGAAAACTCAAAACAATCCCGCCAGACTGCGAGATTTTGGACCAGGCTCGCGCCTTGGGGATTTCTCTCGGAGACGGCTGACCGGCTCGCGGCGCGAAAAATCGAACGCAGCGCTAAAACCACGCGCGTCAGAGCCCAGAATGCGCGTTGACATCGTCGCCGCCGGAATGATATAATGACCTTCGCCGAAGTCGGCAATTCTCAGCATTCGGCAGACAGGCACGGACCTTGTACCGAGCGATACGTACATGTCCCCCGCTGACAATGACAGCAGGGCGACTCCCGGCAAAAAAAGAATATGCGGATGTGGTGGAATAGGCAGACACGTTAGCTTGAGGGGCTAATTTTCGCAAGGAAGTGCAGGTTCAAGTCCTGTCATCCGCACCAAACCCATATAATCCGAACCCTCCCCGAATGATAGAAAACGGGGAAGCGTTCGGATTTGTCGTTTGATAGACGAATGGCATCTTTAAAACACAGCTGGGTTGGTGGCATCCATCTGGATGCATAATATGATGTAACTACCATATTATTAACTATGCGTATGACTCATAAAAAATCCATAACAAGTTTCACCGCTGCGCACGTAGCCCTTTCTATTGTTTAAGGCAGAACAGTGGTAGAACCGCGTTTTCCGGCATTAAGGGTAGCGGCGTGATTATTTCCCGTGCTTTTTTAGGCCTGTAAATTTACGAACTTTGTGAGCAAAATGCGCCGTGCGGAATGCCGATTACATATTGCAAAGACATGCGTTGTGGTGTATTATATTTTCATAGCAAAAACATACTCCGAGCTTCGGAGGACCGAAAGGTTTCCGAAGCCGATGGGTTGCTTTGGAAACAAGACAGCCTGCCTTCAGCAAAGGAGTCCGCAGTAAAGGATCGTGCTTTAACTGCGGCGTTTTTATTGAGTAGCCGGGTGTGCCCGGAAATAATGAAGAGAAGGAGAATGGCTGTATGATGTATGGGTACATAGGAAAAATGTTGTTCGTGAACTTGACTGACAACAGTTTTGAGGTGCGCGAGCTCAAGGAATCGGACGCCCGTGATTTCCTGGGAGGCCAGGCCTTGGGCGCAAAGATCCTTTATGAGGAGATGAAGGCCAACGTAGATCCTCTGGGCGAAGAAAGTGTCGTAGGTTTTGTCTCAGGTCCTTTGAACGGCGCGACAGCCCTGTTCGGAGGAAGATATACGGTGGTGTGTAAGTCGCCCATGTCAAATACCTGGAATGACGCTAATTCAGGCGGCGCTTTCGGACCGGTCATGAAACAGGCCGGGTTTGACGCGGTATTTGTAAAGGGTATAGCAAAGAACCCCGTATACATCTTCATCGATGACGGCAAGGTCGAAATTCTTGACGCCGGTCCGATTTGGGGACTTACTACCCTCGCCGCAGAAGAGAAGCTACGCGAGATGTATGGCGACAAGATGAATGCGGCGCTTATAAGCCCCGCCGGTGAGAATGTCGCGCTCATGGCCTGTGTCATGAACGACGGACACAGAGCCGCAGGACGCGGAGGCCCGGGTGCGGTCATGGGTTCCAAAAAGCTTAAGGGAGTTGTCGTTCGCGGAACTCACAAGATAGAGATTTTTGACAGAGCCAAAGTCATGGCAATCAACAAAGACACCGCGGGAAAAATGGGAGATTCCATGAAGGAAGGCGCCGATAGGATGGGTACCTACGGAACCGGCGCAGGTTATGTGAACTCGGTCATAACGAATGACGCCAGCATTAAGAACTGGACCGGATATGCTACCAAGGATTACCCCGAAGAGATAGCCGAGGCTGTTGGCAGCCAAGGTATCGATTTTTCAAAAACCAAAAAGTATAACTGCCATACCTGTCCTCTTGGATGCGGCGCTTTCCACGATTATCCGTCTGAAAAATGGAATCTGGCCGATTCACCCCGTCCGGAGTATGAGACCATGGGCGCGTTCGGTTCTCAGCTTGCCAATGCGGATGCTGCGTCTGTCTTCCAGTGCAACAATCTCTGCAACGAATATGGATTCGACACCATCTCCGCCGGCGCCACAATCGGCTGGGCCATGGAGTGCTTCAATACGGGGGTGCTCTCAAAAGAAGAGTTGGACGGCATCGAGTTGCGCTGGGGCGACGGCGACGCAATAGTCGCCATCATGGAGAAAATGTGTAAGGCAGAAGGCGTCGGCAAGATACTTATGCATGGTACAAAGTATGCCGCGGATCATTTCGGTAAAGGGCATGAGTGTCTGGTCCTTGCAAACGGTATAGAAGAACCGCAACACGATTCAAGATTGATATATGGACTAATGCGTATCTATCAATATGACCCGACGCCGGGCAGACACGTTAAGGGCGGTTTGGCATGGTCAGGCAGACACATGACGGGGCACGATATCGACTACAGGGGAACAGGATATCACGATATCGACGGCGTAGCGTTCACCGAAATCACAAATGCCTCGGGGACTTGCATGTTCGGCAACAATTATTTCCCGATAGTTGATCAGGTTGAGGCGGTGACAGGGTTTACCTATTCACCTGCCGAGAGACTGGCTTTGGGCCTGAGAATGTATATGATTCGCCATGCTTTCAACGTACGTGAGGGAATGCGCCGTAAAGACTATGTAATAAGCGAACGCTTCTATAAGTCTAATCCTCCGGATGGCGGACCGATTGTAGATATACTTGTTGACAACGAGCTGCTCGCCGACAACTTCTTCAACGCTATGGGGCTGGACCTCGATACGGTACCTCTTAAGTCGGCTCTTGAAAACCTGGGAGGCTTGGACTTCCTGATTGACGATATACATCCCGAAGAGGTCGAGTAATGCATGTCAACGTTCGATTTCTCTGTGTCGATACGCCTGTTGGCGATATTGAAGTAGAGGAAGGTGCTACGATAGAAGGGGTATTGAGGTATTGTGTTGAGGAATACGATATCAAAATGTCTCTTAACAAGCTTTTAAACTATCTGTTCCTGGTCAATAAAAATCCGGCGCGGCCAGATTTTAAACTCAGTGAGGGTGATAATCTGGTGATTGTGCGTCCCCCGCTCGGGGGATGACATAGGGCCAAAAACGGTAAAAAGTTACGCAGGGCTTGCGATTCTCACTTCGCCCTGCGTAGCTTTTTATTTTGATTACAGCAAAAGGGACAGTATGATTGACGTTGCCCCGCTATGCAAACTTCATCATTTTGCCGCGGGCCTTCTCAATATCAGCCAAATCGTCAGCCAACCCGGATAGAGGAGAAGGAGGGCGAGCATCGGCAATACTCCCGTCCCAAAAAGGCCATCCGCAATCCCGGTAGGCACAGGGTCCACCTTCTGCGCATTGAAGAACTCGAATACCCGCTCAGTTGCTCCGCCTGCGCTGAGAACTCTGAAATCCGTATCGTTTGCTCCGCCTGCGCCGGCGCTGTCGGTAAACGATGGACTATAACTGTTATCTACGGCTTCTATGAGCCTTATCTTGACGTCGGCCGGCACATTAAGTATTGTGATGGCCTGTCCGTGCTTCAAGGTAAAAGAATCCTTTCCGAATTCATCCAGCGTCAAGGCGCCGTCCGCGGGCGCAACAGCCCCCATACCGGGTACGGTTCCTCCGGAATAAATAAATTCTACTCCCCTGTTTAGTT
>Ga0123353_10014270_pt1 | contig 11441 bp, 7 predicted proteins | sample TergutLab28metaG_3_FD_92763 | JGI IMG/M metagenome (GOLD analysis project Ga0123353, IMG submission 92763) | Labiotermes labralis P3 segment gut microbial communities from Petit-Saut dam, French Guiana - Lab288 P3 | ecosystem: Host-associated > Arthropoda: Insects > Digestive system > Gut ... | reverse complement strand
TGGTGATAGAGCGTCTCCTTGTCTCAGACCGTTGCTAATAGGGAACCTGTCAGATACATTCTTGCCTACCCGGACTCTGCTATATGTTTCAGTCAGACTCATCTTTATTAACCTTACAAGTTTGGAGTTCCTTATTGGCTGGAAAATTCGATAATAAAATCTTTACGCAATGCGTTTTTTGAATATGTATGTATATATATAAATATTTATTTATTTAATAGTGTTTCTTGGTCTGTAAGTAGATTCGAAAAGTGTGATCACAACGGACGGAAAGATGGTGAAGAAGCGCAAATTTAGTTGTCGTGAAGTATTTTAAGATGTTTTAACGACTTGTGTATTAGAACTGAGAATGTCCATGACATACTTCGGAACTGCCGATGTGCGGGTCAAAGAAAGCCAAGCAGGGACCGTTCCTGTGACCTACTGTTACTTCAAATTACGCGTTCGGAAATTTTACCCAGCGTAGTGTAAAATGTTTGTTCCAGCATTACTCCGAAACGTCGGAACAAATTTCTCTACACAGTATTATAAGTCAGAAGACCATATGCTTGTGACATCGTCTGTGGAAACATGAAGGCTCATGTATGAATTTTCAGCTTCGGACATCGTGTACGTAGTGACCAGTGATGCGAACCTTGTGGTTAGTGAATTAATAATAATAATAAAAATAATAATATGAACGTTTTTTATGTTTTTGCTGACCGTGCATCTCAGCATAATCTTAGTAATTAACCAACTTAATGCACAAATTCTTGTTTTATAATGAGTTTATTATATGCCTCTACATGTTTCGAGCACTACGTGATAATCATCTGGAGGTCAAAATTGTATTATAGAACATCTGGTGTGATCACATCTGTAGGTGTGATGATACCAGACTACTAGACTCAGTCTTCTCTCAACCTGTGCACGGGACGGCCACCTACAGTTGTGATGATATCAAGATGCTGTATAATACAATTTTGACCTCCAGATAATGAACACAACAGTGCTCGAAGCATATGGAGGCATATAATAAACTTATTATAAAACAAGAATTTATGCATTAAGTTGTTTAATTTCTAAGATTAATAACAAAGTGTAATCATGGTGACGTGGCATATTTAAGACACAACTATTTTACCAACATGGAGGAGCTGATGTTTCATGAGGAACCTCACTGTTCCTATAATGCGGGTCGAGATTTCAACCGTTTCATCACGCATGCCCAACTTCAAGCCCCGACCATTCCTTATTGGATTTGTGGTGAACAGGGAGACAGTTGGATAGGTTTCTATCCGCATGCATCCGTTCATTTACTTATTCATCTTTCACTGACTCAAAATAAGAATACTTTTGGCAGCGCATTTAATTCGCTAAAGAAGACAGTTTTGTACCGGAGGTTTACAATGGAGGAAGAGGAGGCGCGTTAACCACTAGACCGCACTGTTTGCAGTTAAGCTTCTTTCTAATGTTTACCGCTGCTCATGCTGTCTTTATTGGGCATTCTTTTACAATAGCATGTTTTGTATTATTTTTCTAGCCACTTCTTGTAATGGATATAAAAATTGTCACAAATCCGAAAGTCACTCGACTGATCGTATATGTACTAAAAACCTTCGATTAACACATTTATATTAGTGCCATATATTGCAATGGAAGTTTTCCCACACACCAATCAAAGGTTTCGTAATAATAGAATTAATTCTAAAAAGGAAATGGGCACGGTACCTAATCTGTGGTAGCTGAGAGTAAAGCAATGCTGATGTGTGCCGCGTAAGAATTAGCTTCGTACTGAAATTCATGGTTCCGGCCCGGTGCTTTTCTTCTTGCTTCATTGCAAAGTCGTTTGTAGCAGGCTTAGCATTGTGTTCATCAGTGCCGAGTGTGTGTAAATGTAATGTAAACCACCTCTGTAAAGCCTCGCCTCTTTGATTAGGAGGAATGAAGTGTGCAGAGCAAAGGTCCACTTCTGATGCCTGTCCGCTCGTAAAAGCTGAAACACTATGTGCTAAAGGTTGAAACGTTGGAAAGGAAACACAGACAGCTAGAACTATGAGTAAAATGGAATACTGAAAGTACTTTTGAGAATGTCCAAGCGCCTTGCAGCATCTGGAACTTTATAATTTCCCCTGATTTCTTTTGGAGCAGATCATAATCTCGACCACTGTTTTGCTAACCAATAGGTCTATGTTAAGGCCTTAAAAATTGAAGTTTGTTCTTATTCTGTCCCATGTAGCAAGCATTTGACGTTCAAGTGACCGTGCATCGTGATAAATTCTTATAATAAAACCAACTAGATGCACTAATTTCTCAAATTTATTTTTGCAATAAATCTCTGCATGTTTCGGACAGTTTCTCTGTCCATCATCAGGAGTTTTTCACTGTACACACAGCAATGGTATATGTCATACAGGTTTGCTGTGTGTACAGTGAAAAACTCCTGATGATGGACAGAGGAACTGTCCGAAACATGTAAAGTTTTATTCCGAACATAAATTTGAGAAATTAGTGCATCTAATTGGTTTTATTATAAGAGTGTAGCAAGCATTATTTGCAGTTAGGGCACGAGTGTGACATTTCAGTAATTGCAGAATGTAATGTGTCGCCATAAAGCAGCCGAGAAATGCTGGTGCTTTGGTCGATTTTACAGCGTCGAACTTCGTAGAGAAAATGGCTTCTGAGCTACTAAGGGTGTTTAATACGCAATATTCATTGGTCGTAAAAATCGAATGATATGTCATTACAACGCTAAATATAGCTCATTTACTCCACCGCAGTGTCGTTACTTTTCATCATGATCCCCGAGAAGATTGATCAATTTTCCCATGTTGCCATGAGGTTATTTTCTTTGCAGTGGAATTCGGGCTGGTGCTTTCGCAGCCATTTCCAATTCTTCCTTAATTTCTAATCGACGTCCTTCCAGGTGCTTCTCGTCGGCTTTCCAACCCAGTTTTTCTAATCATGTTGGGGTCATATCTGTTGGTATGCTGGACCGATGTGTGCCATCATCATCATCATGGATGTCCTTTCAACCATTTTCGAACACACTGCACCATTTTCTGACATGCTGCACTCTCATTAAGTCCATGACAGTACATATGTATCAGCTGACGGTGAATTTTGAAGGTAGAATCATGTTTCGGCCTTAAAAGCCTACTCAGACTTCAAACTTCCTCGCGGAACACGTTTTCCAGTGTAGCTGTCTTTGCACCTCAAATTATGCCATGAAGAGCTCTGAATTACTGACAGTTACGCCATGTGTCGCTTGTTTGACCTCCTACAGGTGCTTGCTGCAGCCAAGAGATAACATGCTAGGGTGAAGATAGGTACAGGCTAGGGACTTTATTTATGGCACGTGCCTTGTATTAAGCGCCGCTAATTGTGTCAAGCCGTCTTTTAAGCAACTAGAAATTTATGACATGCACAGTTAGGGAAACTCTAGTCATGGTTTTCGTCAAGACTTGTCACGTATACAGGTGAGTTGTTCAATCAAAATTATCTGTGAATAACACATCTAGAGATACAAATGTTGAAATATGGGCTGGATAGCGACTCACAGCATGCTGGGTGGTCTGGTGTTCGAAAGCCGGTGAGGGCAAGAGAATGTTCTCTTCCCTATGCCCGTCCAGACCGGATCTGGAGCTAACCAAGCCTCCTGTACACTAAGTACTGGGGCTCTTTCCGAAGGGGTATTGCGGTCGAGGTGTCGAGTTTTTCACTGGTTTGCATTTAGCGCCGAGGTTGGGAATGAGTGGATCTGTACCTCTTCTCCTGTCTCCCCCCTACCCGTGACTCCCATGGCATGATATGGGGTTACCTTTACGTTTGCTTTATTGAACAAATATAGCTAATCGTTTTCACCAAAATACTTCAGTACAATAGGATCGGCCCTGGATTGTTTTCACATTAGACGTAACCTGAAATGTAAATCAGATCTAAAGTTCTCAGGGTTATGTTCTTGTCGTGTTGATTATAAAGCTATTTAGTCAATTAGCTGGTTCCATTGTTTCGTCTCTGAGTATTTCAATCGTTAAGATAGAGGCAGCAGGCCTGTGCGAAGAGCTTGTGTCATATAATTATAAATTAATGGTTGGCTTCCAAATGTTGGTCCCCACATACCAGACTACCGATGTCAAAACCCAAATGAGCACAATCAGAAAAACTAATTTATATCCTTATCACTGGTAATAATTATTTTTGGATGAATTATGGCTGCATTTTCGTCTGGTTCGTTGATATTTGTCGCTGGGATGAAGTGTCCCTGACATCTTTGAGAACATTTCGGCTGCTGAGATATGATTACTGTTTTGTAGCATTATTTTCCATCAGCGTAATGGTTTTTGCAAACCACACTTATTATTCGTAACCTCCCATTGATTTGGCAGTATATGTATGTGTTTTGATGTAGTCGTTTGGTGTGAGAATAGTTGTCTGAAACGGATGACATTTCACATGTCAGGCTGTGGGCAATTCCTTGTGATAATACCATGTTAATTAATACATGTGTTGGTGTCAAAGGAGAGACCTTGCTTAGTATGCAGATCGTGTATGTTGATAGTGTCAGGTGCAGCTACGACGGGCTGTTTGAGTTGAGGGTGATTGACTTGAAGGGGAATACTATTAGCGTTAGATCTCCCTGTCCTGCTTTCATTGCATAATAGTATGTACTGATGAAATGCTTGACATGATGTTAGACAGAACTTGAACAAAATCCTAAGATCTGATTTACTAGAATTTATTGTTTACGGGTTACATTCACTCAGTATTTTTTAAACCAACAAATACAGTTTTTTTCGGGTTTACCCCTAAAATCTACCTGCTACATGTTTTTGCTCCTTTAGGGGCCATCATCAGGGAGTGGCCCGGAAAAGGGCCAAAACGTGTAGCAGGTAGATTGTAGGGATGCTTCCGCATAAGGTGTGTTTGTTTGATAGTTGTTGAATGTATAACAAAAGACACTGTGATGCCCAACACTGTGTATGTTATATCTTACAAACCCTTACCTTCGCATCTGTTAGGCTTGGAAGCGCAAATACCATAGGGTACATGAAGATACGTACATGTAGCTATATAGGATAAGAATCCTGAGAAGTGTGCGTTTGCGGTTCCATTTCTTCGAGCGTGTAAATGCACTTAAGCTAGTCACACAAGAACTCGATGGAGAAGAGCCGTTCTTGAAAAGCTAGTAGGACCTCCTCAGCTAGTCAAGAAATTCCACGCATTTTGTGGAACTCGAACGTTCATTACTGCACTCACAAGAGCCCGCCACCTGTCCATATCCTGACCCAGGTCTCTTAAGTTCCTTTTCGATTATGTCGTACCAACCATCAGTATAAGTTCGACGGCTTTTGAAATGTTTCCTAACATGTTAAGTTTTTTTCCGGTGAGGAGTTTTTAGCACCTCATCCAACCCCCAAACTGGAGAATCACCCTTCATCAGCTCTCCTCCGCTGCTTATTGAATATATTTGCGGGCTACCTTCCATATTGCATTCGTTCTTCCACCCGCAACCTGAGGACGCTCCCTGCCGGTGGTGACAGGGTCCCACTTATCACGGAGTCACGCAATTAATTCCTAATTATTAAATCGCTGTTGGGCCGGGTAAATACAATGAATCGTTAAACACAAAATGTCTTAAGGCATGATATGTTCGTGTCTTTTCATTGAGTTAAAACACGAGAATAATGAACATGCAAGCAAAGGCACGATCGAAAAGTATTTCTTCTGTATAATGGCGCTGCGCAGTCTGCCGACGTTTCAGAGGATCCTGCTGCATCGTCCTTCTCTATGAAAGCAGCAGGATTCACTGAAACTTTGATTCAGTTACACCAAACAAGACGGCGTCATCCTTGCAGACAGCAGTGTTCACAATCAATGAAATGAAAATGTCGAATCTCAGTAGCGTGATTTATTAAAGTACAGGAACATAAATATCTAACGTCTGTGCCCCTTTCTGTTTTCGACAGTCATCATTCGTCATTCAGTCCGAGGTTGGACAAAAATGAATGAGGGTTGTTTGACCGTGCATCTTCCTCATGAAATAATGTGAAATGCCAACTTTATGCAATAAGGTAATTTTAATGGTGTAGTCTTAGCTCGACATGTTTCGGGTACATACGCCCATCATCAGGTGAATTAGATGTTGAGTTGCAGCATATGGTTTTCTGCACCGAGTTTTTGGATGGGTGGTGGTCTTGAGAGCCGCTGTGTAGGTCGTGTGTGCGGTGCGGATGGTGCCGTCAAGTTGGCATTTCACGTTATTTTAAAAAAATGAATGACTTCGCAGGATATCATATACGATCAACCTACACTACTGCGACCATAAATGAAGTACTTTAATTGTCCATTCTGAGTAGGTCCTTGTGTTCTGAATTTTTAATTGCGGTAGAGTAATATCTCGACCTATAAGCGGCTGGAGTTTTATCACTATTTTGCTGTGTTCGTCACAGGACACTCGTGAAGAGAAGGGCTAAGTTTATAAGGCCGTAACAAAACTAAATTACTGAACACAGTCATGCACCCTAGTTTGGACGCAACGTCTGATTTTGCTGCCCGTTGTAACAGAACTAATCCCCGTTGATGAATATTTGTATGCTGATATATGCGAACAGTTTTAAGTAAACAAACGGAAAGATGCCGCTGGGGGAAGGGGGGAGCGGAACTAGTAGGCTAGAGAAAGTCGCACAGGGAGGAGCTTCATTTTGTGTACTTCCCATCCAGTGTTATTACCGAGTTGATGAAATCAAGGAGGAAAAAATGGGTGGGGATTTATCAAACATTAGAGAGTATAACTTTAAAGTTTTGGTTGGCAACCTGAACGAAAGAGACTGCTGGAAGACCTAGGCATGGATGGGTGATTAGTTTTGAAGTTTGTCTTACAGGAGAAGGTTTGCGGGACGTAAGCAGAATTAATTAGCTGATCCAGCTCTATGGCGTAGGTTTGAAGCCGCTCGATTGCTGGAATCTCGGTTTCGAATCCCACTGAGCCCGTGTATGTTCGTTTGTTGTGTTGTGTGTTGTGCAGGTAGCGGCTTCTGCGACGAGCTGATCAATTGTGCAGAGGAGTCCTACCGGGTGTGTGTGTGTGTGGCTAATTGTTGTGATCTACAAACCTTCGCAATGAGGCGGCCTAGGCCCTAGTGGGGTTTTTGCGCTACAGATATAATAAAAAGACAGTTAATTAGCTTAAAGATAGGCTTTTGTAAACTCGGTAATGAGCAGTACGGTTCCATAAAAAGCCGAAATATTTCTGACTACACGTGAAAATATTGGTATCTGAAGAAGGACTCTTCTCATTGGAGCTACCTATAAACTGGAAGGTACTGTGAATTCAGTGCATTGTCGTGGTTGGTGAAATGGAGTGTGGTGTTTACCGTAAGGGTTGTACACAGTTACGTTTCGGAATTCTGTACATGAATGTGGAGGTGGGTCTGGGGTTATTTTAGAGATTGACGGTATCAGTGTGCAACGGCGATAATATTTTTAAAGTCAAATATCCGGGTTGCTGAATTTAGTGATTTGTCCCCGTAAGACCCGCAAGAACGTTTGTGTCCCACTTGTGAACCGATAAGACCTGCATTATATTAAGTTGCTCTCGTCTCATGTTTGGAACTTCATCGACCCTGCGACAACTTTCTCGCATATTTTACCCTTTCAGGTGAATATCTTTTACCGGTACCAATTTTTTTCCCCCATCTATGTCGAATTTATGACTTACAGTTAGTTTAAAATATTTATTTCGATGAAGTAATGACTCAGATGTTTGGTAGAACTGCGGTCATGTGGGCCATTACGCAGCGAGTAGTGGTAATTCCTTACCGACGTTTCGGGACCGTAATTGTCTCGAAACGTCGGTAAGGATTTGCCACTACTCGCTGCGTAGTAGTCCAGATAAGCGCGGTTCTCTTATACTTCGCGGTGGAAGCCTGAAATCACGCGTACTTAGAATTTAGTTCACTCCTTATTGTTAACAACGTGACTGTGCACATCAGAATGTTTCACAGAGTCTGGCCTATAAACAGGAAATTGAACGAAATTCATCCAAAATAGTAGGTTCTATGACGCCTTGCAGTGTGTTTAAAATTTACCGACAATTCTCCGAAACTTCGGTAGATGTCTACCAGGCTGTACGACCTCACATTCGACGGCACAGGGTTCTTCACACCCCACCATCAAGATAACCTCTTATCTCGCAAACTTGCAGGCCTGTTGTCGTTCCTCGCAACAAAGGGGGTTTACCCACTTGTGTTAAAGTAATACGCACAGGATCCTTGCATCAATTGGCACTTGTTTTCAAAGGCTTGATAGGATAATCCCCAAGCCGATTTCCTGTCCGGTCTGTATACTTTGTATCAGAGCTCGGCTGCTGAAGAAATTGGCAAACTACATAATACTGTATTCAGGGTTAGAATATTCAGCGCTATGCTGGCCCCAAATTTAGGCCCATTCACCGCCAGTGCCATCTGCTGTACGCCGGAAACAAAACAATATTCTAATTTGATGGGTAATGGACCGTGCATCATCTTGATAACTGTTACAGCTTTCGGTCCGGACAGTCATCCATCCTGTCTGCACTTAACTTTCCAACCAGCAGCTACTCGAGAACCAGACGACCTATGTGGTAACCAGCTCTATCGTCGTGAGCTCGTGATGATGAGCATAATGGTGCCCGAAACATGTTGAGCCTAACATAAGCATAATAAAATAATAAGTGGCATGTAGTTGGATTTTATTCTTAAATATTCTAATGTCTGCAACATAACAATCATTGCACATTTTGAGATATGACTGTGAATATTACTCTGTTCTGCGATGTGACGCTCGCAGAGACGTACTGTCGATTTGGAGCAGCCAGCAAGTGTCTTCGGGTTCCTCCAAAACGTTGGTACGTAATATCAGGCTGCAGGATGTCGTCACAAATAGTAGTCATCTGCAAAGCAAGTATTTTTAATGACCGCTGATTTAAAACTTGTTACCTTTTTATTCTAGTGTATATAATATGAAGACGTTCTCATTAACTCATTATGTAAGGTAAAGTGATCCCGTTACAGGCCCGGTGTGGCCCAGAGGGTGGGTAGAGGTATAGCTCTACTCTTCCATGACCGCGGCTCTAGAAGCGGTGAGTGGTCAGCAGCACGCCTCGGCCCCCCTTCATCCCCGGGAAAGGCCCGGTGCCCATTTTACAGGAGGCTGGGTGGGCCTCAGGGCCGTTCTGGACGGGCGGAAAATTTCGTCCCCACCGGGATTCGATCCCGGACCGTCCAGCCCCATAGTCAGTCGCTATACAGACTGAGCTACCCGGCCCACACTCATTATATAAGAGTGAACGAAACTCACCCACTGGCTTTTCCGGATACGACACGTCGTTGAAAATAAGTCTAACAGATTATACAACAGATGTCCTGAGGCGTTTTGTTTTCGAGGTGCAAGTCGCCGTCAAGATAAGCACAGTATCAAGTGATAAAATAAGGGGGTTTCTTTGCTAGAACAGCTGCTCGTAGCGGCTTCCGTCTAGTTCGCGTCAGACTGCAATTCTCCGCCCAGAGTTATCTCGAGCACGCCTTAATACATTGGCATCGGCCCTTGTTACAACTCCCTGAAGTTTTGCCCTTCCCGTCCAATCTATCTTCCTGGATATGTCGCGTTCAACCAGTGCCTGACATCTTCCCAATAGCGTGCTTGAGCTGCTTCTGACTGAAGCTGGAGTGTCTGCTTCACAGCTAGAGGCCCGACTTCATTCAAGCCCCATTAAACAGTTTCCAGAAAATTACAGTGTCCTTGAGCAGTTAACATGTCAGGTAGCATATATCAGGTGTACGACAATGTCCCCGACTTAACAAACGCAGGCGTTGATGATGAAGGGGAATTCGTGACCACATTCGCGGATACGATGAGGGTTATGCGGTTGCAGTAGGTGACATTCGTGAAAGTTTAGCACACTCCAACTCTTAAAGTACGCTTTATATGTCCACAGAAAGTTGTGTAACAAGAGCTGTTCTGCAGCGTTTTGTTGTCGTGGCCATTCACGAAGTTCCATCCACAGAGGACGATTGTGTGGAAACCTCGTTTTCTCGAGTAGTGGTGTGGGTGCATTTGGCCGTCACCAAGTTCATTGAGAACCCCCGTTGTGGTAATTCCAATTCTCGTGTGATGTCACATGAGCTTTTCCACGGTTGTAATTTTACTGCTGCACTTGTGATGACAGCTTGAATGCCCTGTGTCCGTACTATCCGCGTGAGCAACGACGTTCTGCCTCGCGTAGACGCTGCTGTAGTTGTCGAAACACATTAACGTCTGGATGGCCTTGACCAGGATAACGTTACAGGTACTCGTGCCATCATTAACAGTTCGATTGTCATAACCATCGAGGGTTAAGAGCATGTCGCAGTTTTCGTCTTGGGTGTAATTCGTTTTTATTCGAACACACCTGAGCACAGATTTGATCTGTATCTTGAGAACTGAATATTTCAAGACGGATATTGTGTAAACATTAAGAAGGTTTATGTGAAAGAGAGCAGGCATGGCCGAATTAAAGGCATTGTGCCTGAATATGCCTGAAGGGACTGATTAAAATCACGATAAACCTGATTCATGAGAGCAGATGTCGCGACCGAGATGCGAACTGAGCACTTGTGAAATATAATTCTGGAACGTTGTCGTTTCAGGACGCTGCGCGGCAAAAATGGTTACCCACTTCCGTCGTTATGCTGTTAAAATTGGTGCTGAATTATTCTTGGATTAATCAGTTAGAACTATTGAGCTGTTAGTTTAGGAACCTGATGATGGCCGACTTGATAAAAATGACACTTAAGGAAGAAAAATGCGTTTATTGCAGTTATTAAGGCAAGTTTACAGTCTGCCAGACTGCTCCTGTATGTTTCCCAGAAAAGGAGAATCGAAATGGGTCGATAAGTTGCTCGTAGAGGTCTAGATGTTCTGTCCACATCTTGAAGACATTCACGCCTCGACCACTGCATTTCCGGGCAAATTTCGCCCGGTGCCCGCTGAGTGGACCCCATAGAACTTCTGGATGCTTTGAAGAAGAGTTGAATAGCTTGTCCCTGCCGGGAATCGAACCAAGATTTCTCAGACTTCTGTCCGTCTGCTTGGTCTGTATTCCGACTGAACTGTTACGGCTTCCACTTCGTTATCTGCATAAGGACCATTTTATATTCAGTTATCTTTAATAAAAGTGGGCCGGGTAGCTCAGTCGGTATAGCGACTGAGCTACGGGCTGGACGTTCCGATCGATTCCCGGTGAGGACGAAATTTTCCGCCCGTCCAGACCGGTCCTGAGGCCCACCCAGCCTCCTGTGCAAAGGGTACCGGGTCTTTCCTGGCGGTAAATTGCGGCCGGGGCGTGCTGCTGACCACTCACCCCCTTCTAGTGCCGCGGTCATGGAAGAGTAGAGCTATACCTCTACCCACCCTCTGGGCCACACCAGGCCTGTCACGGGAAC
>Ga0123353_10014268_pt1 | contig 11442 bp, 9 predicted proteins | sample TergutLab28metaG_3_FD_92763 | JGI IMG/M metagenome (GOLD analysis project Ga0123353, IMG submission 92763) | Labiotermes labralis P3 segment gut microbial communities from Petit-Saut dam, French Guiana - Lab288 P3 | ecosystem: Host-associated > Arthropoda: Insects > Digestive system > Gut ... | reverse complement strand
GGGAAAAGCAGTTTTTTTTTAAGATAAAAAAAGTGCTGCTTTTTTTTGGTTTTGGTGGGTGAATTGTCAAAAAAAAAAAAAAGGGTGTGTTGAGAGAGGTACGGGGGGGGGGGGGGGGGGGGGGGGGGCTGGACGACCCGAGGTTCGAATTCCTACAGAACAAGACATTTTACTGTGCTGTAGAAGTGCACACCGGCTCTGGACACGACGCATCCGCCTTTTCAATGGGTACAGGGGTTCTTTCCTGAGGGTAAAGCGGCCGGTTCATGATGTTAATCACTCATCCCCACCTAGTGCCGTTTTTTGGAATGAGTGGAGTCATGCCTTTGCTCCCCCTGCATACCTTCATGGCGTTGACGGGGATGTATTATTATTTCACGTTTCGTGGTTTATTGTAGGAGATGTCTAGCTTTGCGTTGTCTTTGTTTGAACGTTCGGTAGCCATGTGCAGTTTCTTTCAACGCCGAGTCGAGTGTGGCAGATGTCGTCCGCTCTACGGCACGGTGACCCGCCTTGCCGTGGGACACGCGGGACTGAGGAGCGCCGCAGCGGACGGCGTTATCAATCGCTACATAGCAGTGCACAAGTGTGTGTTTGTGTAGAATGGGTTCCTCTTCGTAGCCGGATTAATTCCATAACATCTCCAGCTTCAGGTGCAGGTAATGTCAGGGAGTCTAGGCTTTCTTTGATTTAAAACTTCCGACGTTCTGTGAATGTTGCATTCTTTTGGGTGTTCACCGGCTCCTGAATTTTCCGTGCCGACGTTTCGGGACACTTTGTTCCACCTGGAACAGACAGAGTGTTCTGAAACGAGGCACAGAAAATTCGGACGCTGGGGAATCACCCAAAGGAAAAAATGCAACAACTCTAGGTTTGTGTCACAAGTCGGGAGAGTGCGCGAAGTCGTGTGCGCTTAGATCAGTGTGTTTCTGCATTCCAGGAGGCGGAGGTGTCAGTATTGGTCTGCTTACGTAGCAGCTGTAATCACGTGACTGAGGTAGGAGGACCGTAGGGTTGGTGAGACTTGCGCTGAGGGTGTAAGATGACGGGTACTTTATGGATGTAATCCGGTTATAACGGTGGCCGCTCTGTATGTGCGTTGTGTGCAGTTAAGATGAACAACTCATTGCAGTACGCCAGATGTGTTTGGAATTTAAATTCGAATGTTAGCAGGAAAGACAGTTTGTAATGTGTATCATTTGCATGAAGAGGAAGCTGGATCTTTTCCACATTGTGTGAAGTAGAAAAGGTCTGAGCATGCGCACGACAGACATTGTAATGTGAAATCCGGGCAGCCTTAATACGCCTCGTGATTGGCATGGTGTAAAACGCCGTATAGCTAATATTCCAGATACAAATGCGTGTTCAACGTACCAGTGGTCTGTATCATTTGATGCTTTCTGCCCCAGATAATCACATAAGTAGAATGCGAGACGAACAATGGGCGAAAGCGATACACTAATTGCAGGAATGCCTCTCCCCGTTTCCTCCACACTCGATGTTTCCTAGTTATCCTTTTCGCCTCTGGCAATATGAAAGCATGACTGTCGAATTTTCCTAAAATTGAAACATTTCTGACATAAGTCGGTTGAATTGGATTGGTCATGTTTAGAGAATGGATCGTAAAATAATAGTAAGTCAAGAATTTATTAGTTATCCCCAGGGAAGTCGACTAAGGGGACGACCAAAAACAGATGGTGGAGCTGTGTACAGACAGATAGTAATAAATGGAAGGTTAAAAACTGGAAAGAAAGTTCACGAAACAGAGGTGATTGGGGGAATTGCAGCAAAGGCACTTGCCATGCCGCGCCCCTGCCGTGCTGTGCCGTGGCCTTGAGAAGTCGCTCGCAGGACGGCATGGTCGGAGCACGGCATGGGCATTGCAAGTGTGAACCAAACACGGCCGCACTATGTAAATCGAACGGGAAAGACACATTCTATACCCTTAGCGGCATGGGTACGGCATGTTATGTGTGAATCGTGGCGAAGGTCTGCATTGGATGGTAGTGCCATCTGAGAAGTAAAACAAGAAACAGTTCTGGCACAATTAAGCCATTTTGTTTACGTGTAAAAGCGTACTTCCTTCTCTTACACGATAGCTAACAATGGATCGATTTAAGGTTACGACAAATAAATAGGTCTGGCGCACTTCCGACATCGTCGGATAAGATTACAGCAGTGTGTAACAGAGACAGCGTATTGAGTAGGGAAGTATCTGGAACGGAGTGCCAAGTACAGCACAGACTGTATGCTTGTGAGTAACTGGGACCGATAAAGCCTTCACGAACATCGGAATAACGACCATTGGAATCAGGGACGCTGGCATCTAGGTCCCGGGGTTTACGGGGTAATGTAATTTGTTATATTTAACAATTCAATGGATGAATAATCCTGCTCAAACAAACCAAAAAATTTCGTACATTTACAGCAGTTTTAGTTTGAGGGTGCCTGATGTGTTTGCAGCCATTAGATAAAACGATCGCAGTTTTTTTTTTCGGCTTCTCAGCAGTTCATCATTAAAAAATGTGGCCATTTCATACATTCATTCATTCCGTAGTCTGTCTTAAGACAGGTCCATAGCCTATCCACACAGTGCGATCTAGTGCTTCCTCCTTCAATTCCCAGTATCCCGTCTTTCCTGAAAGTCATAAATAGCTGCTTACATCTTCTTCCTCGTATTATCCCCACTTCTGTCCTGCCTTCTATCTGTCCTTCAATAAATTATTTTAGAAAGCCGTTCCTACGCAGCATGTGACCAATCCAATTAGCCTTCCTTATTTTTTACTGTACTTACAAAACTTCCTGCTGGTGCTGATGGTTCCATTGCCAATGCAACATGGCTGTTTGGTTCCACTAACTTACGAAACATCAGCAGTAAAAAAAAAAAAATGTAATAACTTCAGGAAGATTATGTTTTTTGTTCCGTGAATTGTGATACAATTATGTAATGTTCACCAACAAAGCTCGCTTTTTAAAATTAATTTTTTAATTCAATTCTTCTTGTCTTCTACATGTCTCGAAAATCTTGTGTTCATCATCAGGAAGACTATATTGTACATGCAGCCTTATATGGTATGTTTTCCATGCGTATTAAGCAGGCAGTCTAGCGGTTGGAAAGATGTGCATTTTGTTGGCTAGCATTACATAACTTCAGGAAGCGTAAAAAGAGCACGAAACCTTTGTTTTCAATCAACTACAAACCCTCTGTGGAAATCCCCGTTGCTGATAGGATCCGGCGTTCTGCCATAGATGTATACAGACGGTACTGTTCTGTGGAATGTGACGTGGTGCCAGGTGGTGCCAAGTGGTGCAGTTCTTTGTGTGTCAGAATTGTGTGCTAAAATAGCAGATCAAAGGGCTGGAGGACTGGGGTTCGAGTCTCGGCAGGGACAAGAGAAAATTCTCCGAATCTTTGAGACGGGGCCTGGGTCCCATCCAGCCACCTGTCCAGTAGGTAACGGAGTTCTTTCCTGGAGGTAAAGCTGATCGCTCACTGCCATATAGTGCCGAGGTTAAGAATGAATGGGGGAGTACCTCCGCTCCCCCCTGTATGCCTCCATGGCATGGACAAGGAAAAAATTTACCTTCAAGTACGTTTCTGCAGAATATGACCATGGTCGTGGGGAAGCAAACATGATTGGTGTTTGTAATTATTTACATACGCCGACACATGCACATGTTATGTGTAAACAGTCGAGCTCGGTTATAACGTCATGAAAGGGACTGAATATTTTCTGTCGTTATGAGCGAGTGTCGTTATAACCGAGGAGTTTACTGTTACTGTTAACAGTGAGTATTTAATTGGTACTGTACCACAGAATATCTGACGTTATAGGCGAGGTGTCATGTAAACCGATGTCATTATAATCGGGTTCAACTCTGTGTGAGTATATATATATAAAATAGCAGGTGTACTTACCATTATGTGGATGCTATATAATATATATTTTTAACATTGTACATGTGAGTTTGGTGTGTTGATATTGTATGTACCTTTGTAATTGTCTCCCTGAGGATGTCTATTTATCGCTGAAACACGTAGGAGGGCTCCACTTTGTGTATGATGTATAATTATATTATGTACATGTGTTGGTGTATGTAAATAACGACAAGCACAATGCACAGAATGAATAATATTAAATTATTGGTGTTGTTCTGTTGCAGCTTCAGTGTGCCTTGTCTCTCTGGCCTTACTTCTCCATTCTCAGTGCACCTACAGTGCCCAGCAGAATGAAGGTTTCTTCAATGGTTCATCATACGTCAGACTGTTCACACCGGTGTCTCTCCATGGGCACACAGGACTTAGTTTTCGGACATGTGTTGGAGGCGAACTGTTCTCCCAGACAAATGGTGGCAACTCGATCTCTCTGGAGGTACAGCCAGACAGGCTGCTGTTCTCGGTAGCTATCCAGGGACACAAGTTTGACACGCAGCTCAATGTGAGGTTCCTTGATAACAATTGGCATACTGTGAACTTGCTGTACCGACTTGGGAATCTGACACTGTCTGTAGCAGGACACTCACAGGTGAGTTCCAACTGTAGCACAAATGTAACAGCGTTTGTTTATCCTCACATTTTTTTAGAGCTACCAGTAGGTGTCGCCCTGTTTCAGCACTTCCACTGTTAACAGCAATCGGACTGAACTTCTGGAACATAGAAAGGGATATCTGAATTCTGGTGAATGTGTTTCATGTGAGTGGAAATTCCCGCTTTTGAAATGCTCAGTCACACACAGTTCTGTTGAATTCCGTATTAAAAATAGATCTCTGCAAGCAGAAGTTAGGCATTCTTCATTTGAGATATCTGCCTTGATTGTCAGTATCAATGTAGTGTCTTAGCTGTAAATAAAGTGTGGCACTCAGATTGAGATATTAATTAATGTTTGCTTATGTAATTAAAAAGAAATTTTGGAATGAGGTTTTGAATCACATCCAGAAACCCCACTGAAATAATTGGACGTTGCTCTAATGGCTGTGTCTGCCATGTACATTGGTAAGAGTGGGAAGCAAATTTCTGAATTGCTTCAGATGTTTTGTGTTAGGCTCATGGTAGGAAACAGAAAAGACTTATGTTGTTTCGTTCATCACTTTGTACAAATGATACACATACCATGATTTACAGTATGATTGTTATTGAATATAGCTTAGAAAAAGATAAAGTTACGTTTTTGTATGTATGTAAGAAGCATGAAACAAATGAATAAAGTGTTGCATGATACTGATGTTACTTTTCAGTCGTGAAGAACTGCTATTGGTCTGTCATGATTAGGGCATCTGGGTGGTGTGGCATCCAGCCGCATGTAGAAAAAATGGGCACAAAGATGTTGTGTTACTTAATTATAACTTTACAGTCCCAAATTCAGAATGAAACAAACAGTGCACAAAATGCTCATACTTAAAGACAATTTTGTGTCAGAGTGGTTTGTCACCAAATAAGCTGTAATATTTCCATTGTGTGTGAAACCTTCAATACAAGTACTTTCAGAATTCCTCATTCAAGTAATTTTATGACAATAGTAATGTATTACCGAGGTAAAATTATGTCCTTGATGTTCATGTGACCATGTGTCATGATAAATTCTTATAATAAAACCAACTAGATGCACTAATTTCTCAAATTTGTGTTTGGAGTAAAACTACATGTTTCGGACAGTTTCTCTGTCCGAAATATGTAGAGTTTTATTCCAGAGATAAATTTGAGAAATTAGTGTATGTGGTTGGTTTTATTATAAGAAAATAATGTTCCATTCAGAAAACAATAACACACACTTTAAAAACAAAATTTTGTATTAAGATTTTTTTTTTGAAATGGTGGACAGATTTCATCACTGTTTTGGAATGTGATTCTGGTAATATTGAATGGACATTGAGTCCAGTGTGAAAGGGTTAACAGACATAATGACTAAAGTTATTTGGAAGCAAATTGCAGTCAGTTTTTATGAATGTTTTCAGCAGGATATTTGCCAATGTAATGTGCTATAATATGTGTCCAGGTTGTTGCCAACTCCACGTACAACTCTGAGATACTGAACCATCCTGACTTGTCAGATGAAAACTTTGTCCTTATTGTTGGGAAAGACTTCCATGGATGTCTTTTGGAGGGTCCTAGTATCGTGTTCAACAAACCATATGTGCAAGCTCACAACGTGGAATGGGGACCCTGCCCTCTAACTATCAACAGCTGTAAGTAGTGATGACTCCTTGCAGAGTGGTCATTTGCAGGTTGCAGGTCAGTCAGGTACATCTGCAGCCACTGTCACAGTAATGTGTCATACATGCTGAGCATAGCGTATATGTTTGACATACGTTCAAACGGTTTCCTCGCTGGCTTTCTTTTGGATGTTTTTCCCTGCATTGAAAATGAGGTGTGCAGCATTTTGGAGGCTTGTTCTGATCCACTGTATGTTGGTATAGAAGTGGCGACAGTTCTGTGGGGCCCATTAAAATAGGTTAGCACTCATAATAGTTTTCTGGCAAATATTTCTCTCTTCTAGTTAGTCTCACTTTATACTGTCTGTTGACATGTCATAATCTGTGTCACTGAGATTTACGACCCCATTTTGTTTGTACAACCTTGTTTGTATCTGTTCCTTTACATGGATAGAATAAACAGCCTGAATCAGCAAGACCCACATTAGGCACATTTTCTGTTTACATGAAGACATCCACAGACAAACAGAGACAGAATCAGCCTCTGGAATGTAGTACAGTAATTGTTTATTGTATGAGCATTCACTTTATGAGATTTTGTATATGTGGGAGTGCATATATTAATGTATATTTTTCAGTTTGTGAACCAATTTTAGCTTATACAGGCCCCTAGCTCTTGCAACTAATCAGGTGTTTCCAGCACCTCATCTGAGCTGTTCTTGGTTCCTGAATGCTCTGTGTGCTGGTACTCATTGTTATGACCCACCAACCCAGATGTTGAAGAAATTAATTTTCCTAGTATATAGTAAATGCTTTTAGATTTGTATTTATCATAGGCTTCTACGTAGGGGTTCTGCATTTTTTATACAGCTTTATTGATATAACTATTGTTTATCCACAGGTTAAAGTTTAAGAATGCCATTTACATACATAATTGATGACTGGTGTTAATTGTTTCACACTTAGGTACACTTCTGTATGCTTTTAAGATTAACTTTTTATGTTTTGGGGAGAAATTTTGGCCTCTGGAACCATTTACAATTTGTATGTAGGAAAGAGTAAGAAAAATTATTTTACGAGTTTTTACTTTTCAAGGAGTTTTCAAAGAATAAATTAAGCTTGTAAACCGAGGGGGTTACTATATTACTTCTACATGTAGAAAAAGGAATTACTGCTTTGGATTGGTAGTGACAAGTGAAATATGATCTGTTAAAAAAAATTGGAAAATGGTTGATACTTGTACACCAACACAAAAATTAGATGCTGCCATCTAGTGGAGAAAATATGTACTGTCAACACAGGTATGAAGTTTAGTTGTCCTAAATAGAAGTCTTTATTATTAGAAGTAGAACATAATGGAGGTTTAAAAGTGATAGGTGTGTTACAAGTGTTTTGTATTTGGATTTATAATTAAGTACAACACCAATTCATTGGCAGGTAAGTGTAGTTACTGTATTGTAATGTGCAAATGTAAATGTTTGTTGAAGGTAAGTGCTAATGTTTCCTCTTGAAAGTACAGTTGCCAACCCTGGTGGGACCTTACATTCACTTGTTCCTGTAGCACTGCTTTATATCCACATTAGTTGGTTTTATCTTTGTTCTTGTCACAGAATAGAAGCCCTAGTTCTCAATGTAATATGTCTGAACTTCTGACTTCGTTCAGCTGAGAGATACGTGGCTCACTTGACTACCTTGGTCTCGTATTCACGACCCGCTGGATCTAGTTTGAATTTTTCTTGACATTTTCCCATTCTTCATATGCAGTTTATGACTTTGAGTCATACCAGCCCTCTGTCACCATCCGGTATGTGCACTGTCTGTAATGTACAGAAAATCTGTTGTGCTTGACATGCAAATTAGGCTCACAGCTTCAATAAACATGTCTAAGAGTGCTGGAATATTTATTAAAATATATCCACAACTAATTTCTGACTTATGGGACTGCAGCTTTCTCTTGAATGTAATGATACTACAAAGTCCTTTGACACGTTTGCCTTGAGAATCACGTCTTTCATTTGATATGATCCTTGTATTATTTTTCAAAACACACACTCCTGCAGTACAATGTTGAAGCCATTTGAAACTCCACTACATTTTATAAATTTATTTTATTTTATTTCTGTATCTCATAGTTCTCTCATAAATAACTATTCTGTATATTGTTCCAAAGTGTGGATCTTGCAGTCTTACTCATGAAATGCATTTCTGCTGATACAAATCTTCTCTCATGAAATCTTGCAGTGAATGATTCACTGCTGTACCATCATTCTTGTCTAGCACAGTCTTACGAAATTCTTGGTACATCGAGAAGACAGTTTGAATGATTTATAATTCCTAGCCTTTGCACAAAAATTCCATTTTTTTTGTAATCAAATTACTTAAACGGTCATTAATATCTTGCAGTCATACAGATACTGTATTTTGTGGACTGTTGTGTTGTTTAGGAGCCAAATTCTGTTTTTGGAAACTGTGATTCAATGTGATGTTGGGAACTGGGCTGTAGGGTATTTGTGACACTTTGTAGGAAGTCTTAGTACTGTTTTTATTCTGTAATGCTATTTCTCTGAAGTTTCAGTAGGACAGACTTCAGTCTCACATTGAAGTTTTTATCCAGCACTGTGCAATTAATGTAGTGGCCATAGGTAATAGTAATGATCTCAGTACCTTTACGTAACACAGTAAAATGGTTCATATTTGTTACTGTGATCTCAGTACATAGACATAACACAGTAGTACCATTCGTATTCTGGAATTTTACTGGGTGCTTCACAGATGAAATGTGGCACCTCATCTTAATGCATGGTGCAGGTCTTCCTTGATAAAGCTGTAGTCTGTCAGTTGGTCAACAGTTTCCCTATTTTTATATAGCCAAATGGTCATTAGCATTGTTACAAAAGCCTGCTACCTGACACTAACTTGAACCTGCCTGTTGACATCCATTTCTCATTTTCATATATTTTACATACCCATCCAGTCATAACAATATTAGGTAAACAGCATAGATTGTTAAGTCCTTCTTATGTCCATTTCTCCATCCTATTGTTGTTTTATGTCATTCTGTACCCCTTTGTTCTGAAAGACTATAAATTTATGTTGTCTGTCATGAGCAGCATACATCAGGCCTAGTAAAGATTGTGTAAAAATTAATTTTCCTGTTGGTTTTATGGCATTTTTGTCTTTCCCACTGTACATAAAGTACACAATACCCAAAGATATTGTGGAATTCGTACTTTTGTGGGTGATCAAATCAAGGAGAAGGAGATGGGTGGGTCATGTGGCATGTATGGTGGAGAAGAGAAATGTATACAGGGTTTTGGTGGCAAAACAAGAAGGAAAGAGACCATTTGGAAGGTAAAGATGTAGATAGAAGGATACTATCAAAATGGACCCTAAGGGAGTAAGATGAGAAGCTGTGGACTGGCTTCATGTGGCTGAGGGTAGGAGTAAGTGGCAGGTGTTGTGAATCTGCCGACAAACCCATGGGTTCCATAGAATGTGGGGAATTTCTTACCTAGCTGAAGAACTCTTAGCTACTCAAGAAGGTCTCTGTTGTATGGAGTTTGTTTGATTGTCAGTTAGTTACGTCATACTATAGGTAGTAAGTATGGTAGCGATTGTTGTTAGCACATTGTGCCTATATTGTGGTAGTTTGCAGATATGATATGAATCCCCATTCCCACATTTTTACAATTTAATGTTTTTGATTTCTTGATTGTTATTCAGTCATTCCTTAAGTTTTAGCCACTAAATATTTTATTGGTGACAGGGTGAAGAATGGGTACTGCTGCATATTTGTACAACTTGTCACAGTTTTTATGGTATATTTATGGAAAACATCTAACAAGAAGAGAGAGTGAAGTTTTAAAGCAACTCTGATCATGAAACCTGAAGTTGCAGCACCACTAGTACCAAATTCCATGCTTCACATTCTCTGAACTACCCTCCTTAGTATACACTTTAATATTATCTCTCTATCCAGTTGATCTTCAAGAGATTGCTTTCAGAAGTGTTTTCCCATGAAAACTTTCGACAGTGCACATGAGTTTGTTTCTTGAACTTCAAATAGCAGAATCAGGGAGTCCTCTGTACTGGCATGGGAGGGGTGGGCTGTTAATGGGACAATTTGTGCTTTCATTTAGTGCCCCCAGGGGAATAGTGGGATGGTATGTTAAAATTGGGGCCATGCAATGGCTGAGGCCATCAGTCACTGGCCTCTCAATATGGAGCTCTGGATCCAATCCAAGGCTAGTCCATATGGGATTTATGGTGGACATATCAGCACTGGGACAGGTTTTTCTCTGAATGGTTCATTTCTGCCCAGTCGGTATCATTCCACCAATGCACTGTACTAATTCATTCACCTACCACCCACATTGTATAATCTTAGCAATTAAGAGCATTGTTAAATAAAATGCTTCTAAAAATGTTTAAACAGGCCATGACCACTTCCTTGCAGCACCTTCCCAGTGCTTTGTTTACAGCATCCTGCCTTTGCAAAACAAGGTGCAAGTGGTCGCACTGTTCTGTGCAGCACATACCCACAGGCTTTGTGTGATTTGCTCTTATGTCAAGGCTCAATGTTTGTTTGACACAGCTGTAGCTGACTCACATTGCACATTGTAGCATGTTAACCTGGATACAACATCTGTCAGTGTATGAGTATTGTTGTAATCATGGCAGTGCTCAAGAACTTGTAATTTTTCCACTTCTTCCTTCTGTATTTCTTTGTTGCCACCTTTCTTTCTCTCACCACTTCTTTATTCTATTTTATATTTAATTCCATGTGTCTTACCTTTACCAGTTTGTTTGAATTACCCACAGTCATATGCAATTTGGCGCTTACCATTGGCAAGGTAATGACAGGTCTTGGCAAACATTGTCCATTTTTACTGATCTTTGATGTAATAATTGTTTTGTTTGTCAGTTGTGTTGGTGTCCATATAGGGTACGCAGTGGCGCAGTTGGTTGAGGCACTGCAATAGAAGCCTGAAGGTCGCGGGTTCGATTCCCGATGGTGTCATTGGAATTTTTAATTGGCATAATCCTTCCGGCTGCACTATTACCCTGGGGTTGACTCAGCCTCTAACAGAAATGAGTACCAGGAATATTTCCTGGGGGTAAAGTTGGCCAGTGCATTGGGCTGACCTTACCACCTTCATGTGCCTAAACTAAAAAACTAAACTCCGTGGCCTTAGTCCGCACGCGAACTATACCGACAGAGCGGCTGCCGCCGGTCGGCGAAGTTAGTGCCAACTTTTGCGGATAGAGGGGTGTCACGTGGTCAGCGCAACG
>Ga0123353_10014267_pt1 | contig 11442 bp, 11 predicted proteins | sample TergutLab28metaG_3_FD_92763 | JGI IMG/M metagenome (GOLD analysis project Ga0123353, IMG submission 92763) | Labiotermes labralis P3 segment gut microbial communities from Petit-Saut dam, French Guiana - Lab288 P3 | ecosystem: Host-associated > Arthropoda: Insects > Digestive system > Gut ... | reverse complement strand
GGGCCTGCGCAGTGTCTATACCAACCGCACAATGTCCATGGCCTCGGTGCTGGTGCTGGTGTCGTGCCTGATGCTCATCGGGCTGGTGACGCTGCTGGCGGTGAACTTCAACCTGATGTTCACGGAATTCAGCTCCCGCAACGTGGTGATGGCCTACCTGGTGCCAGGGCTGGAGCCGGAGCAGATCGAGGACTTGCAGCGCAGGATCGACTCCCTGCCCACCGTTGCCGGCAGCGAGTATATCTCCAGCCAGGAGGCCTTCAGCCGCGTTATGGCCAGGAACGACAGCGACTTCAAGCTGCTGCAGGACGTGGACCCGGCCTTCATGCCCGACGGCTTCGAGGTTTCGCCCCTGAACCAGTCGCAGCTGGACAGCACCGTGGAGCAGCTGCAGCAGCTGGACCCCGCCATCAACAGCGTGCGGCACTTCCAGGGCGTGGCGGCCCAGCTTTCGGCCCTGGAAAAGGCCCTGACCATCCTGGGCGCGGCGGTCATCGGGATTCTGCTGCTGGTGTCGGTGTTCATTATTTCCAGCACCGTGCAGGCCACGATGTACTCCCGCCAGCAGGAGATCAAGGTGATGAAGAGCGTGGGCGCGGCGCCCGCGTTCATCCGCTGGCCCTTTTTGGTGGAGGGCGTGGTGCTGGGCCTGATGGCCTGCGCCGCGTCGCTGCTGGTGGTGTTCCTGGTGTACCTGGGGCTGGAAAAGGCCCTGGAGCCCATCATGGATACCCTGCTGGGCGGCTACAGGCTGGCGCCGTTCCAGGACCAGCTGAAGATCCTGCTGCCCGGGTTCTGTATCGTGGGTATTTTCACAGGGGGCGGGGGCAGCATGCTTTCCATCACCCGGTATTTAAAGGAGAAGGTATATGAAAAATCGGAACTGGAAGAATAGTGTCGCTTCGCTGCTGTTGGCGATGGTTTTGCTGCTGGCCGGCCTGTTCGCGCCCGCCTCGGCCGCGCCGCAGACCCAGGAGGAGCTCGAAAAGGAGCTGGCGGCCATTGAGCAGCGCATCAAGGACCAGGAAAAGGTCATCACCGACCTGAAGAACCAGAAGGCGGGGCAGGAAAAGCTTCTGCCCGCGCTGGAGAAAAAAATGGAGGACGTGGAGGCAAAGACCGCCATCATCGACGGCGAGCTGGGCCGGCTGAACACGAGCATCTCGGGGCTCAAGGCCCAGGTGGACGCCCTGAGCGCCGATATCGCGGCCTGCCAGGCCAACATCGAGCAGCTGGATATGAAGGCCGCCGCGAAGGAGGCCCAGATCAAGCAATTACAGCTGCAGCTGATGGCACGCCTGAAAGAGCAGTACATGAACGGCCCGGTGTCGAATTTGCAGCTGCTGCTTTCCAGCCCGGACCTGACCACCCTCATGACCGCCACGGAATACATCCGCCGCAAGGCCGAGCGCGACGCGCAGCTGCGCGTCCAGCTGGAGGACGAAATGGTCCAGCTGCGGCTGTTGCAGCAGCAGCAGCGCGAGCAGCAGTCCCTGCTGGAGGGCAAGCGCACCGACCTGCAAAAGCAGAGCGCCGTGCTGGTCTCGGAATCCCTCAAGCAGCGGCAGAAGCGGGGCGAGCTGGAGGTCCAGCACGACGAGATTTCCGCCACCCAGAACGAAATTTTCGATATGATCGACAAGCTGCAGGTGCAGTCCAAAGAGGCGCAGCGGCTCATCGAGAAGGAAATGCGCGCCCAGGAGGAATTCGAGCGCAAGCTGGACGCCCTGCTGGCCGAAAAGATCAACAGCGGCGAGATTCCCAAGGATATCGCCAACAACGGCAAGATGCTCTGGCCCTTCCCCTACAAGGGCTGCCGCATCTCCAGCTATTTCGGCGAGGTGAGCAGCATCCGCAACGGCCGCTCCCACGCGGGCATCGATATCACCATCGCCGACAAATCGAAGAACTACTCCATCGTCGCGGCCCTGGACGGCGTGGTGGTTGACCATGGGTTCCACAGCTCCATGGGCAATTACGTGGTCATCGTGCACGGCTACTACGCCCCCACGGGCAAGTACATCAAGACCACCTATATGCACATGAAGAGCGGCAGCTTCACCGGCGCGGTGGTGAACAACGCCAAGATCAAGGCAGGGGCCGCCATCGGCATCATGGGCAGCACCGGCAACAGCACGGGGCCCCACCTGCACTTCCAGGTCAACGAGTTCACCTCCTCCGCCATGTCGAGCTCCTCCCCGGTGAACCCGCTGAAGTATGTGTCGAACACGTACGCGTAGATATTGCTATCGCATAGGCCCTTCTTGCAGGAAGAAGGGCCTTTTTTCTCTTGCATATTCCCCTGGCGCGTGTTATAATACCAATAACCTGTTGTGATTCGGAAGGAGAAACTCCTATGCCACTGGTCATTTCCCACCGCGGCGCGAACCGCCTCGCGCCCGAAAACACCCTGGCCGCTTTCAGGAAGGCCCTGGAATTCGGCGTGGACGGTTTCGAGAACGACGTGCACATGACCGCCGACGGCCATCTGGTGGTGTGCCACGACGACACCGTGGACCGCACCTCCAACGGCACCGGCCTCATCTGCGAGCAGACCTTCGAACAGCTGCGCCAACTGGACTTCGGCGGCTGGTTCTCCCCGGAATTCGCGGGGGAGAAAATCCCGGCCCTGGAGGAATTTTTCGAGCTGTGCGGCCCGCTGAAGGTCATCAACGTGGAGATCAAGCGCGCGCCGGACGGCAGCACAGCCAGCGCCCCCGCCGTGGTGCGCCTGGCCAAAGAGATGGGCGTGTTCGATAAGCTCATCGTTTCCAGCTTCGAGATGGATATGCTGCAGGCCTGCCTGGCCGAGGATTCGCGCGCCCGCGTGTGTTATCTGTATTCCCCCCACTCGGACGAGTGCGAGGAGATCGTCGACGACCCCGCCGGGTTCGCGAAAGAATATGGCCTGTACGCCTACCACCCCTTCGTGATGCTGGCCTCGAAGGACTTCATAGACGAATGCCACGAGGCGGGCATTGTTGTGAACCCCTACACGATCAACCAGGCCCACGGCATCAACGCCCTGCGGGACTGGGGCGCCGACGGCATCATCACCGACGAGCCGGAACTGGCCATGCGCCTCGTGTATGAATCCTAAGAAGCCCCTGGGCGACGCGGGCGAGGATTTCGCCGCCGCCTGCCTGGAATCACGGGGATATCGTGTAGTGGCCCGCAATTTCAGAACCCGCCTGGGTGAGGTCGATCTCATCGCCCGAAATGAGCAGTACCTGCTGTTCGTGGAGGTCAAGGCACGCAAGGCCGGCGCCATGGTCACCGGGGAGGAGGCCGTGGATTTCCGCAAGCAGGCCAGGCTGCGCGCCGCCGCGGAAACCTACCTCGTGGGGCACCCGAATACCCTGCAGCCCCGGTTTGACGTGATCTGCGTGGAGCTCGGGCCGGGCGGGCGCACGACGCTCAAGAACTGGATCGAAGACGCGTTTTAAGAAAGGACCATCCCTATCACAGATAATATCACCCTCGCCCCCGACCGCGCCGTGCTGGCGGCGGTGGATACAGGGCAACATGATGTAGAGGAATCCCTGGCGGAGCTGGCCGAGCTGGCCCGCACCGCCGGGGCCGAGGTCGCCGCGCAGGCCGTGCAGAGCAGGGGCGCGCCCGACAACGCCAGCTACTTTGGCAAGGGCAAGCTCGACGAGCTGAAGGAATGCATCGGGGCCGTGGAGGCCAACCTGGTGATCTTCGACGACGAGCTGAGCCCCGCGCAGCTGCGCACCGTGGAAAAAATCCTGAACCCTGACGAACACGCCGCCGAGCTCCAGGTGCATGTGATCGACCGCACGATGCTGATCCTGGACATCTTCGCCCAGCGCGCGAAGAGCCGGGAGGGCAAGCTGCAGGTCGAATTGGCGCAGCTGAAGTACTCGCTGCCGCGCATCACCGGGCAGTGGTACGGGCTTTCGCGGCAGGGCGGCGGCAGGTACACCCGCGGGCGCGGCGAGACGAAATACGAGACCGACCGCCGCCACGCGAAGACCCGCATCCGCAAGCTGGAGGCCGAGCTGAAGGAGCTTGCCGCCCAGCGCGAGCTGATCCGCGCCCGCAGGCGCAAGAACCGCGCCCAGGCCGTGGCCATCGTGGGCTACACCAACGTGGGGAAATCCACCCTGATGAACACGCTGACCGACGCCGGCGTGCTGGCCGAGGACAAGCTGTTCGCCACCCTGGACCCCACCGCCCGTGCCCTAGCCCTCCCCGACGGCCGCCGCGTGATGCTCATCGACACCGTGGGCCTGGTGCGCCGCCTGCCCCACCACCTGGTGGAGGCATTTCACTCCACCCTGGAGGAGGCCGCCGGCGCGGACCTGATCCTCAACCTGTGCGACATCTCCTCGCCCGATTGCGGCGAGCAGCTGCGCGTGACCACCGAGCTGCTGGACGAGCTGGGCTGCAAGGAGATCCCCGTGCTGCGGGTGCTCAACAAGTGCGATTTGGCCGGCGCGGAGCAGCTTTCCCTGCCCCTGGTGGACGGCGCGATACAGATTTCCGCCCTCACCGGCCAGGGATTGGACGAATTGCTGCGGCGCGTCGGCGAGGCATTGCCGCAGAACCGCCGCCCGGCGCGCCTGCTGCTGCCGTACAGCCTTTCGGGGGTGGGGGCGCGTTTCCGGGCCGAGGGCCGGGTGGACCGCGAGGAGTTCCGGCAGGAGGGCGTCTATTACGAGGCCGTGCTGCCGCTGTATCTTTTGGAGGAACTGGAGGCATACCTGCTATGACGACCATACTTTTCCAGGGCGACAGCGTGACCGACTGCGGCCGCCGCGAGGACCCCAATGGCCTGGGCGACGGCTATGCCCTGGCCGTGAGCCAGGCCCTGCCGGGCGCGCGCGTATTGAACCGGGGGATCTCCGGCAACCGCGCGAAGGACCTCGCTGCCCGCTGGCAGGCGGACTGCCTGGATTTATACCCCGATGTCGTGAGCATCCTCATCGGCATCAATGACGTCTGGCGGCGCTACGACTCCAACGACCCGACCGCCGACGCGGCGTTCGAGGCCAGCTACCGTAAAATACTGGAGCCCCTGGCCGCCCGGGGGGCAAAGCTGCTGCTCATCCAGCCGTTCTTGCTGGATGTGAGCCCGGCCGTCACGGCCATGCGGGAGGACCTGCCGGGCAAGCAGGCACAGGTACGCCGCCTAGCGGGGAAATTCGGCGCGGCCCTGCTGGACGCCGACGCCCTTTTCCGCGCGGCCGTGGAGGCGCAGGGCCTGCCGCCCGCCCACTTTGCCGCCGACGGTGTGCACCCCACGCAGGCCGGGCACCGGCTGCTGGCGCAGGCGGTGATAGGGCTTTTGAGGAAAATCATCTAAAAAAACACTTGCATTTTCCTGCGTGACCCGCTATAATTGTATTTGCTTTCAAGCCGGTGTGATGGAATTGGCAGACGTGCTGGATTCAAAATCCAGTGGTGGCAACACCGTGCGGGTTCGACCCCCGCCACCGGCACCAGGGCCCCCTGCGAGGTCCGCGGATTTCGCGGGGATGGGCGCGAAGATATGACGGCATATCATCAGCATCAAAGGAGGAACAAAACCATGGCGTATGCGATCAACAGCGACTGCATCTCCTGCGGCGCGTGCGAGGCGGAGTGCCCCGTGGAGGCCATCCACGCCGGCGATGACCTGTACATCATCGACCCGGACACCTGCATCGACTGCGGCGCCTGCGCGGGGGTCTGCCCGGTTGCCGCCCCGAACCCCGCGTAAATCGTAGAAAAGCAGAAAAAACAGCGCTCGCCGTCCAGCGGGCACTGCTTTTTTTGTCTGCAAAGGCTGTGCGGAGCACAACCTATACTGCCCGCAATTAAGAATGTTGCAAAGCCCCTTGAAACCACCCCTACACCTGCGCCACCCGCGCCTTTTCCCCGCGCTTGGCCGCCGCATACCGCCCCACGCACAGGGCGTCCCACGCCACGGCCATGCCCGCCAGCACCCACAGCAGATCAAAGCTGAACATCGCGGCGGCGACCACCGCCAGGGGCACGGCCCCCCGCGCGGGTGAGCGCAGGCAATCCCGCACGCGGCCCCAGGGGATTTCCTCCCAGGCGGCGAAGATCAGCACCATCGAAAGGGCCGACACCGGCACACGGCTGAAGAACGGCAGCCAGCCCACGGGGAACTCCAGCACGGTGCTGCGCAGGGGGTCGGGGTTGAGCGCGCAGTTCAAGGCTGTCACCGCCACCAGGCCCACGAACGCCGCGGGCAGCACACGCGAAAGCCGCTTGAATTTGCGCGGCCAGGTGATCAGGATCACCAGCATGACGGTGGAAAACAGCACCGTGCGCCAGTTGGGGTGGAAGCCCAGGCTGCGGTAGCTGCGCAGCAGGGCCAGCATGCCCGCGCCGCGCGCGCCCACGGCGAAGTAGCCGCTGCACTGGTACAGGGACATCATCAGCGCGGCGCCCAGGGCCAGACCCGGGTAGAACGCCCGGGGGGGCCGCAGCCGTTCGCCCAGCAGGCGGATTCCGGGATTGTTTTCCCGCTGCGCATATAGCAGCAGGATCTCCCCGGCCAGGGCCACGCACAGCAGCGCCGCAACGATCCCCTGGGCGCTGCCGTGGCGCAGGGCGATATCCTGCAGCACGATCAGCACGATGCCCGCCATGCGCAGCCCGGCCCGCTCCATGGGCCACCACAGCGCAGCCAGGCACGCCGCCATGGCCACCCCGTAGGGCTCCATGACCAGCGCGGCCAATACCAGCGGAAACAGCGTCAGCACGCTGCCCAGGATTTTTTCGGATTTTGGCGGGATTGTCAATTCCTTCATGGTCCTGTCAAATGAATTTTATATCTTTAATTTGTGCTTTGGGAGACAAAAATACGCATGGCATTTTTTGATGCGCATATATCCCATTATACCGCATCCCCGCGGAAAAAGCAAGAAAGCCAGGTAATTTTATGCAAGTGTTCGATCTGCACTGCGACACCCTCACCAGCGTGTGCGTGAAAACCGGCGAGCCCCTCGCCCGGGCGGGGGGGCATCTCTCGCTGGAGCGGGGCAGGGCGCTGGAGCAATGGGGGCAGGTGTTCGCCGTCTTCGTGCCGGATACCCTGCAAGGGCAGCAGGCCGCCGCCTATGCCGGCCGCGCCCTGGATTTGTTCGAATCCCAGCGGCCGGAAATCGAAGCGGCCTGCACGCCCGTGCTGGCCCTGGAAAACGGCAACGCCCTCATGGGCGACCTGCGCAGGCTGGATGTGCTCGCCGCGCGGGGGGTGCGCATCGTCACCCTGACCTGGAACGGCCAGAACGAGCTGGGCCATGGCGCCCACTGCGATCCCCGCCGCGGCCTGACGGACTTCGGCAAAGCCGCCCTGCGCCGCATGTTCGCGCTGGGGATTATCCCCGACGTTTCCCACCTGAACGAGGCGGGCTTTTGGGATGTCGCGGAAATTGCGGCGGCGCATGGGAAACCCTTCTGGGCTACGCATTCCAACTGCGCGGCGCTGCGCCCCCACTGCCGCAATTTGAGCGACGGTCAGCTGCGCGCTATCTTCGCAAGCGGGGGGCTTGTGGGAATCAACCTGTACACGCAGTTTCTCGGCGGGGCGGGTACGGCGGAGGATGCCGCCCGGCACCTGGCGCGCATGATCGGGCTGGGCGGGGAGGGCCACGCGGCCCTGGGCAGCGATTTCGACGGCTGCGACATCCATCCCACGCTGGCGGGGATAGAGCGCCTGGAGTTCCTGGACAGCCAGCTGGAACGTTTTGGCTTCACCGCCGCGCAGAGGAAAAAATTCTTCTGGTCCAACGCCGCGAAACAATTTTTGGCGTAAAAATCTTTCGCGGTAAGCGCGAAAACTCTTGCAATATCTTCGAAAATTTGATATGATATATAATTGAATAATAAGGAAACTGACGGAGGTCTTTCATGGAAAACATTTCCCGGTTGCAGGAGGAATACCGCCTGGCGCAGGCAAAGCGGCTCAAGCTCGATATGTCCCGCGGCAAGCCCGGCGCGGACCAGCTGGCGCTGTCGCAGGAGCTCCTGGACGCGCGGTGGGTCACCCCGGCCAAAACGGAGGCCGGCTTCGACTGCCGCAATTACGGCCTGCCCGAGGGCATCCCCGAGGCGCGGCGGCTTTTCGCCGATATGCTGGAGGTGCCCCCGGACTGGGTGCTGGCCAGCAACAACGCGAGCTTGCAGATCATGTTCGACTACCTGGCGCAGTGCATGCTGCTGGGGCCCGAAGGCAAACCCTGGTCCGCCGAAGGCAACATAAAATTCCTGTGCCCCGTGCCGGGCTACGACAGGCACTTTGCCATCCTGGAATTGCTGGGCATAGCGATGGTCAACATCCCCATGCTGGCCGACGGCCCGGATATGGACCTGGTGGAGGCAGCGGCCCAGGACCCCGCCGTGAAGGGCCTCATCTGCGTGCCGAAGTACTCCAACCCGGAGGGCAAGACCTTCAGCGACACGGTGGTGCGCCGCCTGGCCGCCATGAAGACCGCCGCCGAGGATTTCCGCGTCATATGGGACAACGCCTACCTGGCGCACGACCTATACGACGAAACCGATCCATTGCTCAACGTCTTTGAGGCAGCCAAAGAATCCGGCACAGAAAACAGGTTCATAGAGGTGGCCTCGTTTTCGAAGATCACCTTCCCCGGCGGGGGGGTAAGCGCCGTGGCGGCCTCCCCGGCGAACATCAGGCAGATGCTGCGCCGCATCACCATGCAGACCATCGGCCCGGATAAGCTCAACCAGCTGCGGCACGCGCGGTACTTCAAAGACGCGCGGGGTGTGCAGGCGCACATGCAAAAGCACGCGGAGATCCTGCGGCCCAAGTTTGAGGCCGTGCTGGAGATCCTCGGGCGCGAGCTGACCGGCATCGCCACGTGGACCGCGCCGCGCGGCGGGTATTTCATCAGCCTGGACCTGCCCGCGGGCTGCGCGAAGCGGGCTGTCCAGCTGTGTAAGGAGGCGGGCGTGGCGCTCACCCCCGCCGGCGCGCCCTACCCCTATGGCCGCGACCCCGAGGACAGGAACATCCGCATCGCGCCCACCTTCCCGCCCATCGATGAGCTTATCGCCGCCACGCAGCTGCTGTGCCTGTGCGCGAAAATGGCCGTGGCGGGGGCATAATACTATTTTGTGCGGATGGCCCGCACCCATATACGAGGAGTGAACGATTTGGAGAAAATCATCGTCAACGGCGGCGTGCCGCTGCGGGGGGAGGTTAGCATCGGCGGGGCGAAGAACGCCGTGCTGGCCCTGCTGGCGGGCACGATCCTTGCCAAGGACGCCTGCCGCATGGACAATATCCCCGACATCAGCGACGTGGCCGTCATGCTCCATATCCTGCACCAGCTGGGCGCCGAGGTGCGCCGAGTGGGGAAATACTGCTATGAGATCAACACAAGATATTTCGATTCGGGCGAGGTGCCCTACGAGCTGACCCGCCACTGCCGGGCGTCGTACTACCTGCTGGGGGCGCTGTTCGGCAGGTTCGGCCACGCCCGGGTGGCCATGCCCGGCGGCTGCGACTTCGGCGTGCGCCCCATCGACCTGCACATACGCGGCTTCGAGCAGCTGGGCGCCCTGTATAAATTCGAGAAGAACGCCATCATTTCCCTACAGGCGGAGCAGCCCTGCGGCAATGTGGTCTACATGAACTTTTCCGTGGGGGCCACCATCAACGTGATGCTGGCCGCCGTGCGGGCGCGGGGCGTCACCGTGATCGAAAACCCCGCCAAAGAGCCCCACGTGGTGGACCTGGCCAACTTCCTCAACGCCTGCGGGGCGGATATCCGCGGCGCGGGCACCGACGTGATTAAAATCCACGGGGTGAAGGAGCTCCACGGCTGCGACTACGCCGCCATCCCCGACCAGATCGAAGCCGGCACCTACATGGCCGCCGCCGCCGCCACCCACGGGGACGTGCTGGTGCAGGGCATTATCCCCAAGCACATGGAGTGCATCACCAGCAAGCTCACCGAGTGCGGCGCGCGCGTGGAGGAATACGACGACGCCATCCGTATCCAGGCCCCGGAGCGCCTGCAGCGCTGCAAGATCAAGACCATGCCCTACCCGGGTTTCCCCACGGATATGCAGCCCCAGTTCGGGGCGCTGCTGGCCACGGCCGAGGGCACCAGCATCCTCAGCGAGGGGATTTTCGACAACCGCTTCCGCTACATGGAGCAGTTGACCCGCATGGGCGCGCAGCTGAAGGTGGACGGCAAGGTGGCCGTCATCGAGGGCGTGGAGCAATTGCGCGGCGCGCAGGTGAAGGCCTACGACCTGCGTGCCGGCGCGGCGATGATCATCGCGGGGCTGTGCGCCCAGGGCGCCACGCAGGTGGAGAGCATCGAGTACATCGACCGCGGGTACGAGGACATCGTGGGCAAGCTTAAGGGCCTGGGCGCGGACATCAAGCGCAAAGAGGTGCGGGATTTCGGCACGGAAATCAAGGCCGCGGGGTAGGTATGTAGGGGACGGCCTCCGGACGTCCCTGGACGATAAAAAACCGGACATCCCCTAGGCAATACATGAATGGAGTTGATTTCATGATCATCAAAGCCATCGACCTCCCCGCCGAACAGCGCGAGCATATGCGCGGCGGCGAGGGGACAGTGCGCATCTCCCACGCGGCAACAGCGGAAGCGCTGCCCCCCGGCCTGCGCCTGCACGCGCAATTGACCCTGCCCGCGGGCGCAAGCATCGGCGAGCATACCCACGAGCATGAAACGGAGCTGTTTTACGTTCTGCAGGGCGAGGGCGAAATGCTGCAGGACGGCGCATGGCTGCCGCTTTCCCCCGGCGACGCGACCAGCACCGGCGGCGGGCAGTCCCACGCCCTGCGCAACACCGGCGCGCTCCCCTTCGTGCTCATGGCCACGATTGTGAAAGACAGATGACATAAAGGAGCCCCATGGCCAAGCTCATCCCCCTTTTCTCCGGCAGCAGCGGCAACAGCGCCTACATAGGCGGCGCTTCCGGCGGCATATTGATCGACGCGGGCGTTTCCGCCAAGCGCGTGGCGGGCGCCCTGGCATGCATAGGCGTTGACCCGGGCAGGGTTGGCGCTGTTTTTGTCACCCACGAGCACGAGGACCACATCCGGGGCCTGCGCGTGTTCTGCGAACGCCACCATATCCCCGTGTTCGCCACGCCCGGCACCCTGCGCGCCCTGGAGCGCATGGGCGCGCTCACCGGGAAGATGCGGGCGGCCCCCATGCCCGCCGGCGGCGTGGAGGCGAACGGCATCCTGGTGCGCGCCTTCGCCACCTCCCACGATGCCGCCGAGCCCTGCGGCTACATCTGCGAGGCCGGGGCGGGGGAGCGCTACGCCATTGCGACAGACACCGGTTACATAACAGAGGGCGTCAAAGAAGCCCTGCGCGGCTGCGACACGGTGATGCTGGAATCCAACCACGAGGTCACCATGCTGCAAAACGGGCCCTATCCCTACTTCCTCAAGCG
>Ga0123353_10014266_pt1 | contig 11443 bp, 10 predicted proteins | sample TergutLab28metaG_3_FD_92763 | JGI IMG/M metagenome (GOLD analysis project Ga0123353, IMG submission 92763) | Labiotermes labralis P3 segment gut microbial communities from Petit-Saut dam, French Guiana - Lab288 P3 | ecosystem: Host-associated > Arthropoda: Insects > Digestive system > Gut ... | reverse complement strand
GATGAAAAACGAGATGGTGCAGAAGTATTTCATGGCGTTCGTCACCACCATGATGACGCTGGTTGCCGTTGTCCCGCTGCTCATCGTGGCCATGAAGCCGCGCAGCGAGGAAAAAGAGCACCGCGCCGAGCACGTGCTGACACGCGCCACCCCGCGTATAAAATATCTTGCGGGTTATACGGCTCTGGCTTTTGTGACGAGCGTGTTGATTCAGCTCACGACGGCAATCGGGATTTACGGCACCGCTGTGTCCCTCGTCGGCGAGGCGAACCCATTTACGCTTGAACTATTGCTCAAGGCATATTTGGCCTACCTGCCCGCCCTTTGGGTGATGATCGGCGCCGCCGTGCTGCTGACCGGCCTGCTGCCCAAAGCCTCCGGCGCGGTGTGGGGCTATTTCGGCTTTGTCTGTTTCGCCTCGTTCATGGGCGAGGTCATCGGCCTGCCGGACTGGCTGCTGAAAATAGCGCCGCTGAAAAATGTCTCCCAGGTGCTCCTTGTTGAACTGAACTGGACGCCCCTTATCGTTATGACAGGTGTTGCCGCCGCGTGCACCGCTGTTGGTTTTGTGTTTTACAGAAAGCGGGATTTGGTGGGGGCGTGAGGCCTGCGCTATGACATGATCAGGCTTTTCGCCGGGCATTTCGCGATGCAAAGGCCGCAGCCCGTGCATTTTTCCGGGTCCACATGGGCCAGATTATTTTCGATTGCGATGGCATCTTCCGGGCAGTTTTTAGCGCACAAGCGGCAACCGATACAGGCGGCACTGCACTGCTTGCGGGCAACGGCCCCCGGGGCCTCGGAACAGCAGCGGTTAATCGCCTTGCCGACAGTTTCTTTCATCACAATGATGTTTTTCGGGCAAGCCGCCGCGCACATGCTGCAGCCCACGCACCTGGCCGCGTCCATGCGGGCGACGCCGTCCTCGAAATAGATCGCCTCGTGGGGACAGACCTTCGCACAGTCGCCAAAGCCCAGGCAGCCGTAGTTGCATTGCTTTTGCCCACTGTAAAGCAGGCAAGCCGCCGCGCAGGATTGCTCCCCGTGGTATTCGAAGCTCTGCTTGCAGTTGGCATGGGTGCCGTTGCAGCGCACCAGGGCCTTACGGGGCGCTACAGCCTGCGCCTCCACGCCCATGATTTCCGCCAAAGCTTTTGCCACGCCATCGCTTCCGGGGGTGCACAGGTTTACAGCCGCACCTGCGGTGATAGCCTCCGCATAGCCTTCGCAACCCGGATAGCCGCAAGCGCCGCAGTTTGCTCCGGGCAGGGCCCCGGTGAGCTTTTCAACCAGCTCATCCACGGGCACATGCATCACAATGGCGGCCACGGCAAGGCCAACCCCCGCGATCAGGCCGATGCCCGCCACAACGGCCACGGCCAATAAAATGGATGACATACGTTCCTCCAGACTATCAAATACGGCCGCGAAGCGCCTGCCCGCCGCTAGGCGCCGAATATCCTCTCCACTATGCCGCCGAAGCCCAAAAAGCTCAGGCTCACGATGGACGACGCTACAAGCGTGGAGGGCAAACCCTCAAACGCCTTGGGGATGTCGCTGTGCTCCATGCGCCCGCGCACCCCCGCGAAGATGACCATCGCCAGCAAAAAGCCCGCGCCCGCTCCCACGGAATTCACCATGGAGGACACAAAGCCGTAGTTCTCCGTCACGTTGAGCAGCACCACGCCCAGCACCGCGCAGTTGGTGGTGATCAGCGGCAGGTAGATGCCCAAGGCCTGGTAGAGCGGCTTCACGTAGCGTTTCAGCACGGTTTCAACGAACTGCACCAGCGCCGCGATCACCAGGATAAACACGATCGTCTGCAGATAGGCGAGGCCGTTGTTCTCCAGCAGCACGTTGAGCGGGTAGCACACGGCGGTGGCCAGAGCCATCACGAAGATCACCGCCACACTCATGCCCACGGCGGTGTTGAGCTTCTTCGATACGCCCAAAAAGGGGCATATGCCCAAAAACCGCGCCAGCACGAAGTTGCCGGTGAGTATCGCCGTGAAAAAGATGGCGATCCATTCCTTTGCCATCAGGCACACCCCCCTTCGCAGCTTTCATTCAAGGCGCAACCCGCACAGCCTCTTTGTTTTTCGGCTTTTTTACCGCCTTGCAGTTTGTTGCCCAGAGCAATCATGCAGCCGTAGACAAAGAACCCGCCGGGGGGCAGTATCAATATCGCGGCGGGGGTATCCAGAAGGTGGATGCCCGCGAAGGCGCCCGCGCCCAGCAGCTCGCGCAGGCCTGCCATGAGGGTCAGCACGGCGGTGAAGCCCGCGCCCATGCCGATGGCGTCGAACGCGGAGGCGAGCACGCCGTTGCTGCCCGCGTAGCCCTCGGCGCGGCCCAGGATGATGCAGTTGACGGTGATCAGCGGCAGGTAGATGCCCAGTGCCTCGTCCACGGCGGGCGCGAAGGCCTTCACCAGCATCTGCACGATGGTGACCAGCGCCGCGATCACTGTGATATACGCCGGGATGCGCACTTTGTCCGGAATGGCCTTGCGCAGGGCGGAGATCACGATATTCGAACCCATCAGCACGGCAGTGGCCGCCACGCTCATGCCCAGCGCCGCCTCCACCGAAGTGCTGATGGCCAGGGCGGGGCAAGTGCCCAGCACCAGGCGCAGCACGGGGTTCTCCTTTAAAAAGCCCTTGGTGAGCTCGGGAAGAAGCTTTTGCTTTTCTTTCACTGCACTTCACCTCCCTTTATTTGCTCTTGATAAATCTCCAGGGCCCGGTTCACGGCGTCGGCAACTCCCTGGCTGGAATACGTCGCGCTGGCGATGCTGTCGGCCCGGACCGAGTCCCTGCCGCCCACAAACTGCTTGAGGAAGCTGTCTTCCTTCACCTTCCGGCCCAACCCGGGGGTTTCACTGTCGGCATCAATCACCTGTACCCTGAGCACCCGGCCCTCGGGGTCAAGCCCCACGGTGATATGGATCATCCCGCCGTAGCCCTGGGCCCGGGCGTCCACGCAATAGCCCAGCAGGGCGCCGTTCTGTTCCATGGCCGTGAAGAAATCGCCGTTATCCGTGAAGCGCGCGCCCTCGAAGATCTCCTGCCGGGCGGCATTCGCCCGCGCGGCCATGTTTGCGGCGATGGGCTCCTGCGTCACCGCGTTCACGGCGGCCAGGGCCCCGGTGAACACCAGGCAGATGACGAACAGGGAAATCGCCGGAACCAATATCTCCTTCAGATCAAACTTTTTCGCTTTCGCCACGGGCTTTTTTCTCCTTTCCGAAGGGTTTTGGCGCGCATACTCTCTCGATGAGCGGCGCGAGCAGATTCATCAACAGTATGGCGAAGCTCACGCCCTCGGGCATATTGCCGTAGAAGCGTATCAAACAGGTGATCAGCCCGCAGCCTATCGCGAACACGATCTTTCCCTTCCAGTAGGCGGGCGAGGTGGCGTAGTCCGTGGCCATGAAGACGGCCGCCAGCACCAGCCCGCCTCCAAGCACCTGGCGGGCGGCGAAATGCGGATCGAAGCCCCCGCAAAACAGGCTGAACGCCGCCACGGTCCCGATAAAGCACAGGGGCACCAGCGGCGTGATCACCTTGCGCGCGCACAGGTAGACGCCGCCCAGCAGCAGGGCCAGGGCGCAGGTTTCGCCCAAGGAGCCCCCATGGCGGCCCAGGAACATGTCCAACAGGCCGGGCAGGGCGCCCCCCCCCCCCGCCGATGTCGCCGAGGCGAGCGCGTCCCCTACGGCCCCGCCCGCGAGGGGGGTGGCCGTGGCCACTGCGTCGGCCCCCCAGCTGCGGCCGCCCGGGGCGTTCCACGCGGTCATCTGCGCGGTGAAGCTCAGCATCAGCACAATGCGCCCCGTCACGGCGGGGTTCGCGAAATTCCGCCCGATGCCGCCGAACATCTCCTTGACCACCACGATGGCCGCCAGCGCGCCGACGGGTATCATCCACAGCGGCAGTGTGGCGGGAAGGCTGAACGCCAGCAGCAGCCCCGTCACCACGGCGCTCAGGTCGCCGATCGTCTGCTCTTTTTTCATAATTACGCGCATCAGGGCTTCGAATCCAACGCAGGAAATCACTGATACAGCCGTAACAGCCAGCGCACGCCAGCCAAACAGCCATATCGACGCGGCCAAAGCGGGCAGCAGGGCCAGGCACACATCCAGCATAATTCCCCGCGTGGTGCGTTTGGTCCGGATGTGGGGCGAGGTGCTGACGATAGCAAGCTCCTGATGCTCTTTCGAAGGGGTTGGGGTTTTGTTGAAACGCTTGTGATTCATTTTGCCTTCGCCGCCTCCCTTTCTTTCGCAAGCTGCTCCGCTTTGCTTAAAACATGCTTGCCCATGCGTATGTTTTGCACCAAATCCCGTCCGGCAGGGCAGACATAGCTGCAACAGCCGCATTCCATACAGGCATTCGCGTAAAGGGACTTCAGGGCGTCGGCATCGCGGTTGGCGTAGCTTTGAAACAGCCGGAAGGGCTGCAATTTCATTGGGCAGCCAGCCACGCACGCGCCGCAGCGGATGCAGGCTGTCTCGCGTTTGAGCGCGGCCTGCTCCTTGCTGAAAAGCAAAACGGAGTTGTTGCATTTGCTGATCATGGTGTTCAAATCGGGGGTGGCCGCACCCATCATGGGGCCGCCCAGGATAATTTTTGCGGGCTTGGTCTCCACCCCGCAGTACTTGCACAGTTCCTCCAGTTTGATGCCGATGGGAACCCGTACATTCATGGGGCGCGGCACCGCGTCGCCGTCCACGGTGACCGTACGGCTGATCAGGGGGATCCCCCTGCGCAAATACCGGCCCAGGAAGCCCACGCTGCCCACGTTCATCGAAAGGACGCCTACGTCCGACGGTAGCTTGCCTATGGGCATTACGCGCTTTGTCAGCGAGTAGATGAAAGTCCTTTCCGCGCCCTGGGGATAGCGGGCAGGCAAAACGCCCACGCTCATCCGCAGCTCGGGGGTTGTATGCTTTTTGCACAATTTTTGCATGTGAGCGATGGCGTCCCGTTTGTTATTTTCTATGCCGACGACCGCTTCGCCGATTTCCAGCCATTTGCAAATGCGTTGTATGCCATCGACGATCCGCTCGCCGTGCTCAAGAACCTCCCTGTGATCCACTGTGATATAGGGCTCGCACTCCGAAGCGTTGACGCACATAATATCGCAGCGCCCCGCGGCGCCCCGCAGCTTCACGTGGGCCGGAAATCCCGCGCCGCCCAGGCCCACCAGCCCGGAATCCCGCGCGGCCAAAAGAAAATCCTCCAGAGAATGCACTTCCGGAGGATTGGTTTCGATATGCTTCATCTCGCCGTCGGATTTGATGACGACAGCCTGTACATCCTCGCCGCTGGGAAGGCGGACCATCTCCAGCTTCTGTACCGTGCCTGAAATGCTGGCATGTATCGGAGCCGAAACAGGGGCCTCCGCTTTTCCTACCAGCTGCCCCGCAAGGACATAGTCCCCCTGTTTGACACAGGGCACGCAGGGCGCGCCGATGTGCTGCTTCATCGGCAGGGTAACGCTTTCGCAATGCTCAATACGCACCGCCTGCATGGAATCGGTGCTTTTGCTGTGCTTGACCTTGATGCCGCGCAGAGAGAAAATCCCCAATCCGTTCACCTCTTGCTATAGGATGGTCGTAAAAACAACGCAACGCGATCCGCGATCCCCTGTGATTTGCGGAATTTCGTTATGGACTTTCAACGGAGGCCTCACTGCCCGTTTTTCTCCATGGCCCTGCCCAGCAGCACGAACAGCACGGATATCCCAAGCCCCGCCGCGAACATAATGCCCCCCAGCACCCAGTTGAAGTTCGGATCCTGCATGCGCAGGCTCTCCGCCAAAAGACCGGCCAGTGACCCCGTCATGAACCCGAACACCAGGGCGTTGGCAAAGCCGGGGAATTTATCAAAGATCGCCTTGATCCCCCTGGAGGCCAGCGCCATCCCGGCCAGGGCGCAGGCGGCGAACAGCCCGAAGGGCAACAAATGCGTGAAGTCCAGGTGAAGGAAGGCCTCCGCGGCGAGGAGCAGCGGGCTGTAGATGCCCAGCAGGATCAGAATCGTCGATACGCTCATGCCGGGCACCAGCGCCACCGCGCCTCCCGCAAGGCCGCTCAGGGCCAGCAGAGGCAGGCTCATGCGCATGCCCTCCGCCGAGGCGGAGGAGGGAACGAACACGGCCAGCGCGAACGCCGCCGCCATGGCGGCCGCCCCGCCGATCACATAGCGCCCCTTGAAGCCGCACCTCCTCCCCTGCGTGACGATCTCTGGCAGGTTCCCGGCGATCAGCCCGATGAAGAGCAGGTAGGTCGCCTTCTCGTAGGTCTGGAGCAGGTATTTGAAGCCGATCAGAAACAAAACCGCGCTGATGGCCGCGCCTATCCCCAGGGGCAGGCAGAACAGGATGTTCTGCTTCAGGCGCTTGAAGGGATTGGACGCGATGCGCAGCAGATCCTGGTAGATGCCCAATATGATGGCAAGCACGCTGCCGCTGAAGCCGGGGGCGAATACGCCCAGCCCCAGAAAAAATCCGCAGAAAACCCGGTAAAAGAACTGTTTTACACTTGTGGCCATGACGCCGCGCCCTCCGTATTCCATAGGGACATACACATGTCCGCCGCGTCAAAGCATACCATAAACGCGCGCGGATGTCAAGACGGAAACATCGCTTCGTGCCTGGGCGTCAACTGTTTTTGGCGTAAAAAAATAGCTTGATTGATCGCCTCCGGTGCGCTATAATATACCGGAACCAAATTCTTTGAGAAAAAGAGATATCACAATGCCGCATACAAGCTTATCCCATTCCCCCGTGATCATCCTGCCCGGCTACAGCGGTCCACAGTTATTCCTGGACGCCGGGCTTGAGACCGAGCAGCAGATCTGGGCCCCGCAGATCAACGGCGTGGCGCTGCGCTCCGTCGCGGACGTGCTGCTGACGGTCCTGCCCAAGCTGCTGGCCGACGCGGGCGGCAACGCCGACGCCGTGGTGCGGAAGTTCGGCGAACTTGTCCCCATGCTGGAAAAGATGACCATGAATGACGACGGCTCTTCAAAATACGACGTCAGCGCGCTGCCCCGGCACGCACGCAATTCCCGCTGGGACGTGATGCTGGAACGGGGGCAGGAGCGCCTGAACCTCGCGCAGCGGCCCACCACCAACACCCTGCTGGACTACGTGCCGGCGGACCGCGTCTATTTCTTTGCCAGCGACTGGCGCATGGGGCAGGTGGAGGGTTCCAAAGCGCTGCACGAATATATCCAGGAGGTGAAGGCCGATGCGGGCTGCGAGAAGGTGAGCCTGCTGGCCGTCAGCTACGGCGGGCAGCTGGCCGCGGCCTACTTCACATTTTACGGCGGGGCGGACATCGACCGGGCGGTGCTGCACGCGCCGGCCATCCGGGGGTCGTCTATGACGGTGGATTTGTTGGAAAAGCCGGACTTCACCTTCGATTCCGTTTCCCTGCTGGATATGGCCGCCGTGTTCATGCAGCGGGAGCTTTCCCTCAGCCAGCGCCTGAAGAGGGACAGGCGGCGCATGGAGCTGTTCAGCGACATCACCGTGCGGGTGATGCGCACCCACCTGCTGGACGAGGCCACCAGGTTTGGCAGCTTCTGGGACCTTGTGCCGCCGGAGGACTACGAGCGCCTGAAAGCGAAATACCTTGATCCGGAGAAGAACGCGGAGATCATCCTGAAGAGCGACGTCGTGCACCGCGAGATGATGCCGAACATAGGCGAAACCCTGCGCCGCATGCAGCGGCAGGGGGTGAAGATCGCGCTGATCGCGGGTACGGGGGTGCCCCTGGCCAGCGGCAGCCTCATCGATTCCGACTCCATCGTGGATACGGCCTCCACCACGGGGGCCATGGTTCTGCCCCTGAATGCCGAAGCGCCCATGGGCGCGCGGCGCGGCGTGCATAGGTCCCCCGATGGGCGCATCGACGCTGGCTGCGCCTACCTGCCGGAGCACACCTGGTTTTTCCGCGGGCAATACCACGGCCAGGCGGCCTGGGACCGTTATGCCCGGCAGCTTTACAACAAATGGCTGTTCACCGACGACATACAGGATGTGTGGTCCGACCCGGCCTTCCCCCAGTTCAGGGACTCCTGCAACCCCTCCGACGGCCTGGAGGCTCGCTTTTCCCAGAGCGTCTGCGGCTACCTCACCGCCGGGGACAAAGCCCTGCTGCTCACGAACCTCTCAGCCCACGACATCAGCCTGATATCGGTGCGGGCCGATGGCCTGGACTTCAAAGCGCCCGTGCGCGGCCGCATGACGCTGCGCCCCGGCGAGACGCTCCGCCTGCCATATGAGGCCGCCCTCCTGGACGATGTGTGTTGCTTTGATCTCACCGTGGAGTTCGTGCGCAAAACCGCCGTGCCCGCCAGGGAGCACAGGGTCTTCCCCTTCACGGCCCTGCCGGCCAATGGGGAGGTCCCGCCGGCGCTGCGGTTTCCCGGAGGGGAGCCTTGCAGCGAGCCGAAACGGAGGCGGCGGCTGCGCGGTTCAAAAAAATATAAGCCGAACGAAGACACGTCGCTCCGCGACTGAATCCACTCATTTTGTCAAAAGCAGAACCCCCAATTCCATAGGCATTGAGGGTTCTTGTGTAACCGCGGCGCTAGCCCACCTTCTCGGCGTCGCTGAATTTGATCATGCCGACGAAGGGCACATCGAGGGAACCGCTCGCGCTGCCGTCCTCGAAGGTCATGCTGAAGGGGAGCATATTCCCCTGCAGCAGGCTGTGCTGGGCCACGCCCGTGATGGTGTTGCCCTGCGCCTGCAGCTTACTGAAGCGAAAATCGGTCCTTTTCCCGCTGGCCAGGTCAGCAAAGATCTCGTATTCCCCGTTCTTCTCGCCGACGATCAGGAACGCATCCCCGCTGTAAAATCTGGTTTTCACATAGAATTTCCATTTGCCGAGCCCTACCATATCGATCTCTCTTTACTTGTTTTGAATTAGTCTATCAAAAATCGACTCCCCTGTCAAGATGTATTGCGCTTTTCCGGAAAATATGTTAAGATACCCAGCTTAGAACCATATGCTCCAGTACCAGCCCAGAGGCCACCGCAAAAGACCGGCAAACCAATACATAAAAGCAAACGCAACGGATAGCAACTTATCCCAAAGGCCGCCTATCACCTCCGAGAATGTAACCGGCTCCTCTGTCACGGGAAGCAGCACAATGTTCGCGTCCGTCTGCGTTTTATCTTCGATCCGCATAAACTGCGGGTATTCCGGGTTGCCGAATACGGTATCACTGCCTTTGGGCGCGGTTCTCCACCATTCGTACCAGCCATCGAGATGATAAAAGCCGCGGTGGACCATATCCCTCACGAACCATGTATACGCCGGCAGGGCGCAGGTGGAGGCATCGATTTTCCGGTCCGGCGAGAGGTGATCGCGCCCATTGTCAATCTCCTGCGCGTAATTGGACGGAAGCCGTCTCCCGTAGGGCGCCACAACAGCGCCGATGGAAGCCTTCTGCGCCGCCACCAGGCCGTCGCTTGAATAGGTTTTATCCTTGCCGAGAGGCAGAAGCGCCATATCGTAGCCCGTCACGATGGCGACCTTGATTTTTTCGCCGGCTTTTTGCAGGACCTCCCCCGCGTTTACCTGCAGCGCATGGTATCTGTCGATTTTTTCCAGGGAGCCAAGTTCCTCATATTCCGGATGGCCAAGGATCAGCCGCGCCCTGGCGGAAGCGTAGTCCTCCGGCGGACACCACGACCAGACGCCCGGCCAGGCGGCATAGGTTTTGCGGGTGATCTCCTCATAGATGATGTCGAAGGCGGCTTGGGGCCATAGAGAAGCGCCGAAGGCAGTATTATTCATAAAACCAAGGTAATAAAACACCCGCATCAGGGACAACACGATGTCGTTCACCTGGGAGGGCAGTTCCAGGGAGTAAAAGTAGTCAAGTGAGCCCGCGTTTCTGGGGTTCATGGAATAGTCGGCATTGAGAAAATTGCCGACCAACTCCATGCCGAACGTGGCCGGCTGGCTGTAGACGATGCTCAGCGCGTCCGGGTTTTCCACGCCGTTGACGTATTTTTCGGTATAGGCCAAGAGCGGCGAGCTGGAACCCGAAATGCTGTTGATATGCACGTGATCGTGCCCTGTGTGCGCCTTGATCATCTGGACGTGGTCATTCAGCTCGTCCGCGATTTGGAATGGGCTCTGCCGCCAGTCAAAGGGGAATCGGTAGTAGGCTTCGCCGGTTGGGGTCCAGTGATAGGCCTCCCGGTGGTCCAGCTTCATGATCCATTCCGTGCCCACGCTGATCCGTTCCAGCTGTTTTATGCTGGTGCCGTCAGGCCGCATCTCGAGCGGGCCGATCCAGGCCCAGGCCGCCGCGATGAAAGCGTCAAGGCGTTTGCCTGGGCTATACGGCGTTAAAAACGAGGGAAGCACATCGCTCAGCAGCGGAGGAACGAAGTCGCGCACAAGGTTATCCAGCATATCGATGCCATAATACCACATCTCGTCCGGCTGTCCGTAATTCTCGGTCAAAGCGCCATGCCCGCCGGAAAGCAAAATCACCGGCACAGCTTCGCAGTCACACTTTTCCGATCCGGCGGAAACGGCCATTGTGCCCGGCATGGCGAAAAGCAAGGCCACACATAGCGCGGCAGACAATACTCTCTTCACGGTGAACCCCTTTCTGGTCTTGCGGAATTGTGTTTGACGATGCTGCAAAAAAGCTGCGGGCGCGGGAAAAGAAGAGCCACATCCGCATTGGAATCAGTCTACCAAAAAAATGCCTCCCCTGTCAAGGCTTATTGCGCTTTCCGGAAGATATTGCGCTTTTCCATAAAATATGTTAAGATATCTCCATGAAAAATACAAATCTATCGCAGGCACTTATGGATTACGCGGCGGAAGGTTGGGCGCCCTTCCACATGCCGGGGCACAAGCGCAGCCCCCTGCTGGGGCAGGGGCTGCCCTGGCAGCTGGACATCACCGAGATCGCGGGCTTCGACAACCTGAACGACCCGCATGGCATCCTGTTGGACCTCAAGCGCCGCGCCGCCGCGCGCTGGGGGGCGGACGATGCCTGGGTCAGCGTCAACGGGAGCACGGGGGCAATCCTCGCGGGGCTGCGCGCCATGTCGAAGCGCGGCGATACCGTTCTTGCGGCCCGCAACTGTCACATATCGGTATTCCACGCCCTGGAGCTGTGCGGCCTGCGCCCGGTCTTCCTGGAGCCGCAATGGCTGCCGGGTTGGGGAATTTACGGCGCGCTCCCACAGCAGACCCTTAGCGAAGCCCTGCGCGCGCACCCGGAGGCCTCGCTGTGCGTCGTCACCAGCCCCACCTACGAGGGCGTCCTCAGCCCATTGGAGTGCCCCATTCCCCTGTTTGTGGACGCCGCCCACGGGGCGCACCTCCCACTGCCCCGTGCCGATCTCGTGGCCGTGAGCCTGCACAAGACCCTGCCCGCCCTCACGCAGACGG
>Ga0123353_10014264_pt1 | contig 11443 bp, 6 predicted proteins | sample TergutLab28metaG_3_FD_92763 | JGI IMG/M metagenome (GOLD analysis project Ga0123353, IMG submission 92763) | Labiotermes labralis P3 segment gut microbial communities from Petit-Saut dam, French Guiana - Lab288 P3 | ecosystem: Host-associated > Arthropoda: Insects > Digestive system > Gut ... | reverse complement strand
GGATTGGCTGGCACCGACGTGCCCATCATCGCCTGCCCCGCCGGAACGGAGAATCTGCTGGCCAAGGAACTCCGAACCCCCGCCGACGCGCGCGGCGTCGTCAATGTGCTCCAGAACGGGCAGCTCGTCTCGTGCGACGTGGGGATGGTCAACGGGCAAAGTTTCCTGCTGATTATCGGCATCGGGTTCGACGGCGAGGTCGTCCGGCGTCTGTCGGCCATTCGCACGGGGCACATCAGCCACCTGTCATATTTTTGGCCGATCTGGCGGACGTTCTGGGAGCACGATTTCCCGCGGATGCACGTGGAATGCGACGGGGAAACGGTGTTCGACGATTTCGGCCTGGCGTTCGTGGGGAACATCTCGCGCTACGCCGTCGGCCTGCGAATCTGCCGCGACGCCCAGTTCGACGACGGCATGCTGGACATGGTCGTTTTCCCGTGTCGCGAACAGACGGCCCTGATGTTCCATGCCGCTTGGACGCTGCTGCGGCAGCACCCCACCAAGGGCGGCGTGGTCTATCGCCGCTTCCGCCACGCGACCATCCGCACCGCCTCCCCCATCCCCAGCCAGGTCGACGGAGACGTCGGACCGCCCACACCGCTGGAAATCACCGTCCGCCCCAGCCAACTCAAACTCCTGGTCCCCCCACGCCGAACCGGATGGACCCTCTGGCCGTTCGGGACGGAATAGGCGCCGGTCTCAGTCCTCAGGGAAAACGCATGTCCATGTCCAATGCTTTGTAGATGAATTTCTTTTAGATTTTTCTGACAATTCTAATAATTCAGCCTTTCAATTCGGTGATAGTTGAATGATCTGATTACTATATTTTCTTCCTAGTCGTACTTAAATTGCCTATTTTGACATTTGTGTTCAAGTTTTTCTTTGCAGTCTACCGAAACTACCAGTGCTACTTAAACTTCCTGTATTTACTAAAGGCAAAATTTTAGAAAGAGCACCATGAGCCAGAAAAAGGACGTAAGGCGAGACATGCGGAATCACGAGATGAAAAGTGACACGGCCATGACGACCGCCGATCTGTTTACCCAGTATCTGGAGCATCTGTTTGTCGGAAAGCGTTGTGAGGCCCGGCAGATGATGCTGGCCGCTCAGGACCGCGGAAATCCCGCGTGCAAGCTGTTGAAAAACGTCATTTGGCCCGCGATGGAGCAGGTGGAGAAACTCTACCGCGACAATCACATCAGCCGGGCGACCGAGCACATGGCCACCCGCATCAACCGCATGGTGGCTGACCAGTTGCAGGCCTATCTCGCCCGCGAACCCAAGACCGGGCAGCGGATGATCGTCACCTGCGGAGACGGCGAGACCGAGGAGCTCGGGGCCCAGATCACCGCCGACCTGTTCGAAGCCCAGGGCTGGTCCGTCTGGTTCCTCGGCAGCGGTGTACCGAACGATGAAATTCTCACGCTGGTGGGCAAACTTCGCCCGGACGTGCTGTGCATCTACGGCACACAGCCTGGCGGCGTGCCGAACACCAAGCGGCTGATCGAGATGATCCGCGAAATCGGTGTCTGCGAGGACATGCAGGTTCTGGTGACCGGCGGCGTGTTCAACCGGGCCGACGGTCTGGCGGACGAAATCAAGGCCGACCTGTTCGCCCCGACCGTCAGCGACGCCTTGCAGGTGGTGGCCGACCACCCGACCCGCATCCCGCGCCCGGACATCCCCCAACCAGGCCGCCGCCGCAAACGCCGCCGCGCCATCCTCCCGATGCGAAAACCCCGAATTTTCGACCAGGAAACGCAGAACGCGTAACGGCGTTACCCAAAGCTACCCACAAAGGCACAGAGGAGCACAGAGAAGGCAAACATCTTTCTCTGTGCTCCTCTGTGTCTTTGTGGTTAAAAAATCTTGCCTCATAGGAGAACAGAAAGATACCGGGCGTAAGTTTGCTTGCCCGGACAGGTGGGTGTTTCGTATAGTTGAATTGGAGGCGTCAGGACACCTCGACGCCTCGTCAGCGGGCGTTGCCCGCATGTGGGCCCTCGGCGGTTGCCGAGGGGGAAAACGTCCGGCGGCTGGGCGGTTTTTTGCCCGGTGACGGTTGGACCAGGCCCTTTACGGAAGGAGGTGGATCTGTGCAACAACTTCCTGAAGGTGTCCTGCGGTAGGCCGGTTTGAGGCCTGCCACGCAGGCACACGGCGTCGGCCCGGGTCGGACACGCGTCCTCCGGGCCGGCGTTTTTTTGCGCCGTCGTCCCCCAGGCAATCGCATCGAAACCTGCTGGTTTCGTGACTGTTCCGAAGGAACCGTTTCAAATCCGAATTTCGTGCTTCGGATTTACAACGGTTCCATTGCGGACATCGCACGACGAATGACAACATTTCGATGCGCTCGCCCTGGCGCACACCCCCCATTCCCATCCTTATTTAAGTCTCCCGGTCAAATGCTCGACATAACGGGCGGAGCACGATGCGGTGCTTCGTGTCGATTCACCGTCTGGTTTGTCGTGGGTGACGTGACGTGTTTTGTTTTGTGCATTATTTCAGTTGGTGGTCGATTTGGTCGAATTTTTTGGTGGCGAGACCGTGGAGGTTTCGCGGGAGACCGGCAGAGCATGAAGCAGACCCCCTATGTGACATCGCAGGTAAGGCGTCTGGTTGCGGAGTTGCGTCGCGACCGGCGTCGGCTTGTGGTGTTGTCGGTGCTTCTGCTGGTCGGGGTTGTGCTGGTGGCCCGCGCGGCGGTCAGCAGCGGTCCTCTGCCGGCCCAGGCGTCGGTGAAGCGTTCCCAGTCCTCGGCCGTGGCGCCGATGGACCCGCCGTCCAATTCGAAGCAGGCGCGGGCGGACTACATCAGCGGAATCAACCGGAACCTGACGCGGGACATTTTCAGGCCCAGCGAGAAGCATTTTCCTCTTCCGCCGGTTGTGGAGAAGGCCGAGAAGGTGGAGAAGAAGGTTACCGTGATGCTCGCGCCCACGACGGCGCCGTCGCGGGATGACGAGATGGCGAGGGAGCAAATCAGGCAGCACCAGATGGTCCTCCAGGAGGCCAAGGCGCTGAAACTTCAGAGCATCATGATGATTGGATCGCGCGCGACGGCGAGCATCAACGGAAACATGCTGTCCGTCGGCGACGAGATACAAGGTTTTCAGATCACCGGGATCGAGCTCAACCGCTGCACGGTGGTCAAGCACGGATTGGTGTTGATGCTGGTGATTGATGAGTGACGTTCGTGGACCCGAAAGCGTCGCCGCCCGCGCGCGACGCGATAATCTAAACCGGTTGCTATAGAGGCAACCATAGCAAGGAGAACTAGATGGATACGTACTCACGCCCATGGAGATGGGGAATTCTGGCGACGATCGTCACGGTATTGACGATCACAACCGTGGCCGCTCAGCAGCTTGGAGAGATCCATCTGGGCCAACCCACCGCCGACCCCGTCGAGGAAGCCGCCCCGCCCCCGGCCGTCGTTGTCGAGGACGAGGAGGAGGACGTCATTGAGGCCCCACCGCTTGAAACGCTCACCAGTTCGTCGGTCGCCACCGGGGAAGAAACCACCTTCTCCTCGGAGCGTCCGGGTGTGTTCCGGGAGATCCACTTCCGCGACGCGAGCCTGCGCCAGGTGTTCCAACTGCTCTCGAGCGAGGGGCAGAAGAACATCGTCCCCACGAAGGAAGTCGTCGGGAAAGTGACTGCCGACCTGTACGGTGTGACGTTCCAGGAAGCCCTGGACGCCGTCGTGAAGTCCTGCGGGTACGTGTATGTCGTGGATGGAAACTTCATCTACGTCATGACGCCCGCACAGAAGAAGGCCGCCGATGAAATCAAGCAGCCCCCGATGACCGTCGGGACGTTCCGGTTGGCGTATTTGTCGGCCGCGGACGCCAAGATGCTCATCGCCCCGGCGTTGTCCAAGAGCGGAACGGTGGCCGTGACGGCCCCGGTGAAAACCGGCATCAGCACGTCGAAGACCGACGCCGGAGGTTTCGCGTACGCCCAGGACGACGCGCTGGTGGTGCGTGACTATCCCGACAACATCGCCGCGGTGGAGAACATCCTGAAGGAACTGGACGTCAAGCCCGAGCAGGTGCTGATCGAGGCGACCATTCTCCGCGCGACGCTGACGGAAGACAACGCGCTGGGCATCGACTTCTCCGCGCTGGCGGGCGTCGACTTCCGGCAGATGGGGTTCAGCACGAACGACATGACCAGTCTGAACAACCCCAGCGGCTCGACGCGCATCGACAGCAACAACACGCCCGCGGGCGGGTTCCGCACGAACTTCACCAGCGCCGTCCCGACGGGCGGCATCAGCCTGGGCTTTGTCAGCAACCAGGTGGGCGTGTTCCTGCGGGCCCTGGAGAGCATCACTGACACGACCGTGCTGGCCAATCCCAAGCTGCTGGTGGTCAACAAAATGCGCGGTGAGGTGATGATCGGTAACCGCGACGGGTACAAGACGACCGTCGTCACGCAGACGGCGGCCACCGAGTCGATCTCCTTCCTGGAAACCGGAACGCGCCTGATCGTCCGCCCGTTCATTCGGCCTGACGGAATCATCCAGATGGAGATTCACCCGGAAGATTCGTCCGGAAGCGTCAAGCAGATCGGTGAAAGCGTCCTGCCGTCGGAAACGACGACGGAAGTCACCAGCAACGTCATGGTGCGCGACGGGCACACGATCGTGATCGGCGGCCTGTTCCGCGAGCGGACCATGACCGGCCGCAGCCAGGTTCCGATCCTGGGCAACGTTCCGCTGCTGGGAACCATTTTCCGCAGCACCACCGACCAGGTGGTTCGCGAGGAAGTCATCATCCTGATCACGCCGCGCATCGTCCGCCAGGAGGTCGATGAGGCCACCAGCGCCCAGATCGCCGACGACGTGGAACGTATGCGCGTGGGCGCCCGCAAGGGGTTGCAGTGGTTCGGTCGGGGTAAACTGTCCCAGACCTCCCTGCGATGGGCCAAGGAAGCCATTGCCCAGGGAAAGAACGACCGGGCGCTGTGCTACCTGGACATGGCGTTGCACCTCCAGCCGCGGATGATCGAGGCCATTCACATCAAGGAACGGATGAAGGATCAGGCGTATTGGGCGCACGAGTCCCGACCCGCCACGGCCCGCTTCGTCATCCAGCAGATGATTATGCAGGACATGGATCAGCCGGTGGAACGGATCGTCACACCGAGCCGCCCGCTGGACATCCGCAAACTTGACAAGGCCATCCAGACCGAATTGAACCTGCTGCCCCGCGAGTGGATGCCCCTCGAGGAGCAGGTCAGGAGCGTGGTGAAATCCTGCAAACAAATGAAGCAGGAGGCCGGAATGGTCGAAGAAGAGATTATCGTGATTGAAGAAGATACGTACATCGTCGAACCCGGTGACGAACCGGAAGATGAGTAAGTCGGACGCATAGACGAACGATGGGCAAGCCCCCGACCTTGAAGGTCGGGGGCTTGATCCCTGACCTGCGACGGTGTGAGGGAACGCCGAATCGGTTGCACCGTGACCGGGCATGAGGCTCGGACACGAAAGGCCTGGAGGGCTGACGTCCAACGCGGTTGGACGCGAGTTCATGGACGACGTGGTGGCTGGGAGAGCCGCCCCTGTTAAGGAGTTTCGTATGACGACGCGCTTGGCATGGATTCTGACGTTGGGCATGATCGTGTCGGTCGGGTGCGGGGAACCGCAGGACCTGGCCAAACAAAAGGTGAAGGATCAGTGGGACCTCTCGCGCGCCACCATGTTGTACGGTGTGGCGAACGAGCACCTCAACATGGGCCAGTTGGACATGGCCTACACTAAGACCCGGGACGCGCTGACGATGGCGCCCGAGTTTCATCCCGCCTCCATTTTGCTGGGGCGCATTCTCATCGAACAGGGCAATTTCGCCGACGCCTCCGTGACGCTGGCGACCGTGTCCGAAAAGCTGCCCCAGTCGGCCGAACCGGTCTATCTGTTGGCCGTGGCGCAGGAAAAAATGCGCCAGTTCGACGCCGCACTGGACAGTTACCGTAAGGCCTACGCGCTCGACAGCAGCCGCATGGACGCCGTCAACGCGGCCGCCGAAGTGCTGATCCTGACCGACCGGATCGACGAGGCCAAGGACCTCATCGACGCGTCGATCGCCCGGGCGGGAACCGAACCGGCCATGTACGAAACGGCTGGACGTATCGCGATGATCCAGAAGGACTACCGCGCGGCCGCCCACTATTTCCAGGACGCGCATGACCTGGATTTCACCAATCGCCGCTACCGCGAGTCGATGGGCGAGGCGCAGGTTCTGGCGGGCGACTACGTGCAGGCCGTCGACACGTTCACGCAACTGATGGCGATCCCCGAGTACAAACCCGGCGCGACGACATACGGAATGCTCGCCGACGCGTACATGGCGCTGGGTCGTCATGTGGACGCCCGCAACACGTACGCCAAGGCCACCGAGGCCAATCCGAACTCCGCCGGAGCGTGGGCGAATCTGGCGCAGGCGTCGCTGGCGCTGCGGGACAACGAGCGTGCGGTCCGGTCGGCCCGGGCGGCGCTGTCGCTGGAACCGAATCATCTCGACGCGACGCTCGTGCTCGGGTATGCGCTGCTCCGCACCGGACGAACCGCCGACGCGACGAACGTCCTCATCCAGGCGGTCAAACACCACGGAGACAACGCGCAACTGCACCTGGTGCTCGGCCGCTGCCACCAGGTGGTCGGTCAGAAGGATTTGGCCCGGACTTGCTACCACACCGTCCTGGCCATCGAACCGGACAACCAGACCGCCAAGACCCTGCTCCGCGCGATGGACGAATCGGAAACCGTCAGTATCGCCCGGTAACAACCAGGCTGTTAGACTGTTAGGCTATTAGACTGTTAGGCGCCGGCTTATGACGCGTTAGGCCTAAGCGTCCGAAGGCTGCGCCTGACAGTCTAACAGCCTAATAGCCTAACAGTCTTTTCCTATGACCACCGCCAAACGCCTGGGACTGACGACGATCGCCCTGATCACGCTGGGCGCCAGCGCCGCGTATTACGCGACGATGATGTCGTTGCAGCGCTGGGACATGGCCTGGGAACTCGACGCCCTGGTGCTCGCGCTGGTGGCCGCCCTGGCCACGCTGGTGCTGCTGGTGTTCTGGCGGTCGCTGCATCGGTCGGTTCAATCAGTGGGGCGGCAGTTGGAGCGGATGGCCTCCGGGCGGCAGGTCGGGCTGGTGATGACCGACAGCAACAACGAACTGACACACATCACCCGACCGCTCAACGAATATCTCACCATGCTCCTGGGGCAGATGGACGCCCTGCGCAGCGAAAACCGCGAACTGCAAATCCAGTCGCGCATCGCGTCGGCGGAAAAAAACCACACCGAGGCGATCATCTTTTCGATCTCCGACGCCGTGATCGTCACCAACCGCTTCGACGAACTGGTGCTCGCCAACGAGGCCGCCGAACGGCTGCTGGGGTTCAAGTTCACCACCAGCCTGCGGAAGAACATCGACCGTATCCTCTCCGACACCACGCTGGTTCGGTTGATCCGCGAGACGCGCAGCCACGGGGGAAACGCGCTGGCCAAGACGCGCAAGGTGATCGAGCACACGATCGACGAGAAGGGGGGATCCCCGCGGATTTTCACGATCATTCTGTCCTGCGTGATGGCGGCCAACAACGAGGTCGGCGGCGTGGTGGCCGTCCTGCACGACGTGACGCGCGAGAAGGAAATCGCCCGGATGAAAAACGAATTCGTCTCGAACGTCTCGCACGAGTTCAAGACCCCGCTGGCGTCCATCAAGGCGTACGTGGAGATGCTCGTCGACGGGGAGGCCAGCGATGAGGCCACCAAAAAAGAATTCTACGACATCATCCAGAGCGAGGCCAACCGCCTGACGCGCCTGATCGAAAACATCCTCAACATCTCGCGCATCGAGAGCGGGGTGGTCAAGGTCGTCAAGGAACCGCTGAGCCTCACCGGCGTCGTCAAACAGGTGATCGACGTCGTGCAGCCGCAGGCGCGGGCGAAGAATCTGCGCATCGTCGAACGGCTCGCGCCGGTGTACTACCAGGTGGAGGCCGATCACGACATGATGCACCAGGCCGTGCTGAACCTGCTCTCCAACGCGGTCAAGTACACGCCCGATGGCGGAACGATCACGATGGGGGTGACGGTGGACGAACGCCGCGACATCGCCGTGTGCGACGTCTCCGATACCGGGGCGGGCATTCCACCAGACGACCTGCCGCACATTTTCGACAAATTTTACCGCGTCCGCGCCAACTCGAAAATGGCCAAAGGCACCGGACTGGGGCTGACGCTGGTCAAACACATCATCGAGACGGTCCACGGCGGCAAACTGACCGTTACCAGCAAACCCGGCCAGGGAAGCACGTTCAGCTTCGAACTGCCCGTGCTGGGGTAACTGTCACATCGTTTTCAACGCCTTGCCGATGTGTGCGAGCAGGTCCGTCGCGATCAGTGACGTTTCGCCGACGTCCGCGGCCGCGAGGTCGGCGGCCAGGCCGTGGGTGTGGGTGGCCAGGACGGCGGCATCGAAGGGGGACAGTCCCTGGGCGAGCAGGGCGGCCAGCAGTCCGGTCAGAACGTCACCGCTTCCACCCGTGGCCAGTCCAGGATTTCCGGTACGGTTGACGTATAGCCGCCGGCCATCGGTAACGACGGTGAAGGCCCCCTTGAGCACCAACACCAGCGACGGGGTTGTTTCGCTCGCGGCCCGCCAGTCGTTTACGGTGGTTACCGCGTGTTCGACGCGGTTGACTTGCACATCGCGTGTGGCGGCGCGGGTCAGCCGCGCGAATTCACCGGGGTGGGGCGTGAGGACCATCGGGCAGCGGCGGCGGGCGGACCAGTCGGTCAGGGCGGCGAGGTTGTTCAGTCCGTCGGCGTCGAGGACGACAGGCCGGTCCTGCTCCAGAACGGCCTGCACCAGCCGTTGCTGCGCCGCGCCCACTCCCAACCCAGGTCCGACGGCCAGCACGGTGGCCTTTGCCTGAAGGACCTGCCGCACCGACGTGGGCGCGAGCACACCGTGTTCGTCGACGGCCAGCGGAATCGTCATCGCGCACGGCGCGAGCGTTGCCACGGTCGGCTGAACCGGGGCGGGCGTGGCGGCCGTCACCAGTCCCGCTCCGCCTCGCAACGCGCCGTTGGTGCACAGTCCGCACGCGCCGGCCATGCCCGTCGATCCCGCGACCACCAGCACATGACCGAAGTCGCCCTTGTGACTGTCGCGCGGTCGTTTGGGTAAAGAAGGAATCGCGGTGACAAGCTCAATGTTCGGCGGGACGTTTTCAGGGGCTTCGCCTTTTTGCGTTGCAGGACGTTCGGTGGCGCAGGAACGTTCTGTATCACGTGAACATTCTACGACGCAAAAAGGCAAAGCCCTTGCGGAATATTTTTCGGTATTCCGCTTTTCGAGCGTCAGGGTGACGTAGTGGTCCCGCGTCAATTCGCCCTGGATGTTCAGTTTGCGGCGGACGTTTTCGATGGCCGCCTCATCGGGGCCTTCGATTTCGACGAACGTGCCGACTTCCGGCAGCGTGTCGAGTTCGACCGCGCATCGTCCGAGCCGCCACGACTCGCGGCGTTTCTCGACGGTGACGGTCTCCGCCAGCCCCGCGGCCTCCAGCACGCGGTCGATCACGGACGGGTCGTCCATGCGGGTCTGCGCTTCGAGACGGGACTTGAAGGTTGCGTCGGGCAGCGTGGGACCTTTGAATGTCAGCATCGGCCGGTCGTCGACGGGTGTGGCGGTGTCGAGCACCTTCGTCAACCGCACGCGCACGCCGATCCCGCCGGCCAGCAGCCGCTGGTCAACGCTATCGAAATACCGGTCGGTCTGCACGACCTTGTATCGAAAGGTCGCCCCGATCCGCCGCAGCGCTCCCCGCGCGGGCGCCAGCGACGCGACGCGAAGCTTCGCCTCAACCTCCAGCGTCGCCCGCCCCCTCGCCGCCGGAGCCGGTTTTCCGTTCGCCTTCCTGTTTGTCTTTCCGTTCGTCTTCCTGCCTGGTTTTCTGGCCATCGGATTCCTCGGATTCGGATTTTTCCTCGGCGGGTTTTCCCCATCCGAAGATGTGCAGGGACAGGATTGCCCGCGATTTGACGGCGTTGAACACGCTGTTGCTGACGGCCAACAGCAGCGTCGGGACGGACTGCGCGTGCGGGTCGGGCATTCCGACCAGCCAGACGATCGCCATCAGGCGTACGACAATGGAGACGATGAACGTGATGTGGTAACTCGTCCAGACGATCGGCCCGGTCGCCAGCAGCACCCGCACGCCCTCGCCGAGCTCGTACGCGGCCAAACCGCCGAGATACCCGCCTAGCGCGCCGAACATCGAGATCATCACACCGCTGGCGGCGACCATGCGGCTGCGGCCTTGCCCGTCGGAGAAACTCAGCGCCACGCCCAGTTGGGCCAGGTTCACGCCCGACCAGCTCATCCCGCTGACGACCCACGCGCAGGCGGCGTAGAAATACGCCCCGACCGGCCAGGCGGGGTCCAGACCCTCCCACGATTGCCCGAACAGCCCATACAGGCCGCCGACGACGGTGTCGATGGCCGTCGCGACAAACCCGGGGCAGGGTGTGTCGGGACCGATGAACAACCACGGGGCCAGCGAGATCGACGCGCCCACCGTCGCGATCATCAGGATCGGACGCCGCCCGAATCGGTCGATCAGTCGCCCCCAGACCGGAGAGGCCGCCATGTCCGCCAGCGGGGGAATCACCATGAACAGAATATTCACCGCCAGTTGCCGGAACCCCAGGTGGTTCAGCGCGTGCTGCCAGAAGAACATGCCCGAGAAGGTGATGCTGAACGCCATCGTCGCGGCGTAGGCGACATAGTGGCGGAAGACCCGCTCTTTCAGCGGATCGTAGAGCATGTATTTGAGGTAGGAAAACACGCCGCGCTGCGGACGGACGGGCGGGGGCGTCTTGCGCGGCGGCAACACGTCGCGCACGCGGCGGAACCCGATGATGTCCCGCGCGCCGAACAAGGCCGCCACCATGAACAGCCCGCAGACCGTGTACATCGTCACCCGTTTTCGCGCGTCGTCGGTTTCGGCGGGCATCTCCAGACCTACCCATTCGGCGATACGCGAAAAGAGCGCCCAGTTGTGGTCCAGCAGCAGTCCGATTAGCACGATGGTGATGACCAGGACCAGTTGGCTCATGCGCGTGCGGAAGGCGAAATAGCGCCCCCGGATCCGCCGCGGGACCAGGTCGCCCATCCATGTCAGCCAGGCCGGGCGGGCCAGGGACTCCAGCAGCCAGCTCAGCAGGAGCAGTCCCAGCACGACGTAGACGGTCAATCGTTCGCCCCAAGGCATGACCAGGGCGACGACGGCGATGGGGATCCACATCAACCGATGGATCGTTCCGCAGTGGATGAACTGGTATTTCTTCAGCCCGGTGCGCTCGATGAGGAGCGAGGCGATCAGTTGCGTCAGCGTGGCCACGAACGGAAT
>Ga0123353_10014262_pt1 | contig 11444 bp, 3 predicted proteins | sample TergutLab28metaG_3_FD_92763 | JGI IMG/M metagenome (GOLD analysis project Ga0123353, IMG submission 92763) | Labiotermes labralis P3 segment gut microbial communities from Petit-Saut dam, French Guiana - Lab288 P3 | ecosystem: Host-associated > Arthropoda: Insects > Digestive system > Gut ... | reverse complement strand
GCGCTGCTGGTCTTGACGGCGGTCACCAAACCCGTGCTGCTGACTGTGATGTTGGCGTTGGAAGCGAGGTAGACGACCGAGGCCGGGTTATTGCTATCGATGTTAATCTGGTAGGTCATGCCCTTTCTCAGGACAACGGAGGTGGGCTGGCTACCGATGTTAAATACCAGTTCCACCAACGCGGCGAGGGCGTCTTCCAGGTTGCCTGTGGCCTCCGCGACTTCAGCCACGGTGGCGTCCGCGTCCGCGAAGACATCGCAGGCGGCCAGGTACATCGCTTTCGCGTCAGCCCAGGAATCTGTCGTCCATTGGGTTTCGATCTTCGCCTCGAAGGAGGCGATGGCAGCCGCTAGTGCGGCTTTATCGACAGTCAGGCCATTGATCGCGTCGTCAAGGGCATTGTACTTATCGATGTTGGAAGATGTTTGGTTGGTAAACAGCAACTCGGCATCGGCCGCCGCCAGCGCGTTGTTCAGCGCGGCCACGCTGGACGCGGTGTAGCCGGACAGATCCGAGGCGGCGATGACCGCGGCGTCCCCCGCCAATTCTTCCAGCGCGTCGTAAGCGGTCCAGTCGATAATCCCGTTGCCGTTGTAGTAGAGTTTAAACTTGCTGGACTCATTCTTGCCGGGTTCCTTCGCCGAGACCCAAGTAAATCCACCGTCCTTGGAAAACTCCAGGGAATCGATGCGGGCGAGGGTGGATCCATCGGCCACCGGGTTGCTGATCCTGGCGGGGAACACATCGTTTTGGTTATCGTATTGGTAGACATAGCTACCCTCGGGCAGGTTGCCGTCCAGCGCGCCGAAGTAGGAATTCCACTTGGTGGTGGGGGTATACCCGCCGCTCCACAGCGCGGAGGTGAATCGCCGGATGTTCTGGACAGAATCGATGCCGAACCGGTCTGTGTTCATCAAGAGCCTCGGCGCGGCGGAGACGGCGCTGTCCACGGCGCCATAGGGTACGCTGAGCCTGTCGCCCTTGGCGTAGCCGGCGATGAGCAGGTCGTAGTAGATGCGGCCGCCGGCGGCGTTCAGCCTGTTGGCGCCGGTGAGGGTGACCGTGGCGTTGCCGCTGGAATTGCGCGTGGCGGAAGCGATGGGGGTGGTGGCGTTCAGGGAGTCGTACACGTAGACGGTGGTAGCTGCCGTGCCCCTGACGGGCAGGTTCTTAAAGCTCACCGTGTCGTTGGTCGTCCCCCTGGTGATCCTGACCTGGTTGGCGTTCACGCTGCCGGAAGGCTCAGAGGACTTGGGATACTGATACAGCTCCAGCTCAAAGACGCGCAACGCGCCGTTCGACGTGGCGTTCATGGCCTGCTCCACGAGGAACATCCAGTAGCGGGCGGTGACCGGCGTGAAGTCACGGTCGGTCAGGTCGCCAGCCGAGGTCGTGGGGTTGTTTTGCACCCGGTCGGCGCGCACCCATGTCTGGCCGGTCCGCCCGAACCAGGCTGCGTTGCCGGTCGTCCCATCCGCCGTGCCGCGGTACGTGTTAAACAGGTTCGCGTTCGCGGTGGTGATCGAGCTGCCGCTATTGACCAAGTAGTTGGACGGCCAAGTGAAGTACAACGAGTTGGTATAGGCCAAGCTGTATGTCCTGGTGTTCATGGCCACGTCTTCCTGCGGGCCGGCGTTGGCCACGATCCACCGCCCGATGGTGACAGGCTGTTTAAAGTCGATGATCACGTAGTGGCCGTTGTAGTTCGTCCACGCGGTGGCCGTGGCGTTGCTTGTGCCGACGACGCACCATTTGGACTGCACCCTGTCGCCGTCGAAGAGGGCCTTGCCGGGTTCCGAGGTGTTTTCCTTCGAGACGATGTAAGAGTGCTTGGTGAAATCCGGGTCGAGCGCGATGTTTGGATTGTCGGGCATGGGGACAACGTTGGCATCGCCGGCGCCCATGCCGAAATCGAAGGAGATCGTGGCGGCGGCGCCCCGCACGAGGTTGTCGTCCACAGCCGTGACTTCCAGCTTGACCTTGTCGGAACCCGGATCCCTCTTGACATTGGAGAGATAGAAGGCGTTGGCGTAGGTGGCGTTGAGGAAATGCCGGCTACCGTCCGCGAAGACCTGATAGATCTCATAGCGTTCGGCGTCGTCGTTGACCGGATCCCAGTAGATCCGGGCTTCGCCGCTTTCCGGGCTGGTGGCCTGGTAGGCGTCCAAAGTCAGATTCTGCGGGGCGGGCAGTGCGGCCGGCTTGTTGGCCACGTCGATGATGATCTCGCCCAGGTTGGCGTTGACGGTGCCGGTGCCGGTGATGACGCAGAGGCCGTAGATTGTCCTGCCCTTCAAGGCGGAGAGGTTCGCCGTATAGGTGGTCCAGCCGTTTACCGTGGCGCCGGCTGTCGCCGTGACGGTCTGATACGCCGAATAATTCGCGGCGGTGTAGAAGCCGATCTGGAGGGCGGAGCCCTTGGCGACGTAGGTCAGCTCATAATCGGTGTTGGCGTCGAAATCCAGGAAGGTGGAGTAGAGTTTGATCTCGTTGGCGGTGGCGACATTGGAGACGGCGGTGCGGTTTTTGAACTTGAGGGAGGCGCCGCCGTACCAAGCGTCGCCGGTGTCGAAGGAGGGCAACACATCCCAGGTCGTGGGGTTGCCCGCGGCGGCGGCGGCGGTGGTGGCGTTGGTGGCGGTGACAGAGGCGGGCAGTGTCTGTCCGACCCGCTTGACGCTCCAACGCCAGGTGGGCAGGATGTCCTGGATGCCGCGGTTGGTCCAGGCGTTATCCTTGGCGACGGCGCCATCCACGAAGAATTTGTCGCCGATGCCGGGGTTGAAGCGGGTGGAGAAGGGGAAGTCCAGGATGACCGTCTTGTCGGAAAGCAGCTGGCTGACGCCGACCCAAGCTTCGGCGGTCGTCGCGGCGCCGTTCCTGGCCTGCGTCTCATAGCCGCGGTAGCCGATGGTGGGGTCGTGGGGCATGCTGGCGCCGGTGTCCATATTGGCGGCGGTGGAGTTGAGGCCCCGGTAACCTGACCAGAGGCGGGCGTCCTGGACGTTTAAGAAGTCGCTGACGTTGTTCGAGAGGTTGATGGGCGCGTGCCCGCCGAAGAAGCCGATGGAGTTCGTGAGCCATCCGCCGGCCTGGAGGTTGGCGGCGTTGCTGGAGGCGCCGCCACCCCTGACGTCGGAGAGGGGCGCCGAGGGGACGGCCGGAATGGCCGTGGGGATGGTGGATTTGGCGCTGTTGAACGTAGAGGCCGACGTGGTGGTGTGCATGAGCCAGGGGAGCTGGCCCATCAGGCCGTTCACTTGGTCGCTGCTGCCGCCGGCTCCGATGGTCTTGTAGCCTTGCATGTGGATCGGCCAGGTGGAGGCGTATCTGTAGGGGCTGATCCTGGACGAGGCCGTAGCCAGCGCGGTGGTGTTGTTATTGACGCCCGTCGAGGCATTGGTCCATTTGTAGTCGCCGAAGTGGTAGTCCGACCTGCGGTTCCCGCTGGAATCCGTCAGGAAGGTCTTGACGGTGGCGTTGAGCGTGCTGGCGAAACCGCCGTTCATGGGGGCGTCGTAGGAGCAGAGGATCATCTCGGGGCGGGGCTTATTGACCTGCATGTACCTCAGGAAGTTGAGCATATCCGAGGCGGTGCCGTAGCTACCGGAAGCCTCGAAGTTGAAGAACCAACCGTCGAAACCGTAGAACTCGGCGATCTCCCACAGCTTATCGGCGTAGGGGTATATCGTCCGACCACCCTCGGTCACCGGGGAATACATCCTCCTCTGCAGGGGGCCGGCGGTGCCGGTGTTCTCAAAGAACACGGTGCCGATGACGGGTACGCCGTTCCTGTGGGCCATGTCCACCAGCTCGGGCGTGGGGGTATTGATGGGGCCGCCCCAGAAGTTGTAGACATCCACGTACTGCCAGAAGTTGAGGGCGTAGCGGCGCCACGCGCCTTCTGTGCCGTAGGAGTGGGTGGCCACGCCGCCGATGGGATAGGCGTCGCCGCTGAGGACCATCCGGGCATCGGGGTTGGCGAAGGGGTTGAGCACGTAGCCCGTCTTGCGCTCGGCCAGCGGCACGGTGGCGCGGTTGTACCGGGCGTCCACGTCGGACTCCGGCGTCCAGTTCAGGATATCGTCGTACTGGAACTGGGTGCCCAAGGGTTGGAGCGATTCCTGCTTGTCGTACTGCTCGTTGCCGGTCGTACCAGCCTCGGCGGGCAACAGGGGTGCGAGGGTAAAGATGAGCGCGGCGGCGCAAGCGAGGGACAAGAGCTTCTTCCATGTGTGCCTCATTCTGATTCCTCCCAGTAAAATATAGTTGAAGTAATTTAAATTGGTGATGCTAATTGGTGATGTTAGCTGGTAATGCTGATGGTGACGGTGAAGTAGGTTTGCGCATACACATCGATGACCGTGATGACGGCGCTGCCGGTCTTGGCGGCGGTCACCAAGCCTGTGCCGTTGACCGTGGCATTGGCATTGGAAGAGAGATAGACGACGGTGGCCGGGTTATTGGTTTCGATCTTCAATTGATAGGTCATACCCTTTCTCAGGACAACGGAAGTGGGTTGGCTGCCGATGTCGAATACCAGCCTCACCAAGGCGTCGATGGCATCCCACAGATCGCTTGTCGCCTCCGCCACACCGGCCACTGTGGCCTCGTCATCCGCAAAGACATCGCAGGCGGCCAGATACACCTCTTTGGCGGCAACCCATGAATCGATCGTCCACTTGGTTTCGGTTTCCCCTTCAAAGGCGGCTATGGCGGCCGCCAAACCTGCCTTTTCGGGCTTCAGGGCGGCAATGGCCGATTCTATGGCACTGATGTTATCGGCCACTTCGCGCTTGGTGATGCCCGGGTTGGTGAAGAGCAACGCCTGGTTGGCGGCGGCCAGCGCGCTGGACAGATCCCCCCAACTCCCTACCGTATAATCGGACTGCGTATAGGCCGCCGCCGAAGCGATGGCCGCCAACAAGCCGGATGTATCGGTGGCCTCTTTGCCATCGTAGTAAACGGCGCTGTTGAAGGTGCCGGCGTACGATTGGTTGAGGTAGATTTCGCAGATGCGCGCCGACGTGATCGATGCGTTGGCGTTGGAGACCGTCACCAAGAGATAACGGCCGGCGGCGCCGTTGAGGGCGGTGGTCGGCGACACGCCGGTGTTGCCGGTCGTCATGCCGATGGTCTCGAAGTTGATGTTGTCCATGGAGATCTCATACCGGATGTCCCGGAAGACATAGGCAGAGCCCTGGAAGTAAATCTGCGCGCTGGAGAGGTCGGTGCGGACGCTGCCCAAGTCGATCTTGACCATGACATAGACATTGCGGCGCCATTGCACGTAGGTGGCGCCCCACGTGGTAACGCCGGTGTAGTCGGTGTTGTTCCCGTTGGTCAAGTTCGTGAGGGTGGTGCTGGCGGCGGCAATCGCCGTTGCCGACATGCCGCTGGCCACGTTGGTCGTCGGCACGCTGTATGTGATGCTGGGCGCGGCGCGGTTGGTCTGGACAAAGTCGACGTAATCGGCGAAGACCCTCTCATTGGTCCCCGCGCCCATATCGATGTTCGTCCCGCGCAGATCGAGGTAGACCAGATTGGGCTGGCCGCCCGCGGCGCCGGTGACCAGATGGGACAGACCCAGGCCGCGCAGATCCAAGGACCTAAGCGCGGGCATATTGGAGACGTCCAGCGTATCAAGGTCTTTCAAGCCGGCCAGCTGGGCGGGGCGGATGGTCTGGATGCCCGTGCCGGCGAGGCTGAGCGCCTTGATCTTGGAATTGGTGGGCAGGTTGGCAAGCGCGGTGATGCCGGCATTGTTGTCCAGTTTCAAGCCGGTGGCATTGGCGAAGTACTCCAAGCCCGCCAGGTTGGTGACGCCGCGGCCGGTCAAGTCCACCACGCCCTTGAAGTTGAGCACCGGCAGGAGGGTACTGCCCACATTCGCCGTGACCCAGTTGCGGAACGCCGCGTCGGGAAAGTTGGTCGCGCTGACGGCGGTGGTGTTGCGCAGGTAGACGGGATCGGACTTGTTCCCCGCGTAATCCTCCATGACCACCGTGACGACCGCGTTGGTGGAGGAGAAGACGAGGGCGGCCTTTTGGCTACGTCCCCTGACGATGTACGGGCGGTTGCCGTTGCTGTATGTCGTGCTGAAAGTCTTTGGCACGCCGCCTTCATAGACATGCATGAAACGCCAGTCGCGGGTGTTGGCCATGGGCAGGTAGAGGTTGTTGCCGTTCCAGTTCCAGCCCGTCTCCGCGTAGGGTTCGCATACCAGGTCGAGGAATTCGCCGCTCCGGGTCACCGGCACCTTCCCGGGCTGGCTTATGCGTATCTGGAAGTAATCGCCCCAGACAGGGAGATCGGCGAACGTGACCGATCCGGCAGAGGCAGGCACGGTCAATGTCACATCGACAGCCGGGCCCATCAGCTCCCAGTGGGTCTGTACCTGGACGGTCACATCGCCCGTGGCGCTGCCCCGCGCCCAGGTCACGGTAAAGTCGCCGTTCTTGCTGTGGGTATAGCCCACGTTGGTCACGCCGACGGCGGCCATGTCGAAGGGCAATTCGGCGGCTTGGCCTTCCTTCCCATCGGCGCCCACGGGCACCACCTTGATGACGCCGCTCTTGGCGGGCATGTCTTTGATATAGTAGGCTCCGTCATACTTGGCGCCCACCCATACGTTGTTGACGTAGATGTTGTACATTTTGACTTCGTCGAAGCCGTGATCCAGATTCCACTTCAGGTACAGCTCGTTGGTGTCGTTGAAGCTCTCTTTGATAGCCAGGCCGGTGGGGGCGCTGGGGGCGGTGAAGGTCCCGTCCACGACGGACATGGCACCGATGTTGACCTGCCAGTTGGAGATGCTGGCGCCGTTGTTCCTGAAGATTACGCCAAAGAGGGCGATCTCCCTGCCGGCATACGCCGAGAGATTGGCGCTGACTGTCTTCCAGCCGGTCGTCCTATTGCCGTCGGCGCCGGCCAGGGGAATCCTCACCACGGTGGAGGGCGCGTTTTTGAAGATCACGCCCAATTCCATGGAGGAGGCATCGTTGGCGGAGGTCTTCTGATAAGTCATCTCGAATACGGAACCGGCGCTCACGGGGATCTCGGTCTTATACAACCGCAGGAAGGTATCCGTGCTCAGCGTGCCATTGGCCACCAAGCTACTGCCGCTGTTGTTGTAGCCGCCCACCAGGGTGTAGTTCCAGATGTTGGAGCTCCTGCCCGGGATCGTGCCCAGCCCGTAACCGGTGCCGTAGTCGAAGTCTACCTTGATATCCGGCGTGGGGGATGTGGTCGAATACGTCCTGTTGGTGGTCAGGTTCGTGCCGGTGGTCATCCAGAATTGGAAGCTCGGCAGGATGTCTTGAATGGCGATGTTGCTCCACTCGGCATAACCGGCGGTGGGATGGCTCACCTTCACGCCGTCCTTCCACCAGCCCAAGCCGTGCCCGGTGTTGAAGTTGGTATAGAAGTTGCCGCTGCCCACCACCGAACGCTCGGCGATGAAGTGGGCCGCGCCCGGCCAATAGCGGCTGTCCGCGCCGACGGCCGTGGCCTGCGCCAGCGTGGCGGTGGGCCTGGTCGTATAGGAGGGGTCCATCCAGGGGCTGGTCCACCAGAGACGCTCCCGCGCCACAGTGCCCCAGAAGTATCTGTTGTCATAGCGGTAGGCGTTGGCGGCCAAACCGCCGTCGGAGTGGCTGACGGCCTCGTCCAAGGCGTAGTGCGTCATGTCGGAACCCAAAATGGCGATGCTGGCCCGCGCGTTGTCGCCGTTCATCCGGGCGTTGACATAGCTGTTCTGCGCGCTGCCAAACTTATCGCGCCCGCCCTCGAAACCGTGGAACACGATGTCCTTGAGCAGGTGGTTCCTGCCGGCGGCCGTGTTCAGGGTGTTGAGGGTGCCTTGCGAGGTGGTATCGGCCGCTGTCGAGTAATCCATGAAGTAGGAATCCACGTATTGCTCCCTGGTCGTCGTGTTGTACAACCAGCCGCTGTTCGTGGAGTTGAGGACGCGGGCGAAGGTATTGGCGCCCCCGTTCGCGTTCACGGAATCATACCAGTTGATGTACAGGCCGGCATCGCGCAAGGTCTTCAGGAAGGCCCTGTAGTCGCCAATGTCGTAAGTCTGTATATTGCTGGAGGTGGTCGTGTTGGAGGTGAGGTTGGGGGAGGAGGTCTCCTCTTGGTTGAAGAAGAAGCCGTCGAAGCCGTAATACCTGGCCATCTCAATCATTTTCTCGGCGACGGGGAATTTGCCGTTCGCGTCCTTGACGATCATCTGCTTGTAGGTAATCTGGCCGCGGTCATTGTTGGAAAAGAAGGGTTGCCCCAAAGACAGCACGCCGTTTTTATGGCAGGCGTCGGTCCAAGCCGGGTTGGGGATGTTCAGGAAGCCTATCTCGAAGTAACGCTGGGACCAGTCGATGGTGGCGTCCCACAGCTGTGAGCTTTGCGCGTTGCGCTGGTTCTCAAAGGCGGTGGCGGCGCCGTGCCAGTAGGACATGTAGTCCACATATTGCCAATGGGTGAAGATGTTCAGGGCAAATTTATTGGTATAGGGCGGGTTGTCCATGAAGGCATCGCCGTAGTCGCCCATGACGGTCAGCATTTTGGTGGCGGGATCTTTGACCGGCTGCGCTTGCGTGGCCTGGAGGGGGGCGATGCGTTTCTGGAGGGGGATGCGGGATCGCAGATACTCGGCGTACGGGTCGTTCTCGGGGGACCAGTTGATGATCTGTTGGGCCGCGTAAGCTTGGAACGAAGGCTCATTTTTGCGTTGCGTGGCAGCGCCCGACAAGGGGAGCGACCCCATTTGGGCGAAAATGCCGGATCCGAGCGAAACAAACAGTACCAATGCGACAAATCCTGCCGCGAGACGCTTACCCCGATTGGTTTTTCCCATTCTTTCTAGAGACCTCCTCGCATAAAATAAAGGTGTATTCCTCACCAAATCTTATTATAGCATAGAGCTAAAATGTATACAAGTCAACAAAATATAGATAGCAGTCGCAATATTATACATTGTTGACAATGTGACCCCTTGATTTTTGGTGATATTTTGGCATCGCCATGCCCCCCGCACCGTGCACCCGCACCGTGTGCCCGCCCCCGTATGCCCGCACTGTGTCCCTACACCGTTTTACATCGCATGGGATGTGGCTTGACATCGCGTGGGATGTGGTTTATGATGTGACGGAAAGGTAGGGATACATCATGGCGAAAATCATCGGCGATAGCCTCCCCAACATCCCCTGGCAGGACAGGCCCCACGGGCAAAGCGGCCCGCTGTGGCGTTTCGGCGGCAACCCCATCATCGGGCGCCACGGGAACAAGGTATCCAACAGCGTGTTCAACAGCGCGGTCGTCCCCTATGGGGGGGGCTTCGCGGGGGTATTCCGTTGCGACAGCCGATCCATCAGCATGGACATATTCGTCGGGTCGAGCCCCGACGGCATCCATTGGGCGATCGAAGACCAACCCATCCGGATGGACGGCGCCCCGGATCTGCCCTTCGAATACCGCTACGACCCCAGGGTCCTCCGCTTAGAGGGCAGGTATTACGTGACTTGGTGCAACGGCTACCATGGCCCCACCATCGGGCTGGCGGTTACGGATGACTTTCAAAATTTCACGCAGCTGGAAAACGCCTTTTTGCCTTTTAACCGCAACGGCGTTCTGTTTCCCCGCAAAATCTGCGGCGAATACATGATGATGAGCCGCCCCAGCGACGCCGGCCATACGCCGTTCGGCGACATTTTCGTAAGCCGTAGCCCGGATCTGACCTATTGGGGCCGCCACAGATATATGATGGGCACGATAAAAGGGAACGACTCGGCGTGGCAGAGCACGAAGATAGGCCCCGGCCCTGTCCCTATCGAGACCGACGAGGGCTGGCTACTGATATACCATGGCGTGCTCACCACCTGCAACGGCTTCGTCTACCGCATGGGCAGCGCGTTGCTGGATATCGATCGGCCTTGGGTCGTGAAATACCGGACAAAGGATTATGTCTTGGCGCCCTATGAACTCTACGAATGCGTCGGCGACATCCCCAATGTCGTCTACCCCTGCGCCCCCCTCGCCGACGCGGACACCGGCCGCATCGCCGTGTACTACGGCTGCGCGGACACGGTCACCGGCCTGGCCTTCACCACCGCCGACGAGCTGATCCGCTTTACCAAAGAGAACGCGATTTAGCGAGGGCTAGCGCGTTCTAGCGCACTACGGCGGGCTAAGAGTCCCTTAGCCCGCCGTAGTGCGCCTTATGTTAGTTCGGTTGTGATAGGCATTGACACTGGGGAGCATTGTGCAACAAGTATTACAAGACCCGCCTTTCGCGTATACGCGCCGGGAAGATGCGCCGTGAGGATTTTTAGGCTTGGGCAGAAAAGGCGCGGGACTTGCGGGATTTGGCTATAAGGGGTGAGATGGGGTTAGAGGAATATGAGGATTGGCTGAAATCCGGGCGTTGGGTGTGAAGCGGTGACAGATGACTGGGGATTGCTAATCCACAGTATGCTATCGCACTTTTTCGGGTGTCGCGCGAAAGTTTTTCGCTAATGTTACCGAGTTACGACTCCAATTCACCAACTACTAAATTTGGATTGTCAAAGTGTACGCGATTTGCAACAAACGTCCTTGCTATTTGTTCAGCGCGATATTCATCCACAGCATCGCGATTCCATACAAGTAATTCTAAATCATTGCTTTTTACGCCACTGAGGTTTACCAATGTGATCAAATGGTGTTCTTCTTTAATACCGTTTACGAGATATTCAATTAAGTATAACCTTGCACCATTGGACCAACCAGGGGAAAGAAGAATATCACCTCTTTCTACTCCTTCAAATAATTCATGTGGCTGGGCGTATTTTGTCTCAACTTTAGCACCTGACTCTACTCTTGAAACTGCCCCAACAAGATAAATCATATAGTCGCCATCCTCCAAAGGGTTATCAGTAATATACAGATTTCCATCCTGTTGTTCAACGCTCCATTCTGTCGGAACTCTAAAAGTTCCAACGCCACTGATAGAAACTGTTTGCCAAGAATCTGCAATTTTATCTGGTACACCCTCAAGATAGTCAATAAAGGTACAATTTGACAACGACAGTATCAATGGAACAATCGCCAATACAATTAACCTCTTCGCCATAAATGCCTCCCAATATCTCTCAACGCGCTTGCGATACCTAATGGGTTAAGGGGGTGGTATCGACTACCTTGCTCAGGCGGTAGACTGGACGAGCCTTGGGTGCCGACCGTGTACTGGTAATAGATTTTGTTGCCGAACCGGTCGCTGCGCGGACACGGTCACCGGCCTGACCTTCACCACCGCCGACGAGCTGATCCGCTTTACCAAAGAGAACGCGATTTAGCGCGGGGAGAACGTGGCTACCTTTAGCGTTATGGTACGTAAGGCACCCATTTCGTAAAGATGTCGTACAGGTCAGATTCTTTCTGTTTTTTATCAAACAATTTTGCCG
>Ga0123353_10014261_pt1 | contig 11444 bp, 1 predicted proteins | sample TergutLab28metaG_3_FD_92763 | JGI IMG/M metagenome (GOLD analysis project Ga0123353, IMG submission 92763) | Labiotermes labralis P3 segment gut microbial communities from Petit-Saut dam, French Guiana - Lab288 P3 | ecosystem: Host-associated > Arthropoda: Insects > Digestive system > Gut ... | reverse complement strand
ATTTTAGCACACCCTGTATATAAAATGTGAATAATACAGGAACCAAATACGTTAGAATTATGAAACAAACTGCATTTTGAAGATAAAAAAACGGAGAGTATATACCATGTTTAAAATATTCAGAACCTATATTTGTTGAATAAATATATATAATGCAACTTTAGAGGTTAGCGGTGCGGTACGACCACTATAGTTGACATTAGGCGTCTAAAGGTTAATCCTCTTCGTTACAAAATTTCGAAAATTTTATCTAACCTGAATTTGGATTTTAGAATTTAAAACAACCTGCCACTACAACCTATCCTGAAATAGTCCAATCCTCACAACCGAAAAATATAATGTACTGCTTTAATAAATACTGTAATGTCTTGGTGATATCTATGCACATGTTTCTTTTGTTTAGGCAGCCGACTAAATTAATTCGCACTACTTCTTTCTAAGCTGCACTCTAAACGCTCTGCTTCTGGATATACCAATCCAGCTCATTCCCATAAACGCGTTCTTAAGAAAATTGTCCACTTCCCACATAATACCCTTGCGTTTTATATGGTCTGCATATCTAACTCAATTCCAGTGATATACCTAGCTCCATCACACGTTAATTTGCAACCTCACGCAATATGACATTAAATGCGACAATGAAATAACAACTAATAAAATTATCACATAAATAGCAAAGTAATCAGTACTCACCTTTTCTCTTTATAAATAAAGACACGCTTACACACATAAATAAACAGGAACTGACGTAATAACTTGCTCCGTTTAACCAAACAACACTTGAAGAAAAAAAGCTTCATATACCACAAGGAAATCATAACACAATACTTGCTGATGCTACATCAGCTGGCCTGAAACACGATAGCATCAACACGGACATGAACGAAACCGTAATTAAGAACCCGAGTCAGAAATGTTATGCAGCAAAACAACGACCGAGTCTGACGCCAGGTACGCAGTGAAGTTAAATGTCAAGGTGAGAGTAGAAGATGGAGGGTGAGTCTAAGAGGAGGGGTGGGGATATTAGAAAGAAACACAGAAGAGTGAGCTATACGTAGGCTTATATCTTTGACATTTTGCGTAACATGACAAGTATTAATCTTCTTCTTTATGACCCAGGATCTTTGTCTTATGATTTTTCCACAAAAATTAAATGACGACGAAAAATTCAATTTTTGTATCAGTTTGTTTTACTGGAAATTGGATACGAAAACTTCAAAACATGTGGATCGCAGTCGGATGTCCGAGGATCGAACATCATATGAAATATAAAGATTCTTACTTCCTCTTTGGCAAATTTCGTTGCACAATATCAAAATCCGACACAAAATTATCTATATGGCCACTGGTTTTGAAATCCACAATTAATGGTCATTTGTCTTTTATTAATATTTAACAAATAACTAACCAACTTTTTCCCATGGCGCAACAGACCCCAGTGTGCTAGGGTCTTCTCATTATTGAGGTTTCACGATCACACTCAGACACACCATAGTCCGTAGGATTCCTCTGGACGAGTTAGCAGGCCAACGCAGGGAACTCCGCCTGACAACATGCGTGGTTGGACAGTATAGTTCGCGAACTTATCGCGGTAAAAGTGCTACATACCTCATTGCTGAATACCACCGTGGTCGCCTTCAAAGTACTCCCCTTGTGAAGCTATGCACCAATGCCAGCGTCGCACCCTTCAAAACAATTTTGGAACTGGTTTTGTGGAATGGCCTTCAGAGCTGCCGTTGTATTACTCCTGATGTCACCAATGTAATCAAAATGCCTTCATTTCAATATTTCCTTTATCTTCGGGAACAGAAAAAAGTCACTGGGGGCTAGATCCGGTGAATAGACAGGGTGTTCCAACACAGTTATTTGTTTAGTGCAACACTGAATAAAGACATATCGCCATCCCCACGACGGGATTCGACCTCGCAATCCCAGGCTGCGAGCCGCAGCAGACCCACACCTTAGACCTTGCGGCAGATACCAACAATATAACTAAAAATTTAATTAATTTGTTTATCTGGTTACTTGGCGTTGTTTAGCCATCCGCTGTGTTATGGGGAAGACTAGCAAACAAGGTTTTTACATCATTACTACAATATGAAAATAATGTATACAAATATTTCTTACTGTTGGGAAGTCAGTACAAATGTATGTTTGAAAATTATCGATCAAAATGTGAAATTTATGATTATCACGGTTGTATTAAATCACGATCTCCCGGAATATGGCTGCTTGCAGTTTGGTGGACGGATATCAGTATTTTGAAGGAAGGTACTGCTCCTTCCTGTGTGTCAGAGTTAAGTAGGTTACTTTCATCGGTATGTTACTATCATTCTGTCCATCGAACAACACACCATCATATTCCGGGAGACTGTATTTTGGTCACTGCACACAATTACGAGAGAGACCCTGCAGTTAACAGGATATGATAACACTAGAAATATTGAGTTCCTATGAATTCATATTATCATAAGTACTGTAGGTCAATCTTAGTTGAATTTATCTCATCTGCCTAGCCGTTAAAACAACCAAACAAATTTGTTATCCTTAATGAAAATGTCAATGTTAACTCACAAAATACGAACACAGAATTCTAATTTTCTAAATGAGTGCTGTGCTTATCTCTATTTATCTTGACTGAGTGTTTCATTCCAGCCTAGAATGTTTCGACGAGGGATTAAATTAGAGGATAAGTAGGCTCTTTGATAATTCAATCATTGAACGAAGTGAATACTTGCTAGTCATACAATCCAGTACCTGCCATGTCGACTCTTAAAAGAATTTATTTCATTTACATAACATTAAAACCCGGAATATTGTGCGTCACTTGTTTCACTCCAAGGGTTGAAACTGCACAAGTACCTTTTAGGATTATGAAGAGCTGTTACTCGGTTTATTTACCATTAAATAACTTTTTAGATCCCAAATGATAATTTTATAAACCTTATTATTGACAAATACTATTACAATCTTGGGCTTGCATTCCAGTTTCTGTAAATACGAAAACAAACCTATATATCATAGACAAAATATAATGGGTGATACGTTTAGTGTTGTTTGTTGTTATGTAGAATAATATATAATTTCTTTTTGATTAAGGTAATTACTTTAGAAAGTTACATCATTTGACGTGACAATTATAATAATTATATCGCATTATTTTTTAGTTAAAGGTGTCCGATGTTTAGCTCACAGCAACTCACGTGTGCCTGTGCTTGACAGCATACAAAACAACATACGTGTGTTTTCATTGCCACTTAATACAGAGTGTTACTTCAAAGGGTTCATATTTCGGCCACTTACAGGTTATGGTTGTTATATTATTTCCCACTAATCCTCATATTAATTCGAAAGAATGCAATAAATTATATACTACATATTTTAAAATTTCATATCTGCAAATAAAAGCTAAAGATATAAAGGAGTCGACTGAGTCCACCGTACATTTTATTTACAACTGAGTCTTGTCCGTATTTTCGTTACAAAATAATATATAATTTTAAATATACGTATGTTTTATTCTTGAATTTATATATTTTAACATTTCCTACTGGAGATATTTTATTACAACTACATTTGGCCTTTATGCTACGTAGTATTTCTTGAAGATGGCCATGAAATACTACCGAAACCTTTGGGATTCACGTTTAACCCTTTAAACGCCGAGTTAAATCCCACCTGCTCTTTGCTAGCATTATTCAGAGATCACCATATTCTCCACTTTAGCAGGTAAAGGGTTAAAAGTAAATTAGTGCAATAAGTTGGAAATAAAATCTAGAACTACATTTCACCGAGAAAAGTGATTCTGTCTGCAGGAAACCGTAACTTTAAAACAAATACACTTTTAGATTTGAAATATGATTCAGTGTTGTGGTGAACTTTGGACCAAAATAATAAAAGGAGAATTTAAAAACTTAACTTTATTAAGCGTTAGTAATAAAACGATGGGAATTAGTTGAAACAATTCAGTTTTACTGTTAGCTGCCATACGGTTGGAGCTGTGACCAATATCGCATGGTTTACAGCTTTGGGTCTCATAATGCCGTCCCTCGAACTCACTACACAAAAAGCAATTTCAGCTCGCCACAGAGAGAAAGTAGATGAAATGACATTTCCTGAACAAAATCATATGAAAACCTATTCACGGATATACATTGTTTGAAACGTTCGTACAATACATGGCTAATTGAATTTCAGTATGAATTGATTGGTATTTTTGAGCACCGTAAAAGTCTGCTGTGAGGCAAATGACAAATTTTAAACGTTTTTTTGTGACAAATGTTATGATTACTATGATAAGAAGAGTCTTAATTTGAATTATGACATTTTTAAGCAAGTTACCCACAAATGCGCATAAAATTAATTACAAATACAGGTCTGTTAATAGCTTGCATAATGGCCTACCGATATTTGTAAGAGTTTTCTTTATATTCCGACCTATTTTTTGTAGGAGGAAAGAGTCACAGCCAAAGAGCTTTAGTACTGGGCAGTATTTACAGCAGTGTTACTAAGCAACCTAAATTAGCGCTTTAAACACCTAGTTAAATCCCATCTGCCATCTGTTGGCATTATTAGGAGCTCACCATATTCTCCACGTTAGCAGGATAAGGGTTAATTAAAATTCAGTTTACGTAAATGCGTGAGAATTATGGATTAGCAGAGGATTTGTCGGCTTCTCGGCAAGAATCTGCTGAATGCGGTTAGATGGCCAGTCGCAACACGTGCAGAAATAACTAATCCTGCACAAAGCTGAAAAGTGAAAACAGTAACAAGACAATAATGATTGCAGTAGTCAGCGGGGTGCGACCCATAACCGAAGACAAGCCTCCTGTCGAACGTTTCAAACGCTGATTGTTACGTTTACTGTTTCACATGATTTGCCAATTGAAATGAAACCTTAAGTATAACACGTGTCAATAAACTGTGTGTGACGTTTAAAATTTTTTTCATTGGAAGCTTAAGTTACCATTTATCTGAAGTTTCAGGTTTCCACTGTGGGGACGGTTAAAATTGCTTTCTCACTCAGCCTTATTTTGTAGGTTTATACCAAATTTTCGGAGAAACATGCTGCAGCCATCCGCAGGGCGGTGAAAAAGTGTCCAAAGGGATGCTAAAATGAGTGCCAGTATGGTTATTGTTTTCTATTCAGTTCGACCGTGTGACGTTTTGTATGTAGAACTCACTTCAACTGCTCCATGTATGACTGATAAATTATTATGTAATAATCAGTTATTCAAGTAATAACCTAAGAGGCAAAACATTTCCACCGAAGTGCACAATTCAGTTTTGAACGAAAGCGGATGCATGCTGTTTTTCTGAAGTAGCCTTCCGCAGCAGTAAAAGAAGCAATACAAATGTCTTGAATATTTCCATTTTCAAGGAGGCTTTCGTCTAGGATTACGTCATTAGTACCTAAAATTTGCTGAATGTGTTCCAATGTTCCTCTCTGTGTGGCGGTATAAGAGACTTATGCATGTAGCTTTAAACTAATCGGATTTTCAATAAAATTTATCAACCAACGAATGCACATATAATTTCACATAAAACACTTTTAAAACACTTTAAAACACTCCGACATGTTTCAATCTTGTCAGATCATCATCAGGGGGCTTAGTTCCTTGCTAAAGTTATGTTATAGTATTCACATTTCAATTGGTATTTGCAAACGAGGTGTTGTGGTAGCATATCATGTTGTGTAGGGATGTGGTGTGGAGCAGTGGCTAGCCACTGCTCCACACCACATCCCTACACAACATGATATGCTACCACAACACCTCGTTTGCAAATACCAATTGAAATGTGAATACTATAACATAACTTTAGCAAGGAACTAAGCCCCCTGATGATGATCTGACAAGATTGAAACATGTCGGAGTGTTTTAAAGTGTTTTAAAAGTGTTTTATGTGAAATTATATGTGCATTCGTTGGTTGATAAATTTTATTGAAAATCCGATTAGTTTAAAGCTACATGCATAAGTCTCTTATACCGCCACACAGAGAGGAACATTGGAACACATTCAGCAAATTTTAGGTACTAATGACGTAATCCTAGACGAAAGCCTCCTTGAAAATGGAAATATTCAAGACATTTGTATTGCTTCTTTTACTGCTGCGGAAGGCTACTTCAGAAAAACAGCATGCATCCGCTTTCGTTCAAAACTGAATTGTGCACTTCGGTGGAAATGTTTTGCCTCTTAGGTTATTACTTGAATAACTGATTATTACATAATAATTTATCAGTCATACATGGAGCAGTTGAAGTGAGTTCTACATACAAAACGTCACACGGTCGAACTGAATAGAAAACAATAACCATACTGGCACTCATTTTAGCATCCCTTTGGACACTTTTTCACCGCCCTGCGGATGGCTGCAGCATGTTTCTCCGAAAATTTGGTATAAACCTACAAAATAAGGCTGAGTGAGAAAGCAATTTTAACCGTCCCCACAGTGGAAACCTGAAACTTCAGATAAATGGTAACTTAAGCTTCCAATGAAAAAAATTTTAAACGTCACACACAGTTTATTGACACGTGTTATACTTAAGGTTTCATTTCAATTGGCAAATCATGTGAAACAGTAAACGTAACAATCAGCGTTTGAAACGTTCGACAGGAGGCTTGTCTTCGGTTATGGGTCGCACCCCGCTGACTACTGCAATCATTATTGTCTTGTTACTGTTTTCACTTTTCAGCTTTGTGCAGGATTAGTTATTTCTGCACGTGTTGCGACTGGCCATCTAACCGCATTCAGCAGATTCTTGCCGAGAAGCCGACAAATCCTCTGCTAATCCATAATTCTCACGCATTTACGTAAACTGAATTTTAATTAACCCTTATCCTGCTAACGTGGAGAATATGGTGAGCTCCTAATAATGCCAACAGATGGCAGATGGGATTTAACTAGGTGTTTAAAGCGCTAATTTAGGTTGCTTAGTAACACTGCTGTAAATACTGCCCAGTACTAAAGCTCTTTGGCTGTGACTCTTTCCTCCTACAAAAAATAGGTCGGAATATAAAGAAAACTCTTACAAATATCGGTAGGCCATTATGCAAGCTATTAACAGACCTGTATTTGTAATTAATTTTATGCGCATTTGTGGGTAACTTGCTTAAAAATGTCATAATTCAAATTAAGACTCTTCTTATCATAGTAATCATAACATTTGTCACAAAAAAACGTTTAAAATTTGTCATTTGCCTCACAGCAGACTTTTACGGTGCTCAAAAATACCAATCAATTCATACTGAAATTCAATTAGCCATGTATTGTACGAACGTTTCAAACAATGTATATCCGTGAATAGGTTTTCATATGATTTTGTTCAGGAAATGTCATTTCATCTACTTTCTCTCTGTGGCGAGCTGAAATTGCTTTTTGTGTAGTGAGTTCGAGGGACGGCATTATGAGACCCAAAGCTGTAAACCATGCGATATTGGTCACAGCTCCAACCGTATGGCAGCTAACAGTAAAACTGAATTGTTTCAACTAATTCCCATCGTTTTATTACTAACGCTTAATAAAGTTAAGTTTTTAAATTCTCCTTTTATTATTTTGGTCCAAAGTTCACCACAACACTGAATCATATTTCAAATCTAAAAGTGTATTTGTTTTAAAGTTACGGTTTCCTGCAGACAGAATCACTTTTCTCGGTGAAATGTAGTTCTAGATTTTATTTCCAACTTATTGCACTAATTTACTTTTAACCCTTTACCTGCTAAAGTGGAGAATATGGTGATCTCTGAATAATGCTAGCAAAGAGCAGGTGGGATTTAACTCGGCGTTTAAAGGGTTAAACGTGAATCCCAAAGGTTTCGGTAGTATTTCATGGCCATCTTCAAGAAATACTACGTAGCATAAAGGCCAAATGTAGTTGTAATAAAATATCTCCAGTAGGAAATGTTAAAATATATAAATTCAAGAATAAAACATACGTATATTTAAAATTATATATTATTTTGTAACGAAAATACGGACAAGACTCAGTTGTAAATAAAATGTACGGTGGACTCAGTCGACTCCTTTATATCTTTAGCTTTTATTTGCAGATATGAAATTTTAAAATATGTAGTATATAATTTATTGCATTCTTTCGAATTAATATGAGGATTAGTGGGAAATAATATAACAACCATAACCTGTAAGTGGCCGAAATATGAACCCTTTGAAGTAACACTCTGTATTAAGTGGCAATGAAAACACACGTATGTTGTTTTGTATGCTGTCAAGCACAGGCACACGTGAGTTGCTGTGAGCTAAACATCGGACACCTTTAACTAAAAAATAATGCGATATAATTATTATAATTGTCACGTCAAATGATGTAACTTTCTAAAGTAATTACCTTAATCAAAAAGAAATTATATATTATTCTACATAACAACAAACAACACTAAACGTATCACCCATTATATTTTGTCTATGATATATAGGTTTGTTTTCGTATTTACAGAAACTGGAATGCAAGCCCAAGATTGTAATAGTATTTGTCAATAATAAGGTTTATAAAATTATCATTTGGGATCTAAAAAGTTATTTAATGGTAAATAAACCGAGTAACAGCTCTTCATAATCCTAAAAGGTACTTGTGCAGTTTCAACCCTTGGAGTGAAACAAGTGACGCACAATATTCCGGGTTTTAATGTTATGTAAATGAAATAAATTCTTTTAAGAGTCGACATGGCAGGTACTGGATTGTATGACTAGCAAGTATTCACTTCGTTCAATGATTGAATTATCAAAGAGCCTACTTATCCTCTAATTTAATCCCTCGTCGAAACATTCTAGGCTGGAATGAAACACTCAGTCAAGATAAATAGAGATAAGCACAGCACTCATTTAGAAAATTAGAATTCTGTGTTCGTATTTTGTGAGTTAACATTGACATTTTCATTAAGGATAACAAATTTGTTTGGTTGTTTTAACGGCTAGGCAGATGAGATAAATTCAACTAAGATTGACCTACAGTACTTATGATAATATGAATTCATAGGAACTCAATATTTCTAGTGTTATCATATCCTGTTAACTGCAGGGTCTCTCTCGTAATTGTGTGCAGTGACCAAAATACAGTCTCCCGGAATATGATGGTGTGTTGTTCGATGGACAGAATGATAGTAACATACCGATGAAAGTAACCTACTTAACTCTGACACACAGGAAGGAGCAGTACCTTCCTTCAAAATACTGATATCCGTCCACCAAACTGCAAGCAGCCATATTCCGGGAGATCGTGATTTAATACAACCGTGATAATCATAAATTTCACATTTTGATCGATAATTTTCAAACATACATTTGTACTGACTTCCCAACAGTAAGAAATATTTGTATACATTATTTTCATATTGTAGTAATGATGTAAAAACCTTGTTTGCTAGTCTTCCCCATAACACAGCGGATGGCTAAACAACGCCAAGTAACCAGATAAACAAATTAATTAAATTTTTAGTTATATTGTTGGTATCTGCCGCAAGGTCTAAGGTGTGGGTCTGCTGCGGCTCGCAGCCTGGGATTGCGAGGTCGAATCCCGTCGTGGGGATGGCGATATGTCTTTATTCAGTGTTGCACTAAACAAATAACTGTGTTGGAACACCCTGTCTATTCACCGGATCTAGCCCCCAGTGACTTTTTTCTGTTCCCGAAGATAAAGGAAATATTGAAATGAAGGCATTTTGATTACATTGGTGACATCAGGAGTAATACAACGGCAGCTCTGAAGGCCATTCCACAAAACCAGTTCCAAAATTGTTTTGAAGGGTGCGACGCTGGCATTGGTGCATAGCTTCACAAGGGGAGTACTTTGAAGGCGACCACGGTGGTATTCAGCAATGAGGTATGTAGCACTTTTACCGCGATAAGTTCGCGAACTATACTGTCCAACCACGCATGTTGTCAGGCGGAGTTCCCTGCGTTGGCCTGCTAACTCGTCCAGAGGAATCCTACGGACTATGGTGTGTCTGAGTGTGATCGTGAAACCTCAATAATGAGAAGACCCTAGCACACTGGGGTCTGTTGCGCCATGGGAAAAAGTTGGTTAGTTATTTGTTAAATATTAATAAAAGACAAATGACCATTAATTGTGGATTTCAAAACCAGTGGCCATATAGATAATTTTGTGTCGGATTTTGATATTGTGCAACGAAATTTGCCAAAGAGGAAGTAAGAATCTTTATATTTCATATGATGTTCGATCCTCGGACATCCGACTGCGATCCACATGTTTTGAAGTTTTCGTATCCAATTTCCAGTAAAACAAACTGATACAAAAATTGAATTTTTCGTCGTCATTTAATTTTTGTGGAAAAATCATAAGACAAAGATCCTGGGTCATAAAGAAGAAGATTAATACTTGTCATGTTACGCAAAATGTCAAAGATATAAGCCTACGTATAGCTCACTCTTCTGTGTTTCTTTCTAATATCCCCACCCCTCCTCTTAGACTCACCCTCCATCTTCTACTCTCACCTTGACATTTAACTTCACTGCGTACCTGGCGTCAGACTCGGTCGTTGTTTTGCTGCATAACATTTCTGACTCGGGTTCTTAATTACGGTTTCGTTCATGTCCGTGTTGATGCTATCGTGTTTCAGGCCAGCTGATGTAGCATCAGCAAGTATTGTGTTATGATTTCCTTGTGGTATATGAAGCTTTTTTTCTTCAAGTGTTGTTTGGTTAAACGGAGCAAGTTATTACGTCAGTTCCTGTTTATTTATGTGTGTAAGCGTGTCTTTATTTATAAAGAGAAAAGGTGAGTACTGATTACTTTGCTATTTATGTGATAATTTTATTAGTTGTTATTTCATTGTCGCATTTAATGTCATATTGCGTGAGGTTGCAAATTAACGTGTGATGGAGCTAGGTATATCACTGGAATTGAGTTAGATATGCAGACCATATAAAACGCAAGGGTATTATGTGGGAAGTGGACAATTTTCTTAAGAACGCGTTTATGGGAATGAGCTGGATTGGTATATCCAGAAGCAGAGCGTTTAGAGTGCAGCTTAGAAAGAAGTAGTGCGAATTAATTTAGTCGGCTGCCTAAACAAAAGAAACATGTGCATAGATATCACCAAGACATTACAGTATTTATTAAAGCAGTACATTATATTTTTCGGTTGTGAGGATTGGACTATTTCAGGATAGGTTGTAGTGGCAGGTTGTTTTAAATTCTAAAATCCAAATTCAGGTTAGATAAAATTTTCGAAATTTTGTAACGAAGAGGATTAACCTTTAGACGCCTAATGTCAACTATAGTGGTCGTACCGCACCGCTAACCTCTAAAGTTGCATTATATATATTTATTCAACAAATATAGGTTCTGAATATTTTAAACATGGTATATACTCTCCGTTTTTTTATCTTCAAAATGCAGTTTGTTTCATAATTCTAACGTATTTGGTTCCTGTATTATTCACATTTTATATACAGGGTGTGCTAAAAT
>Ga0123353_10014260_pt1 | contig 11445 bp, 7 predicted proteins | sample TergutLab28metaG_3_FD_92763 | JGI IMG/M metagenome (GOLD analysis project Ga0123353, IMG submission 92763) | Labiotermes labralis P3 segment gut microbial communities from Petit-Saut dam, French Guiana - Lab288 P3 | ecosystem: Host-associated > Arthropoda: Insects > Digestive system > Gut ... | reverse complement strand
TGCGAGTATCTGGTTTTGTTTTTTCTCTGAAGTAACTTCTTTTAGCAGGTCAATATCATACTTGGCAGTAAAAACATCATCTGAGATCATATGAACCGTAACCGTTTTATCATTGATCACGGATTTCGGGCCATGTCTGAATCCTGTTGCACTCTCATAGGAACCATTGACATCGCCGTTGGTCAATTCAAGCATTTTCAACGAAGCTTCGTGAGCCAGATGCTTTAGATATCCGCTCCCGATGTATACGATCCTGTCAAAATCCTTCTTAGCCCAATCGGATGCGACCTCTGTGAACTCTATGCTTTTTTCTAAAACATTATCGGATAACAAATTTATATCTTTTACGATTTTATCTAAATTATCAATGTCAAAGAAGGCAGCTCCCGCTAGGAACATGCATGTAACACTGCTAGTCATGGCAAAACCCTTGTCGCACGATCCTTCAGGCATGACAATGGTATAACTGTTTTCACTTTTGGCAGTTAATTTGCTGAGTTCGCTTGTTCCGTCACAAACAATAGCAACCTCATATAGATTCTTAATTGCCGCTCTGCAATAGTTGACGGCTCCCATGGATTCCGGGCTTTTTCCCGACCTAGCAAAAGAAACCAGCAATGTTGGAATGTCCGGGAAAAGGTATGAGTTCGGAGATGAGACAATATCAGTAGTATGGATGGATTCGGTCTTGATACCGGAGTTATGGGCAAGCAATGGGGAAAGGGCATCTCCAATAAAAGCGGAACTGCCTGCGCCCGTGAATATGATCCGCATTTTATCAAAGGCTCCGATTTTTTCATGGAACGCTTTGATTTCACTTTTCTTGTCTTTCAGTAATAGCCCCAGCTCTCTCCATAGAATCGGCTGCCCGGCAATCTCCTGGGCAGTATGAACACAGCCGGCTTTACTGAAATAATCCTTTTCGATCCCGTAAAAAGTTTTACAATCGTCCATGACTTCCCATCCCTATCAGTGTTTCATTAATATTACCTTAAAACAAATCTAAATTCAATATGAAATCTTCATGGTTTTTACTTTGGAAGAGCCCTTAAAGTAAACGGTGTTTTTCTGTGGCTTACCGATCAAATCCGACACCGTGACAAATGTATATCCCTTTTTCTTAAGATCTGCTGTTATCTTAAGTGCAGCATCGACGCTTGTCGGGTGGATATCGTGGAGCAAGATTATACTTCCGCTTTGCGCACTGCTGACTACTCTGTTTCTGACAAGTGCGGAGTTTCTGTCCCGCCAGTCCTTGGGGTCGATAGTCCACAGGATCACGGCCTTCCCGCATTTTCTGGTCATTTCGTTCATGACACCTCCCGGAGGTCTCATCAGTTTTGCCTTTGACCCGGTGGTGCGTTTTATGATGCCATCTGTTTTTGATAGTTGATTTTTCAATGTGGCAGCACCGGCATTGTGATTATATGTGTGGTTGGCGATTTCATGTCCGTTTTTATCTATCTTTTGTATGATATTCTTTCTCGGTTTTGCCATAGAACCTACCACAAAAAATGTGGCCTGAACGTTTTGTTTTTTAAGACCTTTGAGCAATTTGCCGGTATATTTGCCGGGGCCATCATCAAATGTAATGGCAACCCATTTTTTTGCAACGGAAACCAGACATGTTTTTTTAATACCGTCGACCTTTGCGGTGATTGTGCATTCCCCCCAGTTTCGGGCTTTGACTTTACCGTTTTTATTGACAGTTGCAATACTATCATCACTTGACGAAAACACTATCTTTACAGGGGATGCATTAGCAGGCTTTACTGTTGCTACAAGCTTTAGGGTATCTCCCTTTTTCCCGAAGACAAGGCGCTTCGCATCCAACTTCATCGATGAGGCTTTTACAACCGGCGGTTTCGTATCAGTATCTGTTGCAGATTCTTCGGTTTCCGCAAATCCCGTATCGATACAAAAACAAAACGGCATTGCAAAAATCAGTATCGAAGATATAGTCCTTTTTTTATTTAACATTGATTTCTCCGTTCATCCAATCATCGGGTTCTCATTGAGAAAATACACTTTTCTATACATTTATTATACATTCTTTTTATTCTATATCACAGTGGATATTTTGACAGGGGATATTTTGTGAAAAATATAGCCACCGCACCAAGTTTAAAGTGATGCGATGGCTAAAATCCTTTAAGATATCAAATGCATAAACATTTGATAACTAGAAGAATAGGGGGCAAAGTATTAAAATGATTTTTATATGATAATTATACTCTATCATAGGGGTTTTGTCAGCAGTCAAAATCAATTCTTAATATTCTGACTGTTATTCAGAAAGTATTTATGCCGGTTGTCAGAAAGTATTTATGCCGGTTGTCAGAAAGTATTTATGCCGTGGGCTACTTAAGAGATTCGTTCATACTCCCGGTTCTGTACCCTTTAAGATCGAGAGAAACATATGAAAAACCGATATCCGATAATTCGCTGTAAACCTGTTCCCGTATAAGAGGTGAGATCATTTTTTCAAAGTCTTCCGGCATGATCTCCAAACGGGCAACATCATCGTGGATCCTTACTCTTACCTGTGAGAATCCAAGATCAGCCAGATATGATTCAGCTTTTTCTATCATGGATAATTGTGTTTTCGTGATACTCTTTCCATAGGGGATCCTTGTGGCCAGACATGCCATAGCCGGCTTTTCCCATGTAGGTAAATTCATTTTCCGCGACAGAAAACGGATTTCATCCTTTGTAAGTCCTGCTTCTTTTAGTGGACTTAAAATGCCCATCTCTTTGATTGCTTTTTTCCCCGGTCGATAATCTGATTCGTCATCGGCATTTGAACCTTCGCAGATGTGGGTTATGTCCAGCTCGCCGGCAAGCTCAACGGCATGTTCAAAGAGCAGTTTTTTACAAGTGTAGCATCGGGTCTCGGTGTTTTTGATGAAATCTTCGTTATCAAGCAGAGGAACTTCGATTATTATATGATCGATTCCCTCATCCGCACAGAACGTTCTTGTGAAGTCAATTTCCTGCTTGGGAAAAACAGCAGACACGAATGTGAAAGCAACAGTGTTCACATTGCTCAAGTCATTTACGGTTTTCAAGAGGAATGTTGAGTCCACTCCCCCGGAAAAAGCCACTGCGATTTTTCCGTAGCCCTTGATAATTTTCTCAAGTCTTTCACTTTTTGCTTGAATGCTATCTATTTTCGCTTCATTGTTATCCATCAACTGTCTATGATCCCTCCGCCTACTACAGTATCTTCATCATAAATAACAACTGACTGACCTTTTGCCACTGCTTTTTGGGGTTCTTTAAAGATTATCCGCAGCTCATCGTCATCGGTCTGGATGACGGTCGCAGGTTGTTCAGTCTGGTTGTATCTGATTTTGGCTTTTATATCAAGAGGTTCGCTTATGCTATCTGTCGAAATCAGGTTTATGTTTTTCGCAGTAAGTGTGTCCGAGAACAAATCGTCATACCGACAGAGAACCACCTGATTATTTTCCACATCTTTATTACATACGAACATGGGCTCCGGCAAAGCCAGCCCCAGCCCTTTTCTCTGGCCAATCGTATAACGGATTATCCCTTTATGTGTTCCCAGGACGTTGCTTTCCATATCCACAAAGTCACCTTCCGGTGATTTTTCTTTTATATATTCTTCAATGAAACTTCCGTAATCACCGTCAGGGACGAAGCAGATATCCTGGCTTTCTTTTTTTCCTGCATTGTCGAAATTCTGTTTGTCAGCGATTTTGCGCACATCGGCCTTGGTCATATCCCCAAGAGGCAGGATGGTATTTTTCAATTGTTCCTGTGATAGAGTGTACAAAAAATAGCTCTGATCTTTTGTCAGGTCTGTTGCCTTCTTCAGATGGTATCGGCCGGTTTCGTTATTAAATTCTATCTTTGCATAGTGACCGGTAGCAACTCTGTTATAGCCGATTTCTCCGGCCATTTTCCCGAATAAATCAAATTTTATCAGACGGTTACACTCAACACAGGGATTAGGTGTTTCACCTTTTTTATATGTATCTGCAAATGTACGGATGACTGACTCGTCAAATTGGCTTACGCAGTCGAATGTATAAAAGGGCATCCCTATCTTGTCGGCCACTTTTTTCGCATCAGTGATATTTAGCGGATCTGCTTTTTCTGTTTCCGGAAGCAATTTCATGATAGCACCCGCACAAGAAGCTGCTTCCTGCCGGCATAGATAGGCAGCTACAGAGCTGTCGACACCACCGCTCATCGCGATCATAATTCTATCCGTTATATTATCCGTTGATATGTCCTGATTCTTCTTCACGAAACTACGTTCCTCTTATTATTTGGAAATGATGATCCCAGCATTACCTGGAAATTGTTTTCCTGATTCAACATTCTATCCTTTTCTGCCCGTTTGCACAATATATGTTATAATCAATTATCCGAAAGTGGGAGGTTGTTTATGAATATAAATGCGGGGATATCCGGGACAGTCGGTAATACGCCACTAATAAAACTTGAGGAAATCGAAAAGCATTTTAAACTGAAATCGAATCTCTACGGGAAAATGGAAAGTTTCAATCCGGCGGGTAGTATCAAAGACCGTATTGCTTTGGCCCTTATAAATAATGCGGAAAAAACCGGAGAATTGAAAAAGGGCGGAACTATCATAGAACCGACCAGTGGAAATACCGGTATAGGCCTTGCGGCTATAGGAGTGCCAAGAGGTTATAAAGTTATTATCACTATGCCGGAAACAATGAGTATAGAAAGACAGATACTTATGAGGGCACTGGGCGCTGAGCTCGTTCTCACAGACGGAGATAAAGGAATGGCGGGTGCAATAGAAGAAGCGAGAGCACTTAATAAATCTATTGAAGGCTCTATCATGGCAGGACAGTTTACCAATCCCGTTTGTATTGATGCCCACTATGAAACAACCGGTCCGGAGATTTGGTACGATATCAACGGGCGAGTCGATGCACTTGTCGCAGGAGTCGGCACGGGAGGAACTATAACAGGCACAGGGAGATTTCTGAAATCAAAGAATGAAGACATCGATATCATCGCCGTTGAGCCATATGATTCTGCTGTGCTATCAGGCAAAAAAGCCGGGCCACATGGCCTTCAGGGTTTAGGTGCCGGATTCATCCCCGAGATCCTGGACACATCAATATATAATGAAATACAAAAGGTAAAGGATGTTGATGCCTTTGAAACCGGAAGGCTGATGGGAACACTGACAGGCATGACCGTCGGAATATCAGGCGGAGCTGCTTTATGGTCGGCGATCCAATTCGGCAAAAAGAGAAAGAACAAGGATAAAAATATCGTTGTGATCTTGCCGGACACTGGGGAGAGATATCTTACAACGGACATGTATAAATAAGGAGATAATCAATGAGGAATGTATTACTTACCATTATAATCTTAATCTGTCTCGGAGTTTTTGCAGTATGTGCATATATGCTAATTGACTACTTTTATACAAATATGGAAGCAGACAGAGCGTTCGATGAACAAAGAAATATGGTTGCAGAGGAATCCGCATTCGAAAAAAGACTTCCTAAATATCTTGAAATGAAAGAAACAAATGAAGATTTTGTAGGTTGGATAAAAGCCGACGGAACTCACATCAACAATCCTTTAGTACAATCCATTGATGACCCTAATTTTTATCTTCATAAGGATTTTCATAAAAACGACAGCAATTCCGGAACTCTGTTCATCTCAAATGTTTCAAGTTTAGTTGAACCGACCGATGTGGTGACTGTTTTCGGGCATCACATGAGAGATAAAACCATGTTCGGCTCACTTGAAAATTTTGAAGAACCGGAATTTCTGGAGGAACACGGCCGTATCTGGATAGACAGTCTTGAGGGCAGACGTGAGTTTCAGGTTACCAATGTAATGAGGATCAGGGTCAACGTTCAAGGTCAGGATGATGCGTTCCCATACTATGAGTACTCGAATTTTGAGGATGAAGCTGATTTTGACTGGTTTATGGAACAGTCTGATTCACATACACTTTTTCCAACAGGGGAAACTGTTGAATACGGAGATAAACTAGTTCTCCTGTCCACCTGTGAATATACCTACGGTGACGGGAGCGGGCGGCTGGTAGTAATGGGAAAAGAGATGTTTCCGCCCGATCTGACCGATATGGGCGAGGCTACGATAACAAAGCCGATGATGGGGACTTATGTAATACTCGGCATTGCAGCAGCCACCCTCCTGATACTGCTCAGTTTACTATTAAGCTTGATCAAACGGCTAAGGCGGAACAAGAAATAATATAAATAGAAGGGATTGTCTCAAAATCTGCCTTGTTTTAAAAATTGCATAAATATTGCGGTTATGTAGTGGTTTTTTTCCAAAAAACCCTATAAATTATGCGAAAAGGCACATAATCAGTGTAAAAACCACTACATAACCGCAATATTTATGCAAAAAGTACGGAAATTTGTTTATATTGGATTCGCAATTCGTTCACAACTTCGTGTTTTTCATATATATGCCGGATTTCCGTCAATTTTTCTTGATGAGACTTTTATTTTAGTAATGGTAGTATAATTGCAAAATCAATTATTCATAGAAGATTCTTGATGAGGGAGAGGAGAAAAAATGGATGATAGTGTTTTGATACTGAATGTAAACGGGCGAAAATATAAATTCACTGTTGGTGTTGATATCTCAGCGGAAGACAGTCTATCTTCCGTACTGCGGGAAAAACTTGGGCTGACAGGAGTCAGGGTTTCCTGTGAGCAGGGAGCATGCGGAGCCTGTACGATTTTGCTGGACGGCAAATCAGCACTATCCTGCATGATGCTTGTGGTATCAGCTCATAATAAAGAGATAGTTACAATTGAAGGGTTAAGCGGTGATGATCCGGTAGTCAAAGCATTTACCGAAACGTCAGAACCGGGATATGGAACAGCCATGCAATGTGGATTTTGCACTCCCGGATTCGTATTGGAGGCACATTCACTGTTAAATAAAAATCCGAATCCCTCGATGGAGGAAATCAAAGAAGAACTATCAGGGCATATTTGCAGATGCGGTTGCTATCACGGTATCGCACATGCTGTTGAAAAAGCAGGCCGTCACATATGTGAGTGTAAGGAGGGAGAATAATGGAAAAATCAGGATATACTCCCAGAACCGAATATAAATATATAGGTGAATATCTCCCTAAAATCGATGCAAAAGAAAAGGCTATGGGGAGAACACAATTTTTTGATGATCTTACTCTTGCCGGAAAACTCCCGGGGATGTTGCACTGTAAGATCCTTAACAGCCCACACGCAAATGCGACAATAACATCGATGGATACATCAAAGGCCGAAGCACTGGAAGGTGTTTTTTGTATATTAAGATATGATGATCCGGAAGTTCTTTCTCTTAAAGTAACTACTCACGGCTGGACAGATACAGCAATAACATCGTATGCAAGAGATACGATCGACAGATTTTGGGACAGAAGATTTTTATCTAATGAAGCACGCTGGGTAGGGGATCAGATGGGAGTTGCAGTTGCGGCAATAACTCCTGAAATTGCAGACCGGGCTCTAAAGCTTATTGATATAGAATGGGATATCCGTCCATTTATACTGGAAATGCAAGATAGCAAGAAAAGTGATTCACCGATCGTCCATCCGGAAATGAATCCCGATACAAATCAGCTCAGGCACGGTGATCCTGAGGTGGTGGATGATATCACAATGGATAAAGGCGATGTTGAAAAAGCTCTCGAAGATGCGGATTTTGTACTCAATGTAGATCAGACCTACGGAGGACAGTCAACTCACGGGACGCTCGATTACCGAGGGTGCGTTATTAAGTGGGATGAAGATAAAATAGATGTATGGACAAATCACTATTATTCGGATATGAACAGGATGTATCTCCATGAACACCTGGGAGTCCCTCTTAACAGAATAAGAGTCAGAAACGGGAACAGCGGTGCAAGTATGGGCAAATGGAATACAGGTGAAGATGTATTTTACGTTATTACCGCAATTCTCTCAAAACGATCTAAAAGACCTGTCAAGTATAAGATGACAAATCATGAGGAATTCCATGACGGCAGAAGCGAGAACCGGTATGTTATCAAGGCGGCATGCATGAACGACGGAAAAATAACCGGAATGGATATAATTGCCGAAGGTAATACCGGCGCATATATAGGAGGCTGCGATCATAATACGGAGTACATCGTTATCGAAAGTGCAGATAGGATTTTTGCACGAACTGAAAATTTCAGGTTACACAGCTATACCTACTTTACTAACAGAATGCCAGGCGGAGTCGTCAGGGCTATAGGGAATATTCAGCTTAACTATGCTCTTATGCGCCTATATGACGAAGTCGCCGAAAAAACCGGAATCGATATTATCGAGATCCTGTTGAAGAACTGCGGTAATAAATGGAACGGATATCCAAACCTGAGTTTGCAAACAGTCTTAAATGAAGGAGCCAAGAAAATAAACTGGAATGACCGTATTCCAAGTTCCGAAAACCGGAAGATAAAGGCTATGAAAAAAAGAGGTAAAGGTGTCTCCATATGGAATCAGTGGCATGCGGAATGGCAGGAAACCGATCGAGGATATCTGGAAGTAAGCATCAGACTTAATCCGGATATGTCTGTAATACTTCAGGCGCCTACGTCGGAGACCGGTGCAGGAGGAAATAGTGTAGCCTTACTGGCCTGTGCGGAAGAACTGGATTTCCTCAATGTAAAACCTGAGGACATAATATGGCCGGCAATCGGAGATACCGAAATGGGTCTTAGAGATTCTCCTCCTACGGATAGTGTGGTTTCTTTTATGTATGCGGAAGCTATAAGTGAAGCGGCTCCTAAATTAAGAGATGAAATATGCAGACGCGTATCTATCTATCTTGAAATCCCTCAGGAAAATCTGGAAATCAAGGATGCCATCGTCTATGACAAGACAACCAATGAAGCAAAGATTTCTGTCAGAGATTTTATGATGAATACGGATTGCGTTCCGATACATATACACCATGCAAGAAACAATAATAATAACGGTGAAGGCATGCCATACGGAGCGTGGTTCGCCGAAGTTGAAGTAGATATAGAGACAGGAGACATTGATGTTTTGAATCTGGTTCTGGTCAATGATGCCGGCAAGGTAATGCATGCATCGGGAGCGGAAAGCCAACAGCTGGGAGGCCAGTGCCTGGGGTTGGGAGAAGCCCTCATGGAGGAACTCGTTTACGATCGGGAGACCGGAACTATGCTCAATAACAACTATATCGACTATAAAATGCCGACTATCAAGGACTATCCCGGTATGGTCATGGGACTCGTTGAAGTCTGGCAGGGCGGAGGGAAGTACGGCGCCGCCGGAGTTGCAGAGGGGACACTTACAGGAACTGCTGCAGCCATAGCCAATGCAGTGTATAACGCTGTGGGTGTAAGAGTAAACGGTGTACCGATCAAACCCGAAAAAGTCCTGGAACTTATTGAGGAAGGGGGGCGGAACAATGAATAAAATAAAATTTACCGTCCCGCAAAATATAGAAAATGCATCCGAGATGCTAGATGGAAAAGATGCGAGAGTCCTTGCCGGTGGAACGGATTTACTCGGTGTTATGAGGGAACGGATTTTACCGGATCCTATCAGGACAGTAGTTTCTCTTAATGAGATAGAAGAGCTTAAAGGCATCAAAAATGAAGAAGGCTTTCTTTCTATAGGCTCAATGATGACCCTTGCGGAAATTTCCGACAATAAGGAAATAAGAGATAAATATCCGCTTCTTGCCGAGGCGGCAAAATCTGTCGCTTCACCACAGATCAGAAATGTGGCAACAATAGGAGGCAATATCTGTCAGGAACCAAGGTGTTGGTATTACCGCTATCAGGATAATAAATATGACTGCTTGAGAAAGGGAGGCTTCCGATGTAATGCAATGGTGGGAAGGAATATGTACCATTCAATTTTCGGAGCCGTAAAATCCGGGGAAACTCCATGTGCATCCGGATGCCCCAACTCAACGGATATCCCCCTTTACCTGGAATTGATCCGCGAAGGAAAAACTAAAGAGGCAGCCGATATACTATTTTCTGTCAATCCAATTGCTGCAACAACAGGTAGGGTATGCCCACATGATTGTGAAAGCGATTGCAACCGTGGATATTTTGATGAAAATATAAACGTCAGGGAAATAGAAAGATATCTCGGTGATTTTATTCTTGAAAACGCCTCAGATTATTACAAAGTGGGTGATGAAACCGGCAAGAGAATCTCTATCATCGGTGCCGGCCCTGCAGGTATGACAGCCGCCATATATCTCAGAATGGATGGGCACGCAGTAACCGTTTATGATGAGAATGAAAAAACCGGCGGAATGCTTTATTATGGCATACCTTCATATCGCTTACCCAAGGACATCTTAGATAAATACCGTGCCGTAATGGAAGGCATGGGGATTTCCTTTAGAATGAATACAAAAATCGGAAAAGACATATCTCTGGAAGAAATCAGGGAAAAATCGGATGCGGTTTTCGTCGGAATCGGCGCCTGGAAAGCACAGGAAATCGGTTGCGCAGGCGAAGACGCGGTCAATGTGTTTAGCGGCATAGACTTTTTATATAAAGTCGCGAAAAAGAAGGATGTAGGTATTGGTGAAAAAGTCGTTGTTGTCGGAGGAGGCAACACAGCAATGGATGCCGCCAGAACTGCAAAACGAATGGGAGCAAGGGATGTAACCATCGTCTACAGAAGATCAAAACATGAAATGCCTGCCGAAAAAGATGAGATCTCAGAGGCTGAAAAAGAAGGTATAATCATTAAAACTCTGGTCGCTCCTGTGGAAATTATCACGAATGACAACAAATCCCATGCAATGAAGCTGCAGAAAATGAAACTGGGGGAACCTGACGAAAGTGGCAGGTGCAAACCGATACCGATTGCAGATTCATATGAAACGATTGAAACAGATAGTATAATCGTTGCTATAGGTCAATATGTTGAAGCAAATGGTCTTGATGGGATCAATATTACTGCACGGGGGAATGTTGCCACTGAGGAAAACGGAATTACAAATGTAGACAATATCTATTCCTCAGGTGATTGTGTTAGCGGAGCGGCAACAGCTGTAGAAGCGATAGCCGGGGGCAGGAGTGTAGCACGGAGCATTTCTCGTTTTCCGGGTGAAGATACCGGTGAAACTGATATTGAGGAAAGCAATATCGATAATAGCCTGCTTGCCGGATTCGATCAAAATTCCATAGAAAATATCCAAAGAACGACAAAACCTGAGAAAGATATTGATCTGAGGACTCTATATGAAGAGGATGAAGAAACTTTAAGAATCGATGATATTTTAGGCGAAGCAAAACGATGTTTCAACTGCGGATGTGTAGCCTCGTCTCCCACAGATATCGGTGCGGCAGTCATGGCATTGGATGGAGTTATCGTAACTGATAAGAGGGAAATTCCTGCAGAACGTTTCTTTAGAGCAGGC
>Ga0123353_10014259_pt1 | contig 11445 bp, 9 predicted proteins | sample TergutLab28metaG_3_FD_92763 | JGI IMG/M metagenome (GOLD analysis project Ga0123353, IMG submission 92763) | Labiotermes labralis P3 segment gut microbial communities from Petit-Saut dam, French Guiana - Lab288 P3 | ecosystem: Host-associated > Arthropoda: Insects > Digestive system > Gut ... | reverse complement strand
GAAGGTGGAGGCCATCAGCGCCTCGGTAAAGTCGGCGTTGGGCAGCCAGTCGGTCCAGTTGCGCTGGCCCTGGAAGCCGCCCGCCACCGCGTTCTTGCCCAGCGATTCCTCGTGCCAGCCCATCTCGGCCAGCTTGGGGTTGCCGAACAGGATGTCTCGCATCACCAGGGTCATCTTGGTGACGTACGCAAAATCCTGCTCCGGGGGCACCACCTTCGACTTGCGGATGATCTCGGGCAGGTTCTTGCCCGCGTTTACGTCAAAGCCTTCCTTGCAGTTCTTTTGCACCCACGCGAGCGCGCGCTCGTACTCCTGGGGATCGTAGATGTTCAGGGTGATCCGGCGCAGGATCTCCGTCATGTCCACCCACTCGGCGCGGATGCCAAAGGTTTTCTGGAACACCTGGGGATCGCAGAAGGCGCCCATGATGCCCATGGACACGCCGCCCAGGTTGACGTAGGCCTTGTTGCGCATCCAGCCCACGGCCACCGCGCACTTGGCAAAGCGGAGTATCTTCTCTTCCACGTCCTCGGGGATGGAGGAATCCTCCTTGTCTTGCACGTCGCGGCCGTAGATGGAGAAGGCGGGCAGGCCCCTTTGCGCGTAGGCCGCCAGCACCGCCGCCAGGTACACCGCGCCGGGGCGCTCGGTGCCGTTGAAGCCCCACACCGCCTTGAGGGTTAGGGGATTCATGTCCATGGTCTCGGTGCCGTAGCACCAGCAGGGCGTCACCGACAGCGTGGCCACCACATTTTCGCCCGAAAAATACGTCTCGCACCGGGCCGCCTCCGCACCGCCGCCGATGGTGCCGGGCGCGATCACGGCCTGTACATTCGTTCCGTCCGGATAGCGCAGGGTTTCAATCAGCGCCTTGGCGGCCATGGCCATGGCCATGGTGCGCTCCTCGAGCGACTCCCGGACGCCGCCCCAGCGGCCGTCGATGGTGGGCCGAATCCCGATCTTTGGGTACAACATGCGATGGTTCCTCCTTGCTATTGTGAACTATCTATAAGGATCGACGTTTCGATCGCGAGGGGGAGCGTACCGATGTTCCGGGCTGCAGTTGGGTGGCCAATATGGCCACCTGGTGCTGGATGGGTTCCTTGTCGGCTTGCAGCATGCCCAGCAGCAGGTTCGCCGCCGATTCGCCGATGGCGTTGTGGGGCTGCTGCACCGAGGTGAGGGTGGGGAAGATGGCGTTGAACAGCTCCGGCTTGTCGAAGCTCAAGAAGGAGAGATCCTCCGGTATCCGGATCTGCCGCTCGTTGAGGGCGGCGGTGGCCCCGAACGCCATCTCGGAATTGGTTACAAACACGGCGGTGGGCGCCTGGGGAGCGCTCAGCAGCGCCTTCATGGCCACGTAGCCGCCCTCCATGGTGTAGTCGCTAAATAGAATTCCTTCTTCCCACATCTCCAGGCCCCGCTGCGCATGGGCGTCGCGGAAGCCCGCGTACCGGCGCTCGGTGGTGTAGATGCCCCGCGGCCCCAAGATGACGCCGATGTTTCGGTGCCCCTCGTCCAGCAGGAGGGCCGTCGCCTTGCGGGAGGCGTCCGCGTTGTCCACCAGCACCGCGCTCACCTGCCCGGCCAGCTCCTGGATCATGCGGTCGATCAGCACGATGGGGACGCCCCGCTCCAGCGCGGCCTGCAGGTGTTCGCCGCTTGGGGTGGTGGGGATGTTGAGGATGCCGTCCACCCGCTTGTCCAGCATAAAGCCGATCATTTCTTTCTCCAGCTTCTCGTCGGTGCGGCAGTCGCACACCAGCACGGCGTAGCCCCGCTTGCGCAGCGCGTCGGTCACGTAGGTGATGATGGAGGTGAAGAAGGGGTAGTTGAGCTCGGGAATCACCACCCCAACGGTGTGGGAGCGGCTGGTTTTCAGGCCCCGCGCAAAGGCGTTGACGGTAAAGTTCAGTTCCTTCACGGCGGCGTCGATGAGCGCCTTGTTGCGGGGCAGCACGTTGCCGCCGTTCAGATACTTCGAAATCGTGGCCAGGCCCAGCCCGGTGATCCTGGCGATATCGTTCATGGTGGCGGACACGCGTTCAACTTCCTTTCGTTTGGGCTCAGGTGTAGCGCGAATCGTTTCACGGGCTGTTCGCGCCCTTTTATTATAAAAAAACCGGCGGCCCCTGTCAACTTGCAAAAAACGAAGCGAATATTTCTTGACAGGGCGTACGAAATTGTCTATGATCGAGGCGAAACGTTACACATTCCCTGCACGTTGTAAAATATATAAGCGCTCCCCGGTCAATCTGCCAGGGCAAAATCATTTGCTATGCAAAAGATGTAAAATGTAGGGGCCGATGCCCTCATCGGCCCGCGATATCTGATCACATCGCGAAGAATGCGGGGCGATGAGGGCATCGCCCCCTACAAAAGCACCCATGGCTATGCATTTTTCGCAGCAATGTTGCAGGGGTATGTAAATGATTCTGTCCTGGTCAACCTATTGAAAACGCTTGACATCCTATCGGCGATCATGATAAGATATATCTAACAAGAAACGTTACGTTTTGGTAAAGGTGCGCCATTTGGCCGTGGGTCGCGGGCCGCAGGCCGTGGGTTGAAGGCGCGGCGCTCGCTTTTGTTGTACACTAAGCCAGGGGGAGAATGGACGCATGGCTGAACTTTTGCTGCGGATGCAGGGCATCGAAAAGCACTTCCCGGGCGTGCACGCGCTGAGCGACTGCCGGTTTGAGCTCAGGGGCGGCGAGGTGCACGCGCTGGTGGGCGAAAACGGCGCCGGCAAGTCCACCCTCGTGAAGGTGCTGACCGGCATCTACGCCAAGGATGGCGGAACCGTTCATATCGGCGGCCTGGAAACCGAGATTCACGACGCGCGCGAGGCGCAGGCGTTGGGCATCAGCATCATCCACCAGGAGCTCAACCTCATGCGCCACCTTACCGTGGCCGAGAACATATTCATCGGCCGCGAGCCCATGCGCGGCATGATCATCGACAAAAAAAAGCAGAACAAGATGGCGGCCGAACTGCTCGGGCGCCTGCACATCGACATCGCGCCCACGACGCTGGTCGGCACGCTCACCGTGGCCAAGCAGCAGATGGTGGAGATCGCCAAGGCGCTCTCCTTTGAGAACACGCGCATATTGATCATGGACGAGCCCTCGGCGGCGCTCACCGAGGCCGAGATCGAAGACCTGTTCCGCTTTATTCGCGAGCTCAAGGCCCAGGGCGTGGGCATCATCTACATCTCGCACCGCATGGGCGAGCTCCAGCAGATATCCGACCGCATCACCGTGCTGCGGGACGGCCGGTACGTGGGCACCGTCGATACGGCGGACACCACGCTGGACGAGATCATCCACATGATGGTGGGCCGCGTGATTTACGAAACGCCCAAGGCCCAGAGCGCGGCGCCGGCCGGCGCGCCGGTGGCGCTGGAAGTGAAGGGCCTGCGCTCCCGCGAGGTCAAGGACGTTTCGTTTGCCTTGCGCAAGGGCGAGATATTGGGCTTCGCCGGCCTGATGGGCGCGGGGCGCACCGAAACCGCCCGCCTGATCTGCGGCGCGGACAAGCGCGAGGCCGGGGAGATTTGGGTGCACGGCGCAAAGGTAGATATCAAGACGCCCAGCGACGCCGTCGAGGCCGGCATCGGCTACCTTTCTGAAGACCGCAAGCAGTTCGGCCTGTGCCTGGGGCTCTCGGTGGCCAATAACACCGCGCTGGCGAGCCTCCGCCGTTTCTCGGGCAGGCTGATGGTCGACGAGCGAAAGCTGCGCCAAACCGCCCACGATTACCGCCAGCGCATCAGCATCAAGACGCCCTCGGTGGACGCGCAGGTACTCTCGCTCTCGGGCGGCAACCAGCAAAAGGTGGTTGTGGCGAAATGGCTGGTGCGCAACAGCGACGTGCTGATTTTCGACGAGCCTACGCGCGGCATCGACGTGGGCGCAAAGAGCGAGATCTATAAACTGATGAACCAGTTGGTGGCCGAGGGCAAGTCCATCATCATGATTTCTTCGGAACTGCCGGAACTGCTGCGCATGTCCGACCGCATCGCCGTGATGTGCGAGGGGCGGCTGACCGGCATCGTAGGCATTGAGGAAGCCACGCAAGAAAAGATTATGGCGCTTGCGACGCCCGGCGCACAAGGAGGAAACATCAGCCATGGAGCATGAGAACAAGGTAGGCCGCAAACGCATCAACACCCAGATGCTGCTCGCCCCGGCGGCGCTCGTGATCGTATATGCGTTTTTTTCCGTATTTGGCCGCAACTTCTTTTCGGAATACACGGCCAAGACCATACTGGAAGCGTCGTATTCCACCGGCTTCCTGGCGTTTGGGGTAACCTTTGTCATCATCACCGGGGGCATCGACCTGTCGGTGGGCACCGTGATGATCTGCTCGGCCATGGTCGGCGGCGTGGCGTACACGACCTGGGGCTGGCCCCTGGAGCTGGCGCTGGTGCTCATCCCCCTCGTCGGGCTCATCTTTGGCATCGGCAACGGGTTCATGGTCGCCAAGCTCAAGTTGCCGCCCTTCATCGCCACGCTGGGCACGATGCTCGTATCCCAGGGGTTCGGTTCGATCATCTCCAACGTGCGCACCCAAAACTTCCCGACCATCGGCACCGAGAACGGCTGGTTTAAAACCATATTCTACCGCTACAACCAGTTCCCCATCGGAGCGGTGTATCTGCTTGCCGCCTTCTTTATCGCCCTGTTCGTGCTCAACAAAACGCGGTTCGGCCGCTATGCGTACGCCATCGGCTCCAACGAGGAAGCGGTGCGGCTGTCGGGCGTGAACGTGAGCAAGTGGAAAATAATGGTGTACGCGCTGTGCGGGCTGTTCGCGGGCACCGCGGGCATATTCTTCGCGGCCACCTACACCACCATCCTGCCCGGCACCGGCAACGGCCAGGAGCTCAACGCCATCGCGGGCGTCGTTATCGGCGGCACGTCCATGTCCGGCGGTTCCGGCACCATGATCGGCACGCTGATCGGCGTGTTCATCATGTCCACGCTCAGGGCGGGCCTCGCTTCTATCAATCTACAGGCACATTACCAAACCTTCATCACCGGATTCGTGGTGATCGGCGCGGTGCTGCTGGACAAGGCGCGCACCAACGCGATGCTCAAGGCCAAGACCATGGAAGTCAGGCTCAAGGAAGAGGCGCATGATTCCAAACCGGCAACATAGACGTCAAATTTTAGGCGCGTCAGCGCTTAAAATAAAAAAACAAGGAGGATCACTCAAAAATGAAGAAAGTACTGGCTCTGGTTCTGGCGCTCCTGTTGGTGAGCGTCGCCGTCACAGCGTCCGCCTCCATGTACATCTCGGTCATTTCCAAGGGCGAGCAGCACGCGTTCTGGCAAACCGTGCGCAAGGGCTGTGAAGATGCCGCGGCAAAGTGGGAAGTGGAAATGTTCTACTACGGACCGCCCTCGGAAGCCGACATCGACCTCCAGGTGGCAGCCCTGAGAGCCGAGATGGCCAAGCAGCCCGATGCCATCGCGCTGGCCGCGCTGTCCACCGAGTCGGTGATGGGCGAGCTGCAGGAAGCCCTTGCCCTGGGCATCCCGGTCATCGGGTTTGACTCCGGCGTGCCCGGCGCTCCGGAAGGCTCGATCCACGCCACCGTGGCCACCGACAACGCGGCCGCCGCGGGGATGGTCGCGGTCGAGTTCATGAAGATGGACGGCTTCGTCGAAGCGCTGACGGGCGCGACGCCCGAGAACCCCGTCGTGATTGCGTGCTCGTCCCAGGATGCGATCAGCATGTCCGTGTCGTTCCGCACCAGGGGATTCGTGGAGAAGATGAAGGAATTGGCGAGCGAGTACGGCACCGTGTCCGTGGAGGGCCATCCTTCGGTGGCTGATCCCGTTGCCGGCGCTTCGATCATCGTGCATGTCGAGGTGGGCGCCACCGCCACGGAGAGCGACCTGCTCAACGCCGCCAACGCGGTGCTCAACAAGGAAGGCCTGCTCGCGGTGTTCTGCTCCAACGAGGGCACGGCGCGCGCGCTGCTCAACGCCACCGCCGACGGCAGCGAGCTGGCCGAGGGCAGCCGCTTCGGCCACCTGATCGTGGCGGGCTTCGACTCCGGCGCCCAGCAGAAAACCGCCGTGCGCAACGGCTGGTTCAAGGGCGCGATCACCCAGAACCCCTACAACATCGGCTTCCTGTCCGTCGAGCTGGCCGTATTGGCCGCCAAGGGCGATGCGGTAGAGGATGTGGACACCGGCGCGCTGTGGTACACCGCGGACAACATGGACGATCCGGAGATCGCGATGCTGCTGTACGACTGATTCCATTGACAACGGATGCGCAAAGCCGCCCTTCGGGGCGGCTTTGCTTAGATCGTCAACGAACCTCCATGCCTCCGTCATTGCGAGGAGCGCAAGCGACGAAGCAATCCAGAGACGCGATTCGAATAGGGACATGCGCTGCGGTGATTCGGCTGGATTGCTTCGCTACGCTCGCAATGACGGCGTTGTTGATACTTACCGCGCGAGCCACCCGCCGTCCACCGCGATGGTGTATCCGTTTACGTAATCGGACGCCGCGCTGGCCAGGAATACCGCCGGCCCGGCCACGTCCCCGGGCGTGCCCCAGCGCCCGGCGGGAATGCGGGCCAGTATGTCGGCGCTGCGCTTTGCGTCGGCGCGCAGGGGCGCGGTGTTGTTGGTGACCATGTAGCCGGGGGCGATGGCGTTGGTGCAGATGCCGTGCTGCGCCCACTCGGTGCACATGGCGCGGGCCAAGCCCATCACCGCCGACTTCGACGCGGTGTACGAGGGCACCCGGATGCCGCCCTGGTAGGACAGCAGGGAGGCGATGTGGATGATCTTCCCGCCCGCGCCCTGCTTGATGTATTGCCGCGCCGCGGCCTGGGACAGGAAGAACACCACCTTGCTGTTGATGCTCATCACCTCGTCCCAGTCCTGCTCAGTGAAGTCGATGGCGTCCTGGCGGCGGATGATGCCGGCGTTGTTCACCAGCACGTCCACATGGCCGAAGGCGGCCACGGCCGCATCGATGATGCGGGGGCAGGGCTCGATGGTCATCAGGTTTTCCACCAGGCCGAGGAACCCGCGGCCCAGGCCGGTGATCCGTTGCCCGGTTTCGTGCATGGGCACGTAATCCACGCCCACGATGTCGGCGCCGGCTCCGGCCAGCGCCACGGCGATGCCCTGCCCCAACCCGGTGCTGGCCCCGGTAACGACGGCCACCTTGCCGGTAAGGTCGAATAAGCCGTTCATGATTGCGGCCTCCTTTTATCGCAAAGATGTGGGCGCGATGCCGTCCATGTCGTCAAAGTCTTGGTTCTCGCCGCACATGCCCCATATAAACGCGTAGCTGCAGGTGCCCACCCCGGTGTGGACCGACCAGCTGGGGGAGATGACGGCCTGTTCGTTTTGCAGCACCACGTGCCGGGTCTCGGCGGGCTCGCCCATCATGTGGAACACCACGTCCTTCTCGGGCAGGTCAAAGTAAAAGTACACCTCCATGCGGCGCTCGTGGGTGTGGCAGGGCATGGAGTTCCAGTTGCTGCCCGGCTCCAGCTGGGTGAGCCCCATGCACAGCTGGCAGGTTTCCATCACCGCGGGGTGCAGGTATTGGTAGATGGTGCGCTTATTGCAGGTTTCCGGCGCGCCCAGGGGCCGGGGGTTGGCTTGGGTGATGTCGATTTTGCGGTTGGGATAGGTTTTGTGAGCCGGGGCCGAGTTGATGTAAAACTTGGCCGGCGCGGCGGGATCGGCGCTCTGAAAGCGCAGCTCCTTGGCGCCCATGCCCACGTACAGGCCGTCGCGGGGGTTCATGCCGTGGGCCTCGCCGTCCACCACGACCCGGCCCGGCCCGCCTACGTTGATGACGCCCAGCTCGCGCCGCTGCAAAAAGTGTTCGCTGGCCAACTCCTTGCTGCCGGTGAGCGCCACCTCCGCCCCCACCGGCATGATGCCGCCGGCGATGATGCGGTCGAAGTGGCTGTAGGTGAGCAGGGCCTCGTCGGCCTCGAACAGGGTTTCCATCACAAATTCGCTGCGCAGGCGTTCGGTGGTGTAGTATTTGGCGTCCAAGGGATTCGAGGGCTGGCGGACACGCAGTTTCATGAGAGGAACCTCCTTATGGCGAATGTACCTTACATTGATCGTAGAAAAGCGATGTCGCTCCTCGCTTCGGAAGGGATCGCCCCCTCGCGCAGAATGGGCGCCTTTAGCGGGCGCAGATGGGCGAAGAGCGGCGGATAATCGACCACCGAGGAAGCAAAGGGCGCGTCGGCCAGCATGCCGCTCGCGTCGGCCGCCCGCGCCGCCCCCTTGATGTGCACCGCCACGATCTCGGCGCCAAAGTGCGCCATGCAGCGCGCCCACAGCGATTGCTGGGCCTCGATGTCCTCCAAGCGCAGCAGGTTGATGGGGTCGAATATGATTTTGAGCCGGGGCGAAGCGATGTCCCGCAACAGCTTGGAAGCCAGCTCCGGCGTACCGAGGGTGTGGTGGTGCACCGGCTCCACGGCCAGGTTGACGCCCAGGCGCTCGGCCTCGGGCAGAATCTCTTCCAGGGAGCGGTACAGGGCCCGCAGCGCTTCGGCCCGCGTTGCGCCGGGCTGCGCGTGGACCGAGGTCGTCTCGGTGCCCACACAGGCCGCGTCCAGCGCCCTTGCCTGAGCCAGGGCCCCGATCAGGGTGCGCACGTGGGCTTTGCGGGCCGCCTCGTCCACCAGGGAGGGCTCCACGTAGACGCCCAGCACCGCCACCGACAGGCCCGTTGCGGCGAGGGCGGCCTTGGTTTCCGCAACGAGGGGCGGGGAGACGCCGGCAAAGGCGTCCACCCCCGCGATGGCCTTGGGAAAGGCCAGCTGCACGGCCTGCCAGCCGTCGCCCGCAATCGCCCGAAAGAGGCTTTCGGCGGATTGCTTTCCGTAGTCGTGGGCGCGGACGCCCAGAATCAAATCAGGCAAATCCATGCCACTCCCTTCGTTTTTTGCTGTGATCCCCTATTTACAAGGTCAATATCCGCATCTCGAAAGGTGCGAGGGCGAAGGCCACGTCTTGCCCCCCGGCCCGCACCGTTCCCCGCCGCGGCCGCCCGTCGTTGTTGATCAGCGCCAGGGCCCGCGCCGCCGGATACCACGCGCACTCCACGTATGGATCGTCGGGCATCAGCTCCGGCTCCGGCGGGACGCCTGCGGCCGCGTGGAGCAGTTGCAGTAGCAGCCTCGCGTTGGGGGCGCTGTGCCGGTAACCGGCCAGGTACAGGCCCCTGCCCTCGCCGAAGGCGTTGCAGGTGAGCGCCGGCGCGCCCTCCGCCTCCAACCAAACCTCGGCCCGGCCGTCGGTAAGGAACGCCGCGGATTTTCCGGGCAGCTCAGCGCCGGCCACCCGCGCCCAATCGGGGCAATGGGCCCGGTACCGCCACAGGCCGTGGCCGCTCCGGTTGCCCGCGTCGATGTCCACGCCCAGCACGTGGGCCATGCGCAGCCACGTGGCGTAGCCGTCCAGGGCCGAGGGCTCGTTGACGCCCACGAACGCGCCGCCGCCGTACACCCAGGCGGTCACCGCCTCCACCACCGCCGGATCGGCCCACAGCGCGCCGCCGCTCCAGGCCGTTCCTCCGCGCCCGGCGCAGATCAGCACGTCCGCGTCGCGGAGCGCGCCGCCCAGCAGGTCGTCAAAGCCGATAAAGCGCACCTGTACCGGCAGTCCGGACAGGCTCTCCAGCAGGTGGATCAGGTCGTGGGCGTGGGTCTCGTGGAAGTGGCCGGACAGCGTCCAGGGGCGCAGCGGGCCCCAGGCGTGCAGCACCGCCACCCTGGGCGGCAGGCATTGGGGCGGCCCCTGGGCGTGCAGCGCCCTGATGGCGCGAAACTCGGCCGCCAGCTCTTCCATGTAATCCACAAAGCTTGGGAAGAGCTCGGTGAGGTGCAGGTATCCCCCCAGGCCGATGCGGTCCACGGGCTGGCGCAGCAGCGCGCGGCGCACGTTGCGCCAGTACGTCCTGGCGTCGCCCGCGGGGTCTCCGCCCGGCATAAAGGTGGGCGCGGCGTTCAGCCCCACCGGAAACAGGTAGGGGTGCAGGCGCAGCTCGCGGGTGGGCACGGGGACGCCGGCGCACATCCGCGCCTCAAACCCGGAAAACACGCACTTGATGACCCCGTCGAACCCAAACTCGATAAAGCGTTCTCCGTAGGGCTCCAGGCCCACCCAGCTGTCGTCGTAAAACACGAAGGCCCGCTTGCCGGCGGCGTGCACGATGTCCACCAGCTCCCGGCCGAAATCCAGCACGCGGCCCTGCACAAAGCGCATCCAGTCGCGCTTTTTTGCGTCGGGCACGCTGTGGGCGGCACGGTACAGACCCTTGTTCACAAAATCCTCGGCGGTGAGCGCGTAGCCGTAGGAGGCCTCGAACAGGCGGAGGGCGGCGGGGCTCACCGTAAAGTCGTACGCCCCCCAGTCGGTAAACAGGTGGCGGTTGCGGGCATCGCTGCCCCAAATCCACACAAAGTTGTAAAACAGCGAGGTAAACCGCACCACCGCCGTGGCCGGATGGGCCGCGCACCAATCCTTGAGCCACGCGGCCAGGTATGCCCGCGCCTCGGGATCGATGGGATCGAGCTGCGCGAGGTGCTCCGATTCCCAGCCGTTGGTGGTGTGGTTGTACATGGAGATCTCTTCCCACACCCGGTAGGCAAAGAAGCTGACCGTGTACGCGCGCCAGCGATCCCCGTCGATCACCGCCTCGCCGGTATCGGCGTCGTAGCGCCAGCGGTCCCGCGGCAGCTCACGGTTGGCCGTGCGGTCGTACACCTGCCAGTAGGCGAGGGCGCCGGGGGCGGCGTTGACCTCAAACTGCTCGGCAAAGAAGCCCTCCATCAGCGGCACCCGCAGCGGCCCCGAGGTCATCACCCGGGGCGCGGTGCACAATAAACACTGCTGGCGGGCGTGGGGATGGGCGGCTATCCACGCGTTGTGGTCGCGGATAACGCATATGGTTGAATAAATATCTAAACCGGAGGTCAGCAAGCGCTCGGACAGCTCGGTGCCGTCGCAATCGCGCATGGCGTCCGCGCCCCAGCGCTCCGCCAGCGCCAGCGAAAGCGCCTCGTGCCCGGCCTGGCCCGGCAGCGTGAATCCTCCGGCAACTTGTTTGTTCAAGCGTTTCCCCTCATTTTCCACTTTCCACTTTCCATTTTCCACTTCATTCGTCTGCCGCGGTTAAAAACGCGAGCGCGAGCCCCTGCCCCCAGCCCTGTGTCCAATCCCGGGAGATGTTGCGGTACCCCTCCAGGTCGTTCATCACGGCGGTGCCCCCCGACACGTTGAGCAGCCGCCCGTCCTCGGTGATGTTTTGCAGTATGCCCTCGCAGGCCCTTTGCGCGTACGGGGTGTGCAACGGGTTTTGATTCAGCAGCATGGCCGCGGCGATGCCGCAGCTGGCGCTGAGCTCCTCGTAGCTCTGCGGATCGTCCAGCACCGT
>Ga0123353_10014258_pt1 | contig 11445 bp, 6 predicted proteins | sample TergutLab28metaG_3_FD_92763 | JGI IMG/M metagenome (GOLD analysis project Ga0123353, IMG submission 92763) | Labiotermes labralis P3 segment gut microbial communities from Petit-Saut dam, French Guiana - Lab288 P3 | ecosystem: Host-associated > Arthropoda: Insects > Digestive system > Gut ... | reverse complement strand
TTGCGTTCGGCAAGATTTACAACGGCTGGGCGAGGGACGAGCAGATGCTCGGCATGGTCAAGTGGGCCCAGACCGCCCTGGCCGAGTTGGGCTACTCGCCGTCGCAAAGCGTGCCCGAGGCGTGGCGGCACCGTTTGCAAAACTGGGAGGCCGCCGCCAGCAGCCTGTCGTTCCCGCGCGGTCCGTCGATGCGGGACAATCCGTGGGTGTTTTCGTACACGTATCTCGATGCCCGCGAGGACCATCGCATCCGGCAGGACCACGACGTGATGGACTACGCGGCCGAGTTGACGTGGCGTTCCCGCGAGGGCGTGGCGACGCGGTACCTCGCCGTCGGCAATCGCGAGAGCGCCTACGCGGCCGAGCGGGCGAGCGTGCAGTTCTGGGTGATGCCGCACCTGTTCCGCGTGCGGATCGACGATCCGAAGGTCAAGCACGTGTACGACGTCGCCGCCGGCGCTCCGGTGACGCAACTGGACCGCGACGAGAAGGGCGTGAGTTTTTTGACCTCCGTTCCGCCGGCGATGGGGCGGATTTTCGCCGTGTCCAACGCGGACACGATCGAGTTGTTCGAGGCCGACCCGCCGTCGCCGGCGGTGCAGTTCGACGCGCTGCTGGCGAAGGTGGCCGCCCTGAGCGGCGAGGGCAAAAAAGAGCGTCGTGACGTGGGTATGGTGCTGAATCAATCGGACGTGATGAAATGGCTGGCGTCGAAGAAGGGTCAGCCGCTGACGGTGTGCTACGGTGACGACGCCTACAAGGCCGTCGCGGAAAAACTGGCCGCCTGGTTGGTGGAGCAGGGCGTGGAGGCGGTCGCCTCGGGCGCGGACGGCGAGTTCACCGGGGCCAAAACCGCACCGGAGTTCCAGGTGAATTTCAAGCCCAGCGACGCGGCCATTCTCATCGGCAGCGCGTGGAGCAACAACACGATCGCCTCGCAGGATTCGGGTTGGCCGTACAACAACACGCAGTGTTCGCAGTTGGCGTCGGCGAGGCTGACGGCGACGTACGCCTGGCCCGGTGGCGGCCGCGGTATCGTCGCCCTCACGCGGGCGAAGGAGTTTCGAGGCCCCAACGACCGCCCGTTCGGCGAGAGTTACAACAACGTCGAAGGCTGGTGGCCTCAGGAGGTGGACAAGGCGAAACTGGGCTACCAACAGCGCAAACTGCTCATCCTCGCCAGCACCCCCGAAGGCGCCGCCCTGGCCGTGATGGCACTGACGGGCGAGTGAGGACGACAGGCTGTCAGACTGTCAGACTGTCAGGTGCAGGCTTATGAAGCATTTGTCCTAATGTTTCATGCCTGCACCTAACAGCCTGGCAGTTTATTTTCGTTAGCCACTGGACAAATCCGGGTTTTGTGCGAGGATATATATGTTATATTGTTCCCATCGTTTTCGTTTGTCCAAAAGAAGGAGAAAGTAATGAAACGTGCATTGATCGTGGCCGCGGTCGCGGCGATGATGCTGGGCGGTCCGGTGACGGCGCAGATTTACACGTCGACGGAATTGGCAAAGGTTAATTTGTTCCGGCAGATGGACTTGACCACCGGCGCGTTGACGACGAAGATTTCCGTGCTGAGTATGTCGCCGGGCGGATCACAAGGCAATGGTGTGTATAGTGTCATCGACGGAGGCGGGAATCAATGGCAGGTAGATTGGAACAACCAGCCGCGTACGGCGGCCACGGGCGATCTGAAACCGATGAATGATCTCGCGCTTTCACTGCTGATAGAGATGAATTCGTCAAAACCGATCGGCAATATCACGCAATTCTTCGATGCCGGCAGTGGTACCGGCGTTGCCCAGGTTCCGAGGGAATATCGAATCATGGGCAGCAATGATTTGACCGGGGCATGGACCGATCTGACCGGCTGGCGGGATGGCAATAACGAATTCGTGGCGAGTGCAAGGTCGATCACCACGGCCATCAACGGTTCGTGGCAGTATCTTCAGATTGATTATGTGGGCATGTCGACGTGGGCCTTGAATGCAAACGGCACGGAGCGGGACCTTATCTATTTGAGGGAGATTACCGCCTCCCCGATGGTGGGCTCGGAAATTGGGATCACCAGCGGATACAGCCTGACGCCTGTGGTGTACTCCGCCTCCCTGGAGCCAGGGGCGAAGCCTCTCGTCACGCATAACGGTGTCAACGGTGGCACCAATCCCCCCCTCGACATCGGCTGGAAAGATCAGCCCAGCAACATGGCCAATGGTAATGTTCTTAATTTCCTTCGGCCGACGAACGCGATGACGCAGACGCAACGCGATGCCATGCTGGCGAATCTGGCGGACCTGGATGAAGAGGAGCGGGACATGATTCTGAATGATCCGAATCACCCGGATAATCCGGATAATCCGCGATACCATACGAGCTGGTTCATCCTGTCGTTGAACGAGTTACATCACCTGGCTGGTTTTTCCACCGCGACCTATAACTCCGCGTGGAACGACATCCTCATTCAGTACACGGATGAGGATATTTATGCGCCGGACTGGGACGACAGCAAGTGGCAATTCGCGTTCGAGAAAAAATCACCCCTCACGTCAATAGGTGGTATGCTTTTCTTCTTTGACGAAGAGACCCTCGAGCCGGTCACGATTGATGCCCGCTACCTCCGCGTCAGCACGACGAGAGGAAACGGCACGATCTGTGAGTTTGAACTGTACGGTGTGCCTGCGCCGCCGATTCCCGAACCGGCGACGATGAGTCTGCTGGCGCTGGGCGGTTTGGCGCTGCTGCGGAGGCGGAAGTAGCGGCGGAAATTCGAAATCCGCGAGCGCCCGAAATTCGAAACAAATTCCAGAACAGAAAATTCCAAACTCCAAACGGTGCTTCAACGTCCAGGACATTGAAGTGCCGTTTGTGTTTTGGAATTTGTCGTTTGTGATTTGTTTCGAATTTCGGATTTCGAGTTTCGGATTTGGGGCGGCCTTGCCGCTTTACGTGCGTTTGAACTGTTTTTCCAGTTCCGCGACGGTCAGCCGCAGGGTGGTCGGTCGGCCGTGGGGGCAGGCGGAGGATTTTTCGCAGTCGGACCGGCGGGCGAGGAGGGCGTCCATTTCCGGGACGGTCAGCGGGTCGCCGGCCTTGACGGCGGCCTTGCAGGCCATCATCTCCAACAACGGTTCCAGCGGGTGCTCGCTCTCGGTGGGGGCGGAGTTGAGCAGCCGGTCGAGCAACTCGCGGACGAACGTCGAGGCGTCGCCGTCGGCCAACAGCACGGGCAGGCGATGAATGGCCAGCGTGTTGGGGCCGAAGGGCTCGACCTCCAGGCCGAGGCTGGCCAGCAGCGAACCGTTCTCCTCGGCGGCGGACTGTTGGGCGGGCGAGACGCGGAGCGTCTGCGGAATGAGCAGCCGCTGGCTCATCAGGGGCCCGTCGGCGATGCGGCGGAGCAGGTCGTTATAGAGAATCCGCTCGTGCAGGGCGTGCTGGTCGACAATCACCAGCCCGTCCCCGTCGGCGGCGACGATGTAGGTGTTGTGCAGTTGAAACAACGATGACGCGGGGAGGGCACGTGGCGCGGGCGTCTCGCCCGCGTTGTGCGTTCCATTGGCCTGGTCGCTGGAAAAGGTCAAGCCTGCTTCGCCAGACGCGGGCGAGACGCCCGCGCCATGTGGCTCTGCCGTCTCCGCGTCCCCGCGTCTCCGCGTCCCCGCGTCGTCGTGTCTTGGTTCCCAGCGGGGTCGGGCGTCTTCGCCGAATTGAAGTGCCGGCTGGGGCGTGGGCACGGATTTGAAAAAGTCCACCAGCGCCTGCCGAAGGGATTGCTTCCGCGACGCGTCGTCCGATGCATTTGCCTGCCCGTCGCCTTCGCCGCCGGCGGGTTCCTCCGCGACGGGCGGGTGTTGATGGTTTGGATGAAAACCCCCGCCGGGCCGCGGGTCCGCGAATGTCGCCGTGGGCGCGAGGTTGGACCGGTTGAGCGTCTCGCGAAGGGCGGCCAACAATTGCCCGTGGATCGCCTGGCCGTCGCGGAAGCGCACCTCGATTTTGGCGGGGTGCACGTTCACGTCCACCTCGGCGGGGTCGACGGTGAGGAACAAAAACGCCACGGGCCAGCGGGAAGGTTCGATCAGGCCTCGGTACGCCTCCTTGACGGCGTGGCTGAGCAGCCGGTCGCGGATGAACCGCCCGTTGAGGAACACGTACTGCCACGCCGCCGTCGAGCGGGCCGCGTCGGGCTTGCCGACCAGCCCGGCCACCGAACTGACCGGCGTCGACCTCGCCGCCACGGTCAGCAGCCCCTCGGCCAGTTCAGGCCCGAAGATGTCCGACGCCCGCTGGCGCGTCGAAGCGGCCGCGGGGAAATTCTGCACCCGCCGCCCGTTGTGCGACAGCGTGAACGCCACCTGCGGATACGGCAGCGCCAGCCGGATCACCTGCTCGGTGATGTGGCCCATCTCGGTGGTGGCGCTTTTCAAAAATTTCCGCCGGGCCGGCGTGTTGAAAAACAAATCGCGAATCGTGACGGTCGTTCCGCCCGCGGCCGCACAGGGCCGGGGCTCGCCGATGGTCTCGCCGGCGGCATCGATCTCATAACCGTCGGCGTCCTCCTCCCGCCGCCGCGTGCGGATGTGCGCGTGCGAAACCGACGCGATCGACGGCAACGCCTCGCCGCGAAACCCCATCGTCCCGATGGCGAACAGCCCGTCCTCGTCCCGCAGTTTGCTCGTGGCGTGCGGAACGAACGCCAGCCCCAAATCCTCGCGTCCCATGCCCACGCCGTTGTCGCTGACGGCGATCAGCCGCTTTCCGCCGTCCTCGATGGCGACGTCGATCCGCGACGCGTGCGCGTCGAGAGCGTTCTCCACGAGTTCCTTCACGATACTCGCGGGCCTCTCGATCACCTCGCCGGCGGCGATCTTGTTCACCAGGTGCACCGGCAAAATCTGAATATTCGCCATTCGTGGACTCCGTGGGGGCATTTTACCGTGGGAGGCGTTTTTTTACCACAGGCACAGAGGGACACAGAGGTGGACGCCGGTGGTCGTAAAACGTTTCGCGATGGCTTGCCGGTTTGCGCTGTAGAACGTTGTGCGAGACGTGCACCCATGCCCTGGGGTGCGAGAGGTTCGTGCTTGAAACTGGAAACGATGTGGAGCATAATTGGGCGAAATCAAGGAGATGTATTGTAAGAAGAACAATGAATAGTTCGTTGTGACATCTTTGTTTTGAGCGCTCGAAACCCCACAAGTTTTTGTCTGGCTCAGCCATGTCACATACAAATGGTGTCCCCGTGCCACGTGCACAGGGGGCGCTGTTGTGTGTTGACGTGGTGGGCTCTTGTGGGGGCCCCGGGCGCTGCACCTTCAGCGCCTCACTAATGGGGCAGAAAGACACGCACATGAGTCGCCGATCCAAACATGCCGAATCCGCCGCCAATCCCAAACGTGCCGCCGAGAAAAAAACTCGCAAATCTCCAGTCGTTCTTGATGAATTCCCACTCCCACGCCTTGACGAGTACACGCGAAACTACTGCATCCAATGCGGCCTGAATTTCCACATGGCTCGCGAGGCGAAACAACGCTTTGCAACTTCCTCAACGTTCAGGTGCCGATTCCGGCAGACGTTTGCCCACGCTGCGGCTTGGAGCATCGCGAAGTGATCCTCCGCCTTGTCAGCCCACGCAAACCGACCATGAAGGCGTCGAGTGGCATGTGGTAGCAACGCCACCGTCTCAAAAAATTCGCGGGAATTCGCGTAATTCGCGGCCGAAAAGGTTATATTGTAGAATTCGATGGAGCGAATTCGATGGATCTTTTGACGGATTTGAACGAACCGCAGCGGCAGGCGGTCACGCATGTGGACGGGCCGTTGCTGGTGCTGGCGGGCGCGGGGTCGGGAAAGACGCGCGTGATCACGCGGCGCGTGGCCTACCTCGTGCAGCAGGGCATTGCGCCGTGGAACGTGCTGGCGATCACCTTCACCAACAAGGCGGCGGGCGAAATGAAGGAACGCGTCGACGCCCTCGGCGTGCCGCGAGGCGCGACCGTGGCGACGTTCCATTCCCTCTGCGCCCGGCTGTTGCGGGAATACGCCCCGCAGGCCGGCCTGCCGGGGAATTTTTCGATCTACGACCGCGACGACCAGATCAAGGTCATCAAGCAGGCGCTGGAAAACCTCGAACTGCCGAAGGAAAACCTTCAGCCCTCCCGCGTGCACGCGATGATCTCCAACGCCAAAAACGAACTCCGCTCGCCCGATGCTTTCGCGAGGCAGGACCTGGACTTTTTCGGCAAACGGGTCGCGCTGGTCTATCGCGAGTACGATAAACTGCTCCGCCAGAACCAGGCGCTGGACTTCGACGATCTGCTGATCCGCACGGTCGGTTTGCTGAGCGACGAGGAGGTCCGCCGGCGGCTCGGGCGGCGGTATCAATACATATTGATCGACGAGTACCAGGACACCAACCGGGCCCAGTACGTGCTCGCGCACGGGATCGCGATGGAGCATTCGAACATTTGCGCCACCGGCGACCCGGACCAGTCCATTTATGCCTGGCGGGGGGCGAATATTCACAACATTCTCGATTTCGAGAAGGATTATCCCGGCGCGACGGTGGTGAGGCTGGAGGAGAATTACCGCTCGACGCAGCCGATTTTGTCGGCCGCCAGCCGGCTGATCGCACACAACACGCAGCGGAAAAAGAAGGACCTGTGGACGCAGCGGCCCGGCGGGAGCGACGTGCGGGTGATTTTCTGCGACAGCGAGCACGACGAGGCCGCCGAGATCGTCCGGCGGATCGTCGAGTACCGCAACTCCGGCGGGGCCCTGGGCGACGTGGCGGTGTTTTACCGGCTGAATTCGCTGTCCCGCGTGCTGGAGACGGCGTTTGTGCAGGCGGGGATTGCGTACGCGATCGCGCGGGGGACGGAGTTTTACAACCGCAAGGAAATCAAGGACGTGCTGGCGTACCTGCGGGTGCTGGTGAACCCGGCCGACGACGTGTCGTGCGAGCGGATCATCAATGTGCCGCCTCGCGGGATCGGGGCGGCCACGGTGGGGCGGTTGCGGTCGCACGCGGCGATGCGGGGCGGCGGGCTGCTGGCGGCCGCCCGCGACGCGGAGGGCGCCGGGCTGGGGGCGGGCGCGGCGAAGAAGGTTCGCGAGTTCGGCGACATGATCGTGTCGATGGCCGTCACGCTGACCGGGCGCGTGCGGGAGATCGTCGAGGAGGTCATCCGCCGCAGCGGGTTGGAAGAAAGCCACGCCGCCAAGGACGAGGACAGTCAGCAGGCCCGCGCCAACGTGCAGGAGTTGGTCTCGGCGGCGGCCGAGTTCGACCGGGCCAACCCCACCGGCGCGCTGGCGGATTTTCTGCACCAGATCAGCCTCGTCAGCGACGCCGACCACATGGAGGGTTCCACCGGAAGCGTGACGATGATGACGCTTCACGCGGCCAAGGGGCTGGAGTTTCCGTGCGTGTTCGTCGTCGGGCTGGAGCAGGGCGTGTTGCCGATGAGCCGCCTGGACAACTTCGGGCAGATCGACGACAAGGAGCTTGAGGAGGAGCGGAGGCTGGCGTTTGTGGGCATGACGCGGGCGATGCGGGAGTTGACGCTGACCAGCGCCCGCACGCGGATGATGCGAGGCCAGACGATGCACCAGGAGGCGTCGCCGTTTTTGCGGGAACTCGGTCGCGAGGGCGTGACGCTGCTGGAGGCCGGCGCGTCGGCGGTGCGGCGGAGGCCTGGGTTCGGGGGCCGCGGCGGGTTTTACGAGGGCGGTCGCGGCGAGCGTATCCGGCGCGAAATCGAGCGTGGCGCATTCGGCGGCCGAAACGCGTGGGGCGAACGCGACGAATTCGCCGAGCGCGACGAGTTCAACGAGAACATGGAATTGGCCACCCGCCGCCAGGCGTCCGAACCGGGCGCGTATGACGATTTCGTCGCGAACATCGAGCGCCGCCTGGCCGCCGACGATTTCGACGCGGCCGACGCTCCGGTGCCCGTCGAGTACGAGTACCTTCGCGTCGGCGGGCGCGTGCGGCATTCGAGTTTCGGCGACGGAAAGGTGCTGGCCATCAGTCAACCCTGGCCGGAAACGCGCGTAAAAATCTCCTTCAACGAATGCGGCGTGAAAACCCTGGTGCTGAGCAAAACGAAGTTGGAGGTGCTGTGAGCATTGAATATCGCTATCGGACGCGTCGGAACGGTCCGCCGCTGAATAAATACGCCAGCAGGCGCCGGACCGGCTGGGCGTTGTCCTCGCGGATGAGCCGGCCCGCCACCGAGGCCAGCAGGCAGATGACGCCCGCCATGTAGAACGTCCAGCGCAGGTCGGCCGACTCGATACCCAGGTTTTGGAGGAACGGTTTCAGATGGCCGCCCAGGTAGGGCATCGGGGCGGCGATCAGCGTGACGGTGATGGAGTAAATCGCCAACTGCACCGAGCGTCCCGTGGTGGGCGTGACCTTATATACCAGCGTGTTGATGCCGACGTTGATGCCGCCGATCACCAGCCCGGCCATCACGTTGCAGGGCATGATGAACGCATACGTTTTCCAGGGCACGTCCACGGCGATCCAGATGAACTGGAGGCACCCCAGGACCATCACGCACAGGATCAGCACCGGGCGGCACCCGACGCGCTGCACCACGCGGCCCCAGAAGGGCGACGACAGAATCATCGCCAACGCCAGTACCGAGTTGATCACGCCGATCCCGAAAAACCCGATCTCCATGTCGAGCATGTACTTCACGTAGAACGGCCCAGCCACCGTCTGCAACATGAACACCAGCATGAATCCCATCGTCGCCAGGAGCGGTTTGTTCCGCAACGCCTCCAGCAGCAGCCGGCGGAACGGGATATGCTCTTTTCGCACGATGGGGACGTCGTGTTGCGGGCGGAACAGCAGGGCGTTGACCAGTCCGAAGACCATGCCGAACACGAACAGCAGGCTGAACGCCGACGGTCCGAACTCCTTGATTTTGTCCAGGAACGCGCCCTCGGCGATGGCGAAGGCGGTGGCGACCATGCTGCTGAACATGGCGATTTTTCCGAAGAACGGGCCTCGGAACCGGCCGGGGATCAGGTCGCCCACCCACGACGCCCGCGCGTTGTTGCTGATGTGGGCGAACAGCGTGATGCCCGTAATCAGGCCGATCAGGCCATACAGTTTCTGCTCCGACGACAGGCCCAGGTGGACGCTCACGAACGGGATCAGGATCACCGACGGCCAGAGCAGCACGTTGGTCAGGGCGGCGTAGAACGTCAGCGAGCGGCGGCTGGTTCCGCTTTCGACCCGCAGCGCCGACAGCAGTTGCCCCAGCACGCAGAGCATGGGGAAGGTGGACATCAGCCCGATGAGCACGTTGAGGCGGTCGTCGTCGAGGCGGTCGTCGGGGTTGCCTTGCCCGAGCATCCGGGCGAACCCGATGATGAACATGCCTCCCGTGCTGGCGGCGTAAATCGCGCCGACCATGGCCTGGGTGTAACTCAGCCGGATGACCTTGCGTGTCTGCTCGCGGGCCTCGTGCGGCGGGGCGGGCGGCGGTTCGAGCGTCGTGGGTTGCGGCGGAGCGTCCCCGACACGGAATTCAGTGGACATACGTCTCTTCTTCGCGGCCTTCGCGAAATTAGCGCCGGTTTCATGCGCTGCTGCAAAAAACGGCGGGTTTTCAAAAGGAAAACCGGCCTGATGAAACGGCGTCTAATGGATCGATTGATCTTACCTCGGGGCGGCGAAATCTGCAAGGGGCGCGTCGTTGTGACTTGACGTTCGCCCCGTACATCCTCTAGGATGAAATGACATGGACTACAAGTGCGACAAGTGCGACAAGGCGGCGACGATTCATTTGACGGACATCGCCGACGGTCAAAAAAGCGAAGTCCACCTCTGCGAGGACTGCGCGATGGCCGAGGGTCTGGTCAAGGCGGCGCTTCCGCTGAGCCAACTCCTCCAGGGGCTGGGCATTGTGACCAGCGACGGCGGCGGGGCGATCGTCAAAAGCGCCCAGCCGGTCGAGCGGCTTTGCGACGCGTGCGGGATGTCGTTCAGCGAGTTCCGCCAGCAGGGACTGCTGGGGTGCCCCAACGACTACGACGCGTTCGGTTCGGGGCTTGAAACCCTGGTCGAACGGGCCCAGGACGGTGCGACGCAGCACGTGGGCAAAGTACCGTGCCGGGCGGGACTGGGGCAGAAGCGGCAGACGGAGATTCTCCGGCTTCGTGGCGCGTTGCGGGCGGCCGTCACGCAGGAAGACTACGAGCGGGCGGCCGACCTGCGGGACCAGATCAAACAGTTGGAGGCCGAATGAGGTTAGCCGACCTGATCCGCGGCGCGGGCGAATGGCTTCGCGAGGGCGGTCCGATGCACGACGTGGTGATCTCGTCGCGCGTCCGCCTGGCACGCAACCTCGCGGGCGTGGCGTTTTTGTCCCGATGCAACCCCACCCAGCGGGCCGACATCGAGCAGCGCCTGCGCGAGCAGATTCTCCAGACCCAGCCGGCCGCGGACATGTTTTACGTCGACGTGGCCGCCGCGTGCGAGATCGACCGGCAACTGCTCGTCGAGCGGCACCTGATTTCGCGGCAGCATGCGGCCGGTGCCGACCCGAACGCCAACGCCAAACCCAAGGCGGCGAAAAAACCGCCCGCCAACACCGCGCGCGGCGTGGCCGTCGGCGGAGGCGAAACGCTCGCCATCATGGTCAACGAGGAGGATCATCTCCGCCTCCAGGTGCTTCGCAGCGGCTTGCAATTGGAGCAGGCGTTCGAGGACATTCTCCGCGTGGATAACCTGCTGGAGGAGCGGCTGGATTTCGCGTACCATCCGCGGTACGGCTATCTCACCGCCTGCCCGACGAACGTCGGCACCGGCCTGCGCGTGAGCGTGATGCTGCATCTTCCGGCCTTGAAAATGACCGGCGAGATCGAGAAGGTGTTCCGGGCCGCCCGCGACATGCACCTGGCCGTGCGAGGCCTGTACGGCGAGGGGACCGAGGCCAGCGGCGACTTTTTCCAGGTGTCGAATCAGACCACGCTCGGGTGCTCCGAGCGGCAGATCGTCGTGGACTTCCGCGAGCGGGTGTTGCCGGCCTTCATCGAGTACGAAAAACGCGCCCGGGCGTCGCTGCTGACGAAAAACCGCGTCGCCGTCGAGGACAAAGTCGCCCGCGCCCTGGCCATCCTCCGCTCGGCGAGGCTGATCTCCAGCGAGGAAACCATGTATTTGCTCAGCCTGGTCCGCCTCGGGATCAACGAAGGCCTCGTCGAGGGTGTCGATCCGCGGACGATGAACGAGTTGTTTTTGCTCTGCCAGCCGGCGCATTTGCAACGCATCCTCGGCATGGAAATGCCCCCACAGGACCGCAGCCAGGCCCGCGCGGACTACGTCCGCCGACGGTTGGGGTGAGCGATAGTTGTCCGTATTTTTTAGTTTCGTTTTTTTCGGAGCAGGGGGAAGGTGGTTAGGGCGAGCAGGGTGAGGGGGGT
>Ga0123353_10014257_pt1 | contig 11445 bp, 3 predicted proteins | sample TergutLab28metaG_3_FD_92763 | JGI IMG/M metagenome (GOLD analysis project Ga0123353, IMG submission 92763) | Labiotermes labralis P3 segment gut microbial communities from Petit-Saut dam, French Guiana - Lab288 P3 | ecosystem: Host-associated > Arthropoda: Insects > Digestive system > Gut ... | reverse complement strand
TCTGTTCTTTGTTATTAATTAGATATTTCTTCATTTACAAACCAGTTAAAAACTATCTGTTCATCAAAAAATGAATGTTTTTGACCATTTTTCCCCAATTCCAAAAAAATCATCCAATAGTAAAATGTATAAGATAATCTTTGTGTATTAAAATAAAAAATAATTTTGGGGAGTTTATGTTTGTTATATGAAGGGAGGGGGTGGTGATATGAATAAACGTTAATTATATATACAACCTAAGTTTCCTTAGTGTTGTACTTGACTTTAGAGTTGATAGCAGATATGTATAGTAGTTTAGAGTAGTTTAGAGTAGTTTTTAGATAGATTTATCATCATTTTGTATTAGTTTTATTTTTATTGTTTTGTAGACAACATAGAAATTAGCACTCTGTTTTAGCTATATTTTTAGTGATTGATCATTGTTATTTGATGTTGATCAATATAGCAAAAGTGCTTGGTATTGTTGTATTAAATTAGTTTCATCTTGGGTATGTTCAGTAGTTACATTCGGGAGGGGGAATATATAATATAGTATAATAGTATAGATACTATTTATAACAATTTAACATATTTAATCAGTATGATACAAAGATAGCAATTACGCAGGAAGTTTAATGTAATTATCAAAGTAGTAATCTACATCATCTTTAGTTAGCTTATCAATTAATTTTAATGCATATACTACTATTCGAATAAACGATTTTGTTCGTTTAAAGAATTTATCTTTAACTGTGTAGTACAATTGAGCCAGTATTCCTAATGTAGCTCCAAGATTATGAACAATTTCAGACGAATCTATCTGTTGTTCTATATAGCTAAATACCTCGTCTTTAAACTCATTAAAAGATGATATACTTTTAGCTATTATTTTAAAGTAAACTAGTAGATACTTATATCTAGTGGAGGACTTAATAAAGTTATTTAACTGAGTAGTTGTGTATTCATGATACTTTAAAGTATTTGTAGATATAATTAAATCTCCGCATTGTTCAACAATACACTGATACAAGTCGTCATACACTATTTTTACAACATCTTTTATACCAAAATCTCGCTTACCATAATTTGAAGGGTGTATCATGGCGCATATTATCTTATTTACAATATTTACATCTAACCCATAATTATGATACATCTCTTTTATTGTTTCTTCTCGTGGACTAGACGATTTAAACCTTATATGATATAAAATACGTTCTGAGATTACTTTAACAAGTTTGGCTACATATGCGTTTATATTATCTTTTTTGAGAATGTCAATTACAAATTTAGGTGAACGAGTAACCGTCAATTCATCAAGATTTACGTAGTTAATATATGGGCTATTCTCCACATTATATTTATTTAAGTTTAATTCGCCATAAATTTCTTCATATTGTTCTATTATTATATTCGCATCTATTATATTCCAAATGAATCCTACAACTTTTTCTCGACGATAATAACTACCATATTTACTATCAAATAAGTGTGCTGGAAGCTTATCTCTAACTATTTGTGCTTTTAATACCTTTGCATCACAATTAAAGGGATCACAATAATCATTTTGTGACGCCAGTATAGTATAATCAGTTGTAGGCATACATGGATAATTATATTTACTACTTTTAGTATAATCACGAATAACGTTAGTATAGTTACAAAGTTGTTCAATTGTATATTTAGGATCAAAATAATTTAACATTTTCATACCAGTAACAAGAGAATTGATCTTACGTGTGTATATAGAACGCTGTTTTTCCGGTTCTAGTTCTTTTATTAAGTAACTAGAACTAAACCGCTGTATAAAATTAGCTGTAGACATATGTATACTACGAGGGTTATTAAATGTAAACCCTAGTAACTCTGCTATAATGGACCCTTTTCTAATAATATGATTAATTTGTTTATTTATGTAACTATATAATTTATACGGATCATTTTCATACTGATATTTAATTTTTTCAATTGTATTTTTATATTTATAGAATATTTCGTTGTATCTAAGCGCTCCGTATATCTTGCGTAAATTTTCAAAAGTTAAATCTGTAAGTTGCGTAGCGGTGTGTTCAGAAGAATTTTGGATAACGCTGTCAATACCCTTTATACACATCCATTGATTTGTATAAATAGGTATATGCGTATGTATTAATTCATGTTCTTTGTTATCTGTTACTATATTATTTAATTTACTGGGGGTTTTATCAAGCGGACACAGATTCAAACTATTTTTAATATCATTTGACCAATCTAAAATATTACGTTTACACGCATATTTATATTCAGGATAAATTACAGTATTTTTAACATTCTGTGGATTGTGTATCACATCTGTTAACTGAATATTTGAATCGGAACATATAACAGCATAAATAGCGTTAAGTATTTTAATCTTTTCACTATGAAAAACAGGAGTATCTAAAATATATATTAATGAGCCGCCGTCATTATTTGTGATAGCAACATTGGGTTTAAATGGCAATTTTTTAATAGCATCATTAATCGAATTTGTATTATTTAAGTTAAAACATAATATACGGTTATCTAAATAATATCCTGAATGCATGATGCCAGCATCCGATTTTATTCTTATTATCTGATTCTTGGTTTCTTTAGAATACATGAATAACTCTTGGAACTTGTATGTAGGAGGAGTTATGTACTTGGCGTTATGAATTTTTTTAGAATATAGCGCACTTGTAATTAGTGTAAATTTCAAATTATTGATATTATTACCGAAGTTTATACCCAAACTATTTGAAGCAGTTTTAGTAATTTTGTTATTATCTACATTATTTGCCGTCCAAAATTCTCGTCCAACGGCTGTTACATAAACATCTCGTTTCCATTTATTTGTTTTTATAACCGGTTTTATTTCACCTGTAGCATCATCAAACTCAGTCTGAAGACTATATGGAATTTTAGGCCATTCGTGTGTATTTAAATATGTATACAAGTTCTGAATAGCATATGACTCTGAATATACAGGTTCAGTAATTGTATTAAAAAATTTATTAAATTTTTCTGAACATATTTGTCTCTGTTGAGGCATATAATACGATATTAACTCCGTCTTACAAGGTAATCACTAAATTAAAATTAAAAATCACCCAACCGATTATGCCAGCTGAGTGATTTTTTATACGACTACACGATAATCTAGTTATCGTGCAGAATGTATATCTTTTAACAAGTTTAAACGGCATAATCATTTAAATCTTTGAATTTTATACTAATTATAAGTTATATAAACATATTTGTCAAGACTTATTTTTAGTAATTTTTAATAACAGCTGCATTACCATTATCTGATAACATTTAAAAGGATCAACTACTAAAATTAAAAAGATTATTAATTTTTTACGATTAATAATCTTTCTTCAATAATACTTGAAAATAAATTTTTAAATAATTTTTGAAATTATGGTGTTTAGGAGTTGTTGTATATAATTTGAGTCGATAAAATTAAAATCTTGACTATCAATTTTGGTACTACCGTCATCATATTGGTTAAGTGAATGTCCAATTTTCATCCGATTTTTATCTCGTAACGGTTGTACAATACCTGTAGGACCTGTAACCGTATAATTAGATGACACTCTTGGAAATTCAATAAGTTCTGGATGAACAGGTAAAACAGAAAATCCTGTACCGTAGCCATTCGCAAAGTTATTACCTGTATATCCTATTCGATTATCGTTAAGAGGCGTATGCGCACCTGTATACTTAGTAGATCGAATAAACGTTAGCATCGTCTGTAAAGTTTTAAGCAGATCATCAAAATCTTGTTGAGTAATAGGCTTTCTAAAATATCTATTTCTATTTACCGGTCTACATTTTGGTGTATCTGAAGGATTTGGAGGTTTAGGAATATGTGGTGATTGTGGATTAACATTATTTTGTATAGTATTCGCTACCCAAGGTTGATTATATATAGTTTGCGCATTATACGCATTTTGTAAAGCGTGTGTCCATCCAAGATGTTCAGGTAACAGCCTTGTACCGTTATCGATTAGTGCTTCTGTCCACTCTGAATAATAAAGTTTAGCCATATTTCTAATAACGTAATCAACATATGACATTTCCCAAGTTGTTTGGTGTAAATTGTATACATTAGGCGGAATCGGAAAGAAAGCTTTATTAGCGGCGTCTCCGGTAATTACCCCAGATTTTCTTTCGTCCCAAATTTGAGGCATATATGGATAATCTAGGTTTTCCGGAATATTGTCTGTAGGCGTGTTTTTATAGGGCACAATTGGCGAGCTCGACACGTTTCCATTTCCTACTATACTACCCTCTTTAGATGTAAACAGGCGATCTGCGCCTTGTACAAGGTTGCTACTGGGTGATTCAGTACCCGAACCCGTTATTCTTATAATATTTCTAGTTTCTTCATCCAGTGTACGTAATTCTGTACCAGGAAAAGACTCTTTAATATACTGTCTAAAACTTGTATAAATTTGATTGTAGTTTCTTACAGGTATACAATATTGTAGTGATGTATCCTCCACGTAGTCATATAATACACCACCATGCCAACTAGACCATTGCCCACCTTGTTGAGGATACGGAGGATATTCACCATTAAGAAATCGCATTTGTATATAGTAACCTTCAGGATAATCGGTGCTAGCTCCAAATATGTTAGCATTATACTGATTAGGAACAAGTGCGGGATTAAACTCAAAGAACCGATCTTTATAATATTGGCTACTAGAATCAAATCCTCCGCCCAGTATAATATCTCTGCTATCACCGTCATTTTTTTGTTGTGGTGTACACTTTGAAAATGCATTTGAATTATATCGCATAGAATATATTCCATGAGAGTTTAACCACGAAGGATTATTTAGATTATTGTTTATTTGATTTTGAAAACTTATGTCTTTAAATGCATTATCGTATTTTCCAATATGAATTTGTATATCTGATATTTGGAAAAATCTAGCCTGAGATGCCCCCTGTAAAGCACCGCCTGTAACAATTTCAAGAGACTGTTCTCCAGATAATGATACTTGACTAACAGTACGATAATGAGGCCCCCTAGCAATTATACGAAAACTGTTATTTAACCAGAATCCCGGGCTCTCATTTATAATACCCGAATTGATGTCATATCGTTTAGTATTAACATTTGGAAATATTATTGCGGGTTTATGATTCCAATTTTTACTGTCATTCGGATTAGTAATTATGGGCGGCGATAAACAACTACCGCCTGGAAAAATACTGTTATCGCTATAATTTGGATTTGGAATAGGCTCAGGCAAACTTATATTAGCTATCATTAAAAATTTTCTAACAACAAGCGGAGAACTGCCATAGTAGTCTGTAATGTTAACAGGCCCACCACCACCGTATGCTACACCGTTTACGGTGCCGGCGCCGTTAGTGTATTGAAAATTCATGTTTGGAAACGCGGCATCATTAGAAGCAAATTCACCTCGATTTGTAAAAATAGGAACAATAACCAAGTCGTACCAAGTACGTTGTTGTAAACGATTATTTCGAGATGATATAGCCGCAGCCTGAGCAGATGTACGTACGTTATTAGTGTTTATTAACTCTGTATAATTAAATGCGCAGTTATAGGCAGTTCGTAGTTTATGATTATCATTTATAGAATTAGATGTAGTGATATTAACTTGTTTATATATTTCTCCCGAGCTAACGTGTAAATTTGAAACAATTACTGTTTTAGCCTGCCCATTTTCAGGACTTACAAAATCTTCCCAAATAGATCGATTACGAGGATGAAAGAAGTTACCAGGCATTTTAGTAAACTCGTATTCTTTACCTGTGCTGTCTTTTGCTCCGTGAGGAATAAGTAATACCATAAATGCGTTACATATACCAACTGTAGGATATATATCAGTATTAGTAGGTTCTCCCTTTTTCGGAGCAGTTACGTCTGTTCCTGTATTAACATAATCATCAAAATCAATTAATCGTTGATAATCATGAAAGTTTTTAGTATTTTCAGATCTAGTACCAGCATTCTTTGAAATTGTAATATATCTACCCGCCATAGCGCTTTTAAACATTCCATATGAAATAGAAATTGAAAAACTGGTTTTATTTTTAATATTAGGTATTTCCCAAGAAGATCCGCGTTCGTAATAACCTAAATTATTCCAGTTACAATCAACCGTACTCATTAATGATATAACGTTATTATTTTGAGTTGTTCTATCGGATAATCCGTTTATAATCTGATTATCAAGTGTTATAATAGGCTGAACAAGCGGAGTATATCTAACACGTAGCGGAGTTTCTATTGCTCCATCAAGGCGTGATCCACCTGTAGCACTAGTATTGTTCATTCCGTAATGTTTAGGTATAGAAACACCATCACCTTCATACCACAATGAATTTGCCATGTCAGTTGAAATACAACGACCCAAACCTCCATTATCTTCACCATAAACAGTTAATACATTGTAGAAAGATTTACCGTCTATGTTTATTGTTCGACCAATGCTCCCTAGTGCTCCGGGATTATTTTGATTATACTCATCTGACTCTTCGTCGTGATGTTCATGATGTAAAATTGTACCAGTCGGTAATCCAGTAATTGAATCATAAATTGTTTCTTGCCAACATTCGCATACTTCGTATTCACCAGGAGTAATTACAACTTTAACACGACCAAAAACTGTAACAGTTATCCATAAAAAATGGGAAGCGCGAGCAAGCGGATAAATAGCATCTTTTCGTGTAGGTACAGCAATTCTTTTAACCTGACCCACATTTCCCGGATCGCCATTTTCACAATCCTGTGTAGGCGGTACTCTTAAGTATAATCTTCCCGGCTTTAGCTGTTCACAGGATGCACCATTAAGCGTAAAAAATTGTGTACCACCGTTACCTTTATACGCAGCATCAACAGTATTTGAAACCATTAGTAATTCATACTCTGTAAGAGGTGTACCATCACCTTGAGACGTATATAGTCTACCATCTAAATCAGACCATTCTAAAAATTTATCAGGAACGCCATATGTACCATTTCCTGAGGATATGTTAGCCGATAAGTTTGTTTGATAACTATTAACATCCGCGATATGGTGTACATTATCAATAATATATCTACCTTTATACCCGGATCCTTCTTTATATCCAGAATTTATGAGATTAAATCTATTTACGTTTTCATTAACCGGCGTAGGAGAATTAGTTTTAATTCTAAGTGTAGATTTTCCGTTATTTGTAACAGCATTAATGATTGGAAACCATTTATATACGTTACCATATTTTGGTTGACTGGGATTATTGGTATAATTATAGAATATCTCGTTATTTAAAGACGGAACTACATCTGAAGGGCTGCCGCCATTTACATAATTTTGTAATAAACGTCTACAACAACTTGGTTTATAATCTGTTGTATAGTTAACAGTTCCTGGAACACCAAAATCAATATCTTCATAAATAGGTACGGCTATATTATCACCCGAAAACGGACCCGAAGGACCAGGAATTTGTCTATTTTTAAAAATATTCGGAGCGTTTAAAGGTGGTGTTGTTATAGAGGGGTCATTAAATCCTTGATAATCTACATATACTCGTAACTGAGGAGATTTTTTCCAAACATTAGAATGATATGGCCCGGTAGCCGGTAATTTAGGTATCCAGTTTGCGGCATTTTCAGCGATGTATCTAACAATACGTTCATACATTTTTGCTAATCTGGCAACACCGTTATCGGCCCCGCCCCAAGCTTGTTCCCAGCCTGTAGTCATAGGTATGCCTGTGGACCCACCATCAGACCTAAGCGTATCGCAAACTCTACCTTGTTCTCCAGGAGCAGACGCATAATAAGGTACCCCGCTAGTAGACTTTGCGACCCAAAAGTCCATAGAACCTCTTGCTTTACTTAAGTGCCTATAAGCAAACGTTAACCAACTATCTGCACCAACTTCCTGTGTAGATGGTCTAGTAGTTATAAGATCGTTTGAAGATATCATTGTATGACAACAGTCTACAATAACATAATCTACCTTAGAACAACCTGGATATATTACATTTAATTTTTCCGTATCTTGTAATTCAATAAAATCGTTTCCCATACTGGGGCCAATCCATCTAGGTTTATTTCGATTGTTATTATGTAACCATGTTTGTGCTTGCGATGACATTAAATTCGATACGAGTTCTACTGGATATTGTGTTGCTCCATCATATGTATAATTACCGCCCCACGCTGAAGGAACACTTGGATCAGATCCAATAACACCCATAACAGAAGAATGAAACCGACCTATTTTAATTAAATACTTATATCCTGCTCTAAATATGAGCCTTCTATCCAGTTTATATGTATACTTTCTAGGACTAACTGAATTATCAACACCTGTACATACGAAATGAATAAACCTATCGTCATTACGTTTTTCAGTAGGATTACTGGGCGGAGTAAGTAACTGATCAGATAGATTATCCCAATTAAATCCATCCTGTTGTGTCCCTGATAACTGTATAAGTGTACCGTCATCTAATTGTAATCCTGTCCAAGTTGCTGTAAGTTTAGTAAATCCCTTTAAACCTTGCGCATCTCGTCTTATATCGTCATTACTAGGTTTAGGAAATGTGCCTGTAAAATTACCACCAACACCATATTCTGATTTATATTCTGATATATGAAAACGCGTAAATATAGGATAATTACTATTATCTCCGCCGTCTTTAGTAAATAAAATATTTATCGCACTACATATCCAGTCAAAATCTTCTCTATTTTCTGTGTCTACAAAGGGATTACTAGTTAAGTCGTTTGCCCAAAGAATATAATTACCTTCAGATTCTAATGTTAATTTTCTTCCTGAAAAGTCATAAGCACTGTCATAATTATTCGCTATCTTTTTATAATTTGTAATACTTTTCGGATGAGAAATATTAACAACAGGTGTAGCATATGTATTAAAAAATATAACCATTGGAGGTGACGTAGCTAGTAAGTTTCCTGTAACTTTATCAAAAGATTGACGCCAAATTTCTATTACCATGGCCTCATTATCTTTAATACCCTCATCTAACGGACAAATAATTAAAGAAGTAGGTTGATTTGGCCACTCATCATATCTAACAGATGTTACACCTTGTGAAGGAGCCCACTGTAGTATTTTATAAAATACAGATGTAATAACTTTTCCAGATGCGGTCTCAGACCACGGAGGTATTGTAAACTTTATTCGAGATCTCGTATGAACCCAATATGGCGACGTGGGACTATTTGGGTTGACACTAGTAATTCCCTGTAATAACGTTACATCTTTTAAACGATTTTCTGGAAATCCGTAACCTTGAGTAGTAGACCACGGATGACCAGAACTATCTGTATTCCATTGCGTGCTATTACCCGCACCGCCTACATAAATATTACCATCAGCCCTAACCCTATTTAATCTGTTTATAGGTGTTGTATTAGTATAAAAAGAAGGATTAGGATAATTTTCAGGAGCATATTGCGTACTATAACTAGCAGATATTCCCACAAGTCTATCATAATAAGCAAACGGCATATGACTAAGGCTAGTAGACAGTGTACGATATGATATTCTTGAAAGACTTACTATAGGAGTTTGAGTAGCCACCGTGTGCCTCCCTTAACCTAGAAAATGTTGTATGTTAATCCAACTATTTTCAAAATATAGCCCATTACTACTTGTAGGCCAATCAATTGCTTTGTATTTACGATTTGAAGTATCTCTAATATAATATAGTGTTGAAGGCTTTATAGATTTAATATAAGACAACGACCTTGTCGCAGCATCATTATTATCACTAACTAAACCTATTATAACATGATCTGCGTAAATTGTAGGGGCAGCATTAAAATTAAACTTAACAATTCTAATCTCTAAATTAGAAATAGAACTAGCAGTTGGTATAGTATTTGTATTAAACGCACCTGTTCCCGAAGATGTTACAGGAGTACCTATAGACCAATCAGAACTAATTATAAACGGAGAATTAGCTAATGACCAATTTTCATCAGATATCCAGATAGCAGCACGTATACTACGACCGATTTCTGAAGAAATAACTGTACCCAAATTAAGTGTTGTTGATAGCGATAAATGTGTAAACGCAAATTGAACAGAATGTATTCTGTCATTTCTTTCAATATTATATTTAATGCCTAATCTAGGAGCATAACCAGCATCAAATCCGGCTATTTGAGATAAATACACTGTCAAGTTTGTTCACCTCCATTTAACCCTCAATCTCGCCTATGAGATTAGACGAGACGACATTCGATCTTGTATTTATAAAAGTTACAATGATACAACATTCTATTTAGTTAACTAAGCATAATTTGCATCAAACATTGTTTATAAGGTTTACCCTCGACATCTTTTGTTTTTGATACCACTTTGCCTATAACTGTACCTGTTCTAGGGTTGTTATTAACAGTGGCTAATCCGTGAACAACATTGGACGATACTAAAATATCCCCTGGAAATACGTCACAATCAACATTTACAATTAATTTTCCCGATATTCCGATAGCAAAGTCACTTAACTGTAATACCGATTCAAGTTGGTTTTGTACTGTGTCTAGTGTTTTACCACCAAGTAACATTCCGTAGTTATCAGAGATTACACCTACTACAAATTTACTTTCGCCTTGTTTACATATTCTATATTTCCCTGTTTCAGGATTTACTTCTACAACCATTCCTTCAATAGCTTGTTCTGATATATTATCTTTTTCATATGTTTCTGCTAAGTCACAATACACAGATGAATAAATTCTTCCTTGCAATAGGGTTGTTCCGAATCTATCATAATTATTTCTAGCATCGCCTGTTAATGTTGGATTATTCATATCACCGTGTATGCTTAATCCTCCGCCGTCAATACGCAAAAAATCTCTGACACCAAAAGTTGGATTTTTATGAAGATAAAGATTATGATCATAATATTCCTGGTCAGGATAAAGTGTTCCAGAAGTAGGAGAGGCTACAAATTCGTCATGAATATATGATAACGTAAGAGGCTGAGAAGTAGTAGACTCACTACCGTTATAATTCCAGATAATTTGATTTGCCCTGCGGTTGCGAATTGTAGTATTGAATTCTATGTTATAAGTAGATCCCCAAGTTCTATCATGAGCGCCATTTGGATTTAATCCGCCGTATTGAACATCTTGATCTTTGTCATATCTATAACGCGTAATTCTAGCCCACTCTTTGTCAGATTGATAAGGACCCGTAGCGCCGTCTCGTCCTGTCCATTGATCCATTTGAACTTCTGAACAACCAATGTTACCTAAACTGTATATACCGCCGATTTCTTTATATCTTCCATCGACGCTGTTTGTAGGTGGAAATGAACTAAATGAGGTCATTTTGTTCATTATCTTAGTAACATTTGTAGACGGTGAAAAATCTTGCTCAATATATGTATAAGCAGATGTATTGTCAGTATCATTAACCCGTGCTATAACTACTTTGTTTCGGG
>Ga0123353_10014256_pt1 | contig 11446 bp, 1 predicted proteins | sample TergutLab28metaG_3_FD_92763 | JGI IMG/M metagenome (GOLD analysis project Ga0123353, IMG submission 92763) | Labiotermes labralis P3 segment gut microbial communities from Petit-Saut dam, French Guiana - Lab288 P3 | ecosystem: Host-associated > Arthropoda: Insects > Digestive system > Gut ... | reverse complement strand
GAGAAAGCCGGGGTTTCCGACCACGCCATCCACAAAAATAAATACCAGCCGTCAGCCCGGCAGGGTGACGGTCGAGGCCGCCATCCACACAGCACTCATGCAACACTTTACGCGGCGGTCTCTAATCCTTTACGCTCAGAGCAGCCAATACAGTTTGCATAGAATAATTCAAGTAAAAAATAAAACCGCCTGGCAGGACAGAAAAGCCGTCCCCCTTTCATAGGGGGACGGCTGGTTTGTCTTATTGTTGCTGGCAGGACAGAAGTACCGTCCCCGTGATAGGGTCCCCGTGATAGGTGCGGCCTATCAATGGCACCGTCCCCGTGATTGTCAATGGCACCGTCCCCGTGATTGCCCGTGATTGGGTTAGGCGGTGGCGTAGCCGGGGTCTACGGTGTCTTCGTCGTCGCTCAGGACCTTCTTGTTGCGGGCGTTCGTGACGGCGCTGAGCAGGATGGTGACGCCCAGCAGGCCGCAGACGAGCGGCGTGAAGGCGTTGATCCAGACCATGCCGAAGTCGAAGACGTCGAGGTAGAGCCACGTCACGAGCGTTATGGCGCCGCCGATGATGGTCAAGGTCCTCAGGATTTGGCCGCGCTTCTTCATGACCACGAGGCGCTCCTCGTCGTAGGAACCGAGAGCCTGAAGGGTCTTGACCCGCTTAGTCCTCGTCAGGAAGCCGATGGCGAATACGCCTGCCGTAGCCACGGCTACAGCCGCAAGTATCAGTGACGCGAAGCTCCACGCGTTAGTCACGCCGAAGCCGCCGAGGGGCACGTTGCCGTTGAGCAGGTCTATGAACGGGTTGCCTGTCTGCAGGCTGAGCCTGTCCACGTCGCCCGGGGTCAGCCCCGAGGTCGGGCCTTCGCCCGGACCGAGCGGCGTCTCGTTGTCAATGATGTCGATGGGCGGCGGCATCTCGTCCGTCTGGTATTCCGCCACGATCACGTAGACGTCAGTCTCTTCGCCTTCCTCGGTCGTGTATGTCATTTCGACCATGTAGTAGCCCACGACCTCTTCAGACTCTATGCCTCTGTAGACTACGGTGGCGCGGTATCCCAGCGGGAGCCCCCACTCGTCGTAGCCGTCGATGACTTCAAACGTCACGCCAGTGCGCTCGAGCATCTTCATTGCCGTGCCTGTCCCTGTGAACGCGCTCTTGACTTCGAACTCCCTGAAGAGAGGGATCTCTTCCACGTCGTTCGTCGGCATCCTCATCGTCACCTGCTTGTCCACCTGATTTTCCGTCGCGACCTCTATCGGGGTCATCTTGACCTCGCCGAGCCCCACGAAACTCTTGAGCTCCTCGTCCGTCATCGCGCCTTCAATGCGGTAGGTGTAGGTCCGCTCCGCCGGCAGCGTGTCGATCAGCACGGGGTCTGACTGCGATACCAGATGGTACGTGAAGCCAAACTGCACGATCGTGTCCGGGATGTTCGGCGTCTGCCCGGCGTTGAAGCGGTACTCTACTGACAGCGTTCCGCCTATTGCCGCCTCCGGGGGCGGCGCCGCCGCGAACACCGCCATGGGCGCAGCCATAATTATCGCAAGTGCCATTAGTAAGAATATGCTTAGCCGCTTTTTCATTTCAGGTCACCTCCTTTCCCGGTTTCCGTTACAATTTCTTTTTTTCTCCCTTTCCGTCCGGCCACGACAAACGACCTGATCAGCAACCCGACGCAGAAGAGCGCAGCCAGGGCAAGTATGATCCAGAAGTTAATCATGAACGCGTCGAACGTCTTCACGCGGTTGCCGTCAGCGTCGTACCAGACGCCGTCTATCAGCTCGAGGCCCTGCAGCCTTGCATTTTCGAAGAAGGACTGCTGCTCTATCCTCGACGGATCCCACACATCGGGCCTGGTCACTATCGGTTGGATGACGCGCGTCAGCACAGCATCCTGATCCTGATCGTGCAATACCGTGTTCGGCCTGATGCCCAGCATGCCTTCCGTCTTGTTCAGCGCCGTGAACACCGCAGCCGACGACACGATGTCTGCGCTTGTCAGCGCAGCCCTCGCGCTCACCATGTAGGTGATGGGCTCGAGCGGCGACGTCTCCTTCGTTTCACCGAACTCCTGCCCGAGCTCGTAAAGGCCTATAGCAAAGTCGCTCCTGCCCTCTACGGGTCTCCAGTTGTTTGTCGTACCCTTCGCCGGGATATCCTTCGCAGGCGTGCCTTCCGAGTTGATCTTGGTCATCCTCTTGCCGTAGTACGCATTGGAGCCGTTCGTGTTGCGGATAGTGTTTTCGTTCGCCGCCTTGTTCATCGGCTGCGCGTCTAAGCTTCCCTTGCCCAGCTCGTCGCCGTAGTTCTTGCTTGTGAAGCCTACCTTCACCGGCCCAAACTCGAAACGCAGAGCCGTGATGTAGTCGTTGCTTCCCATGTTCGGCGGCAGGCCGAGCACTACGCGCTCGAGCACGCCATGCTCAAGGAACAGTTCCGATTCGCTCTGGTCTATCGTCGCCCAGAGTTTCCAGCCGTCCATCGGCAACCCGTTCGCGCCTATCGTCGGGAACTTCTGATCCGCGAACGCGAGGGCCGTGACCGGGGTCGCCGGCAGCGCCGCGCTGTCTCCTGTGCCGTTTGCCGTCTTGTACCAGACGTTCATGACACCGTCCTGATCGCCCCACACTGACGGTGTCCAGACGCCGTTGAGCCTCACGAAGTTGCCGCCGTTCATGTTCACCGCCTCAAGCGGGTCTTCGACGACGAACTCGTCTACGTCCACATTGGACGTCGAGCGGAAGTTGATGTCGTAGCGGTACTGCTCGAACTCGTCGCCTACGTTGTAGATGGCCGCGCCGTTTGCCTTGACGTCGTTGGGCCTGCCGTCAAAGGCCGCGCTCGTCATCTTGATGGTGTCTTTATGGACTTCCCCGCCCATCCTAATACCTATGATGACCATCGCCGGATCGTGGTCGTCTTCGTCCTCGCCGTTCTTCCCGTCGCCTCCAACATAATTGTCCGTGTGGCCGTTCTCGACATCTACAATTCTGTCATCAAGATCGTTGTCAAGGTCGTCGTCCGGCGTGGAGTCTGTGTCTTCCACCTCGTTGTCCAAGTCGTCAGTGATCTTCGAGATCTCGGCCCAGTTTACTATCGGTTGCTTGCCGACGGGGGTGTAATCCAGCGACGGCGGCAGTACTTCGAGGTAAAGCTTCACGTCCCAGAAGTACGGATGCGCCGCGTCGTTGCTATGATCAAAGAACTCATCCTCGAAGAGGTCTACTTGCGGCCACAGCACCGGGATATGATCCGTAGAATCCTCCGCCGCGCCTTCTATCTTCAGGTCGCTCCAGTCGTAATAAAGCTGATCCTTAAGGCCGGTCTTGCTGTCCTTCCTTATTTCCCACCCGGCGTTAATCGCGTTGCCCTGCTTGTCTTCCTCTACGAACTTTAGGCCCGCAGGCAGGCTGTCTACGATCTCCTGCACCTTCATAGGCAGCTTACACTGATTGTATATACGTATCGTATACTCTACGAGATCGCCTACTTCGACCACCACCGCTTCCATCATCGGCTCGTTTGCCTCAGCCTTTTCGTTCGATTCTTTGATGTCGGCTGCGTCGACGTTTCCGTCTTCATTTAGTACTGCCGACACCCACTTGATCAGCGCCGCGTCGTAGCCCGGCACAAGTATCTTCGCGATGTCATGCTCGTCGCGGTCTCCGCCCTTCTTGCCGTCGTCGGTGATGTCGTTGTCCTTGATGTTACCATCGCCGTCGGTGAGTTTGGTTTCATCAAAGTCGGAGTCGATGTCTACTGCGTCCCTATCGTCGTCGTCTGTGATATCCGTTATCATGGCGGAGTTCACTATGCTCACTCCCGGCCTGGCGGTTGCCGCCACTGTGAGGTATACCTTCACTTCCAGTGAGGACGGATGCCACGAGTCGTTGTAGCTGAACCCGAAGTAGAAGTCGTCATATTTCGGATCGTCCTCGAAGTCCTTGAGTTCTGGCCACAGCACCGGGATATGATCCGTGTAATCTGGCGCCGCGCCGTCAGGCTTCAGGTTACTCCAGTCGTAGTAGAGCTTCCCGTTGGCGTTAAGGGTCCAGCCCGGGTTGAGCGCCGGGTTAAAGGTGAGCCCCGCAGGCATGTCGTCCACTATCTGCGCGACCTTCATCGGCCACGGGCACTGGTTGAACACGCGTATCGTGTACTCAACCACGTCGCCTATCTCGACCCTCACACTCGGTGACGGGGTGCCAGCGTTTGCCGTGTCAATCGACTTCCGCACATCAGGAGTAATAATGTTGTTCACGCCTGTGACCCACTTGCGCAGAGCCACGTCGTACCACGGTATGATGATCTCGGCGATGTCGTGCTCGTCCCTGTCGCCGCCCTTCTTGCCGTCCTCGTCTATCACATTGTCCTTCGCGTCGTCGTCTTCAAGGTCTTTGTCAAAGTCGGAATCGATATCGTCGACATCGTCGCCGTCCTCGTCCGTGATGCCTGTGACCATGGCGTAGTTCCTTATGGTAACGCCCGGTTTTACCACATCCGGAAGCACCTTCAGTATCAGCGTCACGTCCACATAGCACGGATGCGCCTCGTCGTTCTCGGTGAACCCGTAGTAGAGATCCTTATAGACGTTTTTGTCGTCCTGGCTTCCGTATACCGAGATGTCGGGATACAGCAGTTTCGCCGGTTCGAAATCATAGTAGAGATATCCTGTTCCTTCTTCGCCGTCGTCATGCCGCCAGCCGGGATTCAGCGCTTTTTCGAACGCGAGCCCGTTGGGCAGGCTGTCCACTATGCCCTCTACCTTCGTCTGCCACGGGCTCTGGTTGTATACGCGTATCGTGTACGTGACCAGGTCGCCTACGTTCACCCTGACAGGCGGCGAAGCCTGAGGCGGCTCCGCGTTCGCGGCGTCGTCGGATCTTCTCGTGTCGAGCGTTGATTTGCCGTTCACTTCCGTGGCCAGCTTGCGCAGGGCCACGTCGTACCACGGCACCATGACGCTCGCGACGTCGTGCTCGTCTCTGTCTTCGCCTTCTTTGTTCTTGCCGTCTTCTTCGACTTCATTGTCCTTCGCGTCCTCGTCGATGAGCGGTTTCGTAAAGTCGGAGTCCTTGTCCTCGGCGTCCCTGTCGTCCTCGTCAGTGATGTTCGTGATCATGGCGCTGTTCGTCAGCTTCAGCCCCGGCTGCACGCCGCCATCGACCGTGAAGATTACCTCAAGGTCGTAGTAGTAGTCGAAGCCTTCATTTGTCTCGATACCGAAGTCGAAGTCCTTATACTTGTCATCTCCGGCAAAGCGCTTGAGCTCAGGATAAAGTGTCGGCGCTCCGCCTTCGAGCTGCGTCAGGTCGTAGTAGATCGTACCGTCGGCTCTCTCGACCCAGCCCGGATTGTCGTCTTCATCGAAACTCAAGCCTTCCGGCACGTCGTCGATGACGTCGGTGACCTTCAGCATCCATGGGCTCTGGTTGTATACGCGTATCGTGTACACTACTTTGTAACCCGTCTTGACTTTCACTATCGGCGAAGCCTCGTGATCAAGAGCTGCCCTGTTCGACTCATCGATGTCATCAGCCTTGACAGGATTGCCTTCTCTGTCCTTAACGGACGATACCCACTTCATGAGGGCCGCGTCGTACCACGGGACGATGATGTCGGCCGCGTCGTGTTCGTCACGGTCGCCGTCGTCCTTCTTGCCGTCTTCGTCGTCCTTGTTGTCCTTGAAGTTGTCATCGTCGTCCTCGAGACGTTCGTCATCAAAGTCGGAGTCTACATCGTCCGCGTCCTCACCTTCGTCGTCTGTGATGCCCTCGATCATGGCAAAGTTCCTTATGGTCGCTCCGGTAGCCGCCGAAGGCAACACCTCGAGGATCACATCTACGTATATTATTTCTCCCGGTTCAAGTACAGGCGCATCGCCCTCAGCCCAGGTGAAGTAGAGCGCGGGGTTACCGTTCAGCTCTTTCTCCTCCCAGCCGATGTTGATCGTGGCGTTCTTCTTGTCCTTTGTCACGAAGCCGAGTCCGGTAGGCAGGCTGTCATAAATGCCCGTCACCATCAGCGGCCACTTGCCCTGATTCGTCAGCCGTAGCGTGTAGGTGACCAGATCGCCTATCCGCGCCTTCACAGGCCCGGACGGCTCGCCGTTAAGCGCGTTTTCGACCGAAGCCTTAGTATCTTTTGTTTCTTCGCCGTTCACTGCGGACGCGTACTTGATAAGCGCCGCGTCGAACAGCTTGTCGTTTTTGAACTTGATCGTGTTCGCCATAATGCTGGTGATCGCAGTTGTACACTCTTCGTCGCTGTAGGCCTTTGCGGAAAGCGTGCGATCGTAGTTGTCGGTCACCTTAACCCAGATCGTGATCGGGCCCGTGAGAGCCTTCCAGTCTCTGTCCTGACTGCCCAGAGCGTCTTCCGTGATCACATACTCGTGGATGCCGATGTCGCCGTACTCGTAATTGATCGTCGTAAACGTGATCTTGCCTGTGGCGTTATCGCTTATGCCCGTGGCGACCGTCTCTGTGCCTTCCTTCACCGTGAAGGTGAACGGGGCGTCCGCATCGTCAAGCGAGCCGCTTCTGCCTTCCTTGAGGAGCTTTAAGCCCTCAAGGTCGATCTCGCCGTACGCTTCGTAGTCGTTCAAGAACGTGAGGTGCTCTTCGATGTCGTTGTCTTCTGTCATCGGATTCGTGTACTGTGAGCCTACCGCAGCGCTGGCGTCGTAGTTCTTATAAGCCGTCGGCACAAGCAGCCATGAGCCGCCGCTCACGCTCGCCACGACCTGCACGAAGAATTCCTTGACGCCGAGATCCAGCGTCCAGCCCTCCGGAGCGGTCGGCGAGAAGCTTTCCTCAATCGTGTACCTGTGATGTCCGGGTGCCGTGTATGTGAGCTCAGGCGGGTCGAAGGTGATGCTTCCGTCCGCTTCGTTCGTGCCGATTGCGACTACGTTATCACCCTCTTTCATGGTGAAGATGAACTCTCCGCCGAAAAGCGTCCCTTGCGTGACATCCTTGTAGCCCTTGATCTCGAGCGTCGACTTGACGACCTTGATGATGGCGATGTCGTGCTCGTCTCTGTCGTCGCCGTCTTCTTTATTATTCTTGCCGTCTTCGCCGTCCTCGTTGTCCTTCATGTTGTCGACTATATCGCTGAGGCGGTCTTCTTCGAATTCGGAGTCGATGTCTTCGGCATCCCTGTCGTCCTCGTCCGTGATGCCCGTTACCATGGCGCAGTTGATGATCGGTTTTTCGGCCACAGCGCTCGGGTCTACCTTAAGGATCAATGTCAACGTCGTCCACTCGCCCGGCTGCAGTATAGGCGAGCCGCCTTCGCGGTCAGTCCAGTTGAAACGGAGTTTATTGCCGTCCGGCGACCAGCCCGGGTTGAGCTCCGCCGGAACCGACTCAAAGTCGAGGCCTGCCGGCAGGTCGTCCAAGATGTCCTTGGCCTTCAGGGCGAAGTCACCCTGGTTCGTGACGCGGAACGTGTAGGTGACGAGGTCGCCCGTCATCACGCTCACGGCAGGCGAAGGATTGCCGGCAAGCGCGTTGCTTACAGACTCTTCAACGCCGAGAGCTTCTTCGTCGCCGTTCACGGCCGATACGTACTTGATAAGGGCCACGTCGAACTGCGGGATGATGATGTCAGCCGCGTCGTGCTCGTCGCGGTCGCCGTCGCCATTCGTGCCGTCTTCGTCGTCCTTGTTGTCCTTAAAGTTCTTGTCATCGTCCTCGAGACGCGTTTTTTCGAAGTCTGAGTCAACGTCTTCCACAGGATTGTCGTCCTGGTCAGTGATGCCCTCGATCATGGCGAAGTTCCTGATGGACTTGCCTACCGCGGCGTCCGGCTTGACCTTAAGTATGAGCGTCACATATGTCGTGTCGCCTTCCTCGCCGACCGGCGCCAGTACAGGCGCCCCGCCTTCGCGGTCGTTCCAGTCATAGTAGAGCGCGTCTTTTTCGTTCAGCGTTGTCTTTTCCCAGCCCTCGTTGATCTTAACCTTTTCGCCTTCGTCATTCGTGTATTCTGTCACGAACTCGAGGCCTTCGGGCAGGCTGTCATAAATGCCCGTGACCTTCAGCGGCCATTCGCCCTGGTTCGTGACGCGCAGCGTGTAGGTGATCAGGTCGCCGATCCTTGCCTTCACCGGGTCGGACGGTTTGCCCGCCACGGCGTTGGCGACGGAATTTTCGGCGTCTGTCGATATCTGCTCATTGCCCTTCGCGTCAGCCACGCCCGACACGTACTTTATAAGCGCCGCGTCGTAAGGCATGAACACGTTCGTGAACGTCCTCGTCGCCGGGGGCTCGGCATATTCATTTCCAAGGGTGTCATAGTATGTAATGGTCGCCGTGGTCGTGCCGTTCTTATTGTCCGTCACGGTGACTTTTGCCCAGTACTCAAAGTCGCTGTATGCCCAGCCGCCCCTGTTGGCGCCCGTCTGATCCTCACTCACCCAGAAGAAGTAATCTATCGGATCGCCAGACGCATCAGGCTGAAGCATCCCGAGATCGATCGTAAACTGCTTCGGGCTGTCGCTTGCGATGTCCTTGACCGTGGCCGACTTTCTGATACCGTCGCTGACGGGGACTTGGGAGCCGACCGCCCCGACCTGCACCGCGTTGAACTTGAACTCCTTATCCGTGCTTGTGAGTCCCGTGATGGCCTTGTTGCCCGTAAGCGCCGCAGGCGCCGGTGTAGGTTTGTAGACGTTTATGAAGATCAGGCCTTCTTCGCTGATATCTTCGATCTCGTTATTATCTTTATCTAAGAATCTGGGCGCCGACGCGGTCGCCGTTCCGTCACCGTTGTCTGTCACGGTGAACGTCACCCAGTACTCAGCCCTGCTGTACGTCCATCCCGAAGGTATCGTGCCATGCACTTCGGCCACTCTGAAGATATAATCCCCGGGCCCGACAGGATCGATATTGATGGAGAAATCGCCTGCCCCGGTGATACTCACCGTGAACTGCCTGCTTTCTGAATGCTGTGTACTGTTCCCAACGGCGGTGACCCGTGTAGCTCTTATGCTAAATGTGTTTTCGGACTCCTTCATGCCCTGAATTTCCTTGGAGCCGTCAATAACTACCTTCGTCACTCCAGGCTTATATGTGTTGTTGAACTTGATGCCGCCGTTCCTCGAGTAGACCTTCTTCGCCGCAGGCTTGAATTCGCATGAACCCGCGATCTGCCGCTGGTTGGAGAACCCGCTGACATCATCGAACGTGATTACGAGGCCGTGGAAAGTATCTTTGACAGGCAGCCTCACCAGGTCTGTGAACGACACTGTGAAGTCACCGGCAATGCCCTCGACGCTCAGCTTCATGCCCTCATCGATTGTTATTATTGACCCGCTTGTAAGTGTCACAGAGCCTTTCTTGATGACCAAGCCCGGCGTAGCCCATTCCACCATCACCTTTTGCGTTACAGGCGAAAGGACAGGCGAAAGGTTCGTGAATTCGAACTCTCCCGTCGTTTCGCTCAGCGAAGTGAATTCAAGATCGTAGCTGAACCCGGCGCTGTCCTTCACGATGCATTCTTCGTAAAGCTTGTCGACGGCCGCAACTGCCTTCATCACATCTACATTGGTGAACGGAGCCAGCAAGTGGTTGAACACCTCGTCGCCGTCCGTATAGTACCAGACAACGAATGCCATGAGTGCGACCCTCTGGGCGTTGTTTAGTGTCATATCTTCGAAGCCCAGCAATGCCTTGAACTCTACAAGACCCAGACCGCAGTGTTCACTCTGAGCCAGCGCGTTTGCCAACGCAGCCTTGTTCAGATTCGGGAACCCGGGATCCGGAAGAACCGAAGCTCCGAGGCTATTGGCATTATGCATATCTTTTAACACGTCGCCGCAGTTTGCCCAGAATCCGCCACCCGCAGTTTCGACCCAGTAGCTTACGTTCAGATTCGATTCGGTCGATGCGGTATAGGTGTAGGCTGAACCCTTGTAGTGTATGTCTCCCGCGCCTGTCTGGTCGGCGTAGTCGCCGATGTTGACAGTCGGTGACGTTTGTGAGCCTAATGACGGTATCACACCGCCGCTGTACTCGGCCCATGCGCTCCAAGCTACGCCTTCCTCGTCGCCGCCCCTTGTCCTGAGCTTGGTGCCGGTCACCTTAAGCTCACCGTCTATGTCTTCGACCGTGACTTCTATCAGGTACTGCGTCTTGTCTACGCTCCAGCCTGCGCCGTCCTCGGTTGTCTCCTTGATAAGGTAGTAGTAAACGCCCGCTTTTTCGTAATCAATCTTCTTGAATGTCGCATCCGGGAGATTCTTGGCCGCAGTTGCCGTGTCGAGCTCGTCGCCTATGGTCGCTTCGCCTGTCTCTTCGTCGAATGACGTGACTTCATAAAGCGTGAATTCGAACGTCCAGGCCTCACCAGTGCCGCTGGCGCTCTTCGTCGCCTTGAACTGCGTATCGGTCGGGATCGGCTTATAATCGTTGACAAAGACTGCGTCGTCATCCGTGTAGTTCACGTAGCTGCCGGTCGCGCTCGCGCGCTTCTGTACCGTGACAGCCGTTTCCAGAGTCCCGTCATTGTCGGTGACCACCACGGTGTAGAAGTATTCCGCAAGGTCGTACGTCCATCCGTTCGCGGCCGTGGTCGTCTCCTTCATCACATAGTAGTAGGTCGCCGTGCCGCCCGTGAGGTCTTTCGCCTCGTACGTGATCTCGCCGAACGTCACCGCTCCTTCCGAGCCCGTGTTCTGCTTGACGTCGATCGGTTTATCCTCGTCTACGATCTTGCCGTCCTCGTCGCCCTTGTACAGCGTGAACGTGAATCTGGAGGTCGCAAGCGTCTTGCCATGCTCCTGCGCGAGATCGGTCAGGGTCTTGACCGCGTCAGGCGTCCACGAGACGTCGTCCGGCTTGTAACCGTTTTCGAATGTCAGGTCTTCGAGCGTCGCGAGAACCATGCAGTCCTCGTCCATGTACGCGGTCGCGGTCAGCGTGCCGTTGTCGTTGTCGACGACCCTCACGTAGATCGTGATCGAACCGGTCTTGTTCGTCCATCCGTTGCCCAGAGGCCCGTCCTCGGTGATCGTGTACTCAAATATCTTGCCTACATCGTCAAGCCCGTATTCTATCGTGGTGTACGTGATAGTGCCCGTGCCGCTGTTTGCGCCCGTGGCGACCTCGTTCTCGCCCTCCTTCACCGTGAACGTAAAGGCAGTGCTGCTGATCGGGGCGCCCTCAACGCTCTTGGCGCCGATAAGGTTCAATACGCCCTCCGCGTCGTACACGTTCGTGAACTTCCCGTAGGAAGCCACGTACGGCGTCTCGTAGCCCGCATCGCTGTATGCCGTCGCGGTCAGGTTGCCGTTGCCGTTGTCAACGACCCTGACGTAGATCGTGACAGGATTTGCGTCTTTTTCCCAGCCAAGCAGCGTCGTATCGTCCTCGGTTATCGTGTATACATGGTCGCGGACGTCAGCGAGCGTGTATTTGATCTCGGTGAACGTGATCG
>Ga0123353_10014255_pt1 | contig 11446 bp, 6 predicted proteins | sample TergutLab28metaG_3_FD_92763 | JGI IMG/M metagenome (GOLD analysis project Ga0123353, IMG submission 92763) | Labiotermes labralis P3 segment gut microbial communities from Petit-Saut dam, French Guiana - Lab288 P3 | ecosystem: Host-associated > Arthropoda: Insects > Digestive system > Gut ... | reverse complement strand
TGTATGTATGTACGTATGTATTTATGTATGTGTGTATGTATGTATGTACGTATGCATGTATGTACGTATGTATGTATGTATGTACGTATGTATTTATGTATGTGTGTATGTATGTATGTGTGTATGTATGTATGTATGTATGTATGTATGTACGTATGCATGTATGTATGTATGTATGTACGTATGCATGTATGTACGTATGTATGTATGTACGTATGTATGTATGTATGTACGTATGTATTTATGTATGTGTGTATGTATGTATGTACGTATGCATGTATGTACGTATGTATGTATGTATGTACGTATGTATTTATGTATGTGTGTATGTATGTATGTATGTGTGTATGTATGTATGTATGTATGTATGTACGTATGCATGTATGTATGTATGTATGTACGTATGCATGTATGTATGTATGTATGTACGTATGCATGTATGTATGTATGTACGTATGCATGTATGTACGTATGTATGTATGTATGTATGTACGTATGCATGTATGTATGTATGTACGTATGCATGTATGTATGTATGTATGTACGTATGTATGTACCACACGGAGAATTAAACTTCAAATACAAAATGTTATGTATACAAATATTACGAATGTAATCTGTAGTGTTCCGGTTAGTTTTAATACCTGATATAAGTACTTCCTAAAAGACACATCAGTGCCGAAACGTTTTGGATTGATAAAAGATTATACTATTGTGTATGTTGCATGTGCTTTTAGTTGGATGAGTAAAAAAAACGAAAATTAAGTCCTGTGTTCTGCACGAGACTCAGAACAACAACAGATTTTCACGCCTGGTCCTTGAGTGTGACGTCACCCACAGCTGCAACATCTGATTCCCCGTGCTTCATGTCCCCTATAAATCTTCTCTGTAGAAAGAACTTTCTTGTTTGTAAAATTCCTCCACACCACAAACACCCCACAGTAGCACTGGCTATAGAGTGAATAGCTACAGAATAACTCCCTAAAGAAATGATTATCGGACGTTCTGATAAAATAAAGCAAACCTGTTACGTTGACATCTGAATCTCAGTCCTACGTCTTCTACCTGCTGCACACTTGGCTCATGTGACGTAACTGTGATTTAGGCACCACGGCATGATCAGCATGTCATCTCCTAACTGTAAAGCTGAGACCTGTCCATCAGGCAGCTCATGTCCTCTCCTTGTTCAATAGGTATGTTCGTAAATACTTCTTGTCCATTAGTTATTCTGAAAAGAAATTTCTTGTTCATAGACGACACAAGAATTTCTTGCTCATGAGCTATGCTCAAAATATTTTCCTGTTGCCAAACTGCACATTCAAGAATTTCTGGCATGTCGAAATAATCTATAAGTCTTTTGCCATAATTCTTACTTAACCTTCTGGCGCCGGAATTATTTTTTTAATTTTAGCACACCCTGTATATAAAATGTGAATAATACAGGAACCAAATACGTTAGAATTATGAAACAAACTGCATTTTGAACAGAAAAAAACGAAGAGTATATACCGTGTTTAAAATATTCAGTACCTATATTTGTTGAATAAATATATAAAATGTAACTTTAGAGGTTAGCGGTGCGGTACGACCACTATAGTTGACATTAGGCGTCAAACAGTTAATAATAATAATAATAAGGAACAGCTTTAAAAGGGGGAACGACATTATAATGTAAAATTTTATTTTCATGCTGACTAAATATAAAGGCCTCAAAAATACAGGTGTGTAGCTTTACATTATCAAAACTACTGTCGGAACATAAGCACATCAGCAGTCATCCTCGACGTCAAATTCAGGGCACAATATTTACAGCTGCATAATCGTGTCTGTACCAAATTAGCACAAAATTGCCTACCCAGAACATAAATTGCACACTTTCAACAAGCTGTGAACAAGCAATTTTTTGTTTAAAAAATTTACTTTGGATTTGTAAATAATTCATAAATTTTCAGTGAAAATAATATTGGCGGGTAACGACTGCATACAGAATTTCACACAATTCGGTGTATGTCCCGTTATGTTTCATAACACAAGACACCAGAATTTAACGTAAATGCATTTTAGAACATATATTTTCCACGGCTGTTAAATAAATAATAAATAGAGAACTTACTAAATGTTTCTACTTACCCTGCAAGATGAAAATAAGCGGTGCATCCGATAACCAGCACTTCAAAGTGATCAACGTTTTTACCACAACATGCAACGGATGCAGTCATTCGCTGCTAAACAGAGGAAAATAGACAAACATTCTTACGGTGGTCGACTTCTACGTCTAAAAAGATCTGACAGTTATCTTTGATAGAAGATGGTGATGCTCAAAATATTAAGGAATTAACCTAACTCGCATTGAATAAATCAGACATGTAGAAAATCTGCACGCGGTATTATTTAGAAGAAAGTCTCGCTTCAAATCCACTTCCTCGAATTCCTTAAACCGTCGTTTCTATTTTATTTTTAACCTATTTACAGAAACACACCGATCGGGGTTGCAGTCGTCAGACAGGCGTCGCGACTCAAGTCCCAAACCGGATCTCACTGGCATCGATCCACAAAGAAAGCAGGAAAGAATACGCCGGGAATTTGACAGTAGGTAAGGCAGAATAACATATGAGTAGGGACGCAGAAAGTTTCGGTTAGTATTTGTTCTTAGTTCTGTGCTCCATCAGGTTGAGAACAGGATGAGTTAGAAAGTGACTGAGCGACAGGATTCGAAGCCTCGAACAAGCTTTCGACCGGACGGTAAGGATCACATCGAAAGAAATACTGTTGCCATCAAAGATTTCCGTACGACATGTTGTATTCTCATTGCGAGGTATGTTAAGAATACGCTGTTATGGGATACGGCACTGTGTAGTAAAATCCTGATATACGTATTGCTTTTTGGGTTGTACTGATCATCTTTAGGCATTAAACACATGATATTTAAAATTCAAATATTACATACCACAACGGGACATATTTTACCACCCCACCCCCCTCCAAATAAAACACTTTGTAGTTCTGTGTTCCATGGGAATCTCCTTTCTTCAAATGTATGTATATTGTAGAAGAATGCAGCAGTTTCTTGGCGAAAGTTTATGGTCTCTCTACCAGAATGCACGGCGTTACATTCCAGAAGACATATCTTTAAAGGTTTCCAGTTTTCAAAAGGAGCAACTACAAGTAACAGAATAACATGAAATCATATTTGTATTTGATCCTCTGAAGGGGAAGTATCATGAGTGCTTCATGAACGTTTAGAGCCGTAGAAATGTGGATTACTTGACAGTGCAAACTGTTGTTAATCTATCGTCTTTGAATTGACACCTACAGCAACAAGATAATCAAATCGTAAAGTTGATCTTATTTTTCAACAAACAGAAATAATGATTTAGAGTAGGAGCAGAAGCATTGCTCCACGATTTCACAACCATTTACAACTACATGTACATTAGATCGGTCTTTTAAAAGTACCTTCAATTGCATTACATTTGTATGTTTCGTATGCAGTAACTATTTAACCCTATATTCAGTTAGGTTTTGGTTCGTAAGTTTGTTAAGACGTTAATCTTAAGACAATGGACAAAGCATCCTAAGATGGGATGAGAACGCCTTGTTCGAAGTGTGATTTTAGATTCTTGAAGCTTGAGGGCGGGAACGATAGGTTGTCCCGAAACGTCGGTGAGAAAGTACCACTACTCTCTGCGTAATAACTCAGAAGAACGCAGTTTTCAGCCGTGCTTGAAGTTCGAACCAACAACATCCCGAATAATAAACAGTTTTTACACACAGTTCTTTTGTTTGCAAGCCCTGCCATGTTTTCGGGAGCCATCCGATTCAAATTATCCCTGCTGGCTGTACACTCCAGCTATTCCAGAGAACATCCGGGACAATATGCATAAATAGACCACGGCCAGGTCCACGTTGCCGCGTCTGACTGTTCATCATCACAAGTTATCGGCCAGTTGCAAATAATAAAAATGAAACGTATATATGCAAGACACGCAGCCTAAGAATATAGGCCATACACGTTCAGACCGCCCAACCTGTGAACTACAGGCATGTCACGTGATCAACAAGTGTTGTTATTACTTATTAACATCTCTGTTAACGAGACTTTCAGAACGTAAAGGTTGGAATGTCGAATGAACACTGAATTGTAGAGGACGCAGAAGAAAGTGCAGTGGACGAATTTGAATTAATGTCCAAGAATATGCCTGCTGGAATCGAAAAGAAACACGATACAGAACTACCTGCTTTAGTTCCGAAATTTGGACTCACGCCCTTCTGCGTACGAAGTACCAATGTTACTACTCTATCGGTACTCTTGGTCAAAGAGTGCCATAACTTAAAACTGAAACTGAGACAACAACTTTTCGACTACATTGAAGGATCTTCGAGGCCCAACGTAGTGATTGGCTTCGTTTCAACTTTAAACTGCTAGAATCAAACTCGGATTCCACCACTTGGAGCGACTTTTAGTATGCCAGAAAAGATCCTTTCATGTGTTTACTGCATTATGAACAAACCCATTTCTTGTTCGTAATCTCATTCCCAATTCAGTCTTGTAAAATGTGACATTCAAGAATGCAGGTATATTGCGGTTGCTTTCCTATGAATAATACACTTCCAGAGCTGGAGATTGTCGGTTTTGTAACGAACTTGTCTGGAGACGCTAGATTGGAAAGAGTTCTTCTGAGATGTGGATTTTGAGGTTTTTACTGCACTCTAAAGTTGATCTTTATTATTTCCATACAATACTTGTTGCTTGAAATACACGATAAGCAACATACTTTACAAGAATGAATAGAGAATGCTTGTTTTATTGTAAGCAGTGAAAAAAACAAGACGGTAAAATGGGAAACATTTTAAAATTTTATTTTGCAATGGATAACATAAACGCCAATTAATTATTACAAATAAAACTAAAAAAATTATATAGAACAGAATTCCAGCTACTATTAAAAATGAACCCTTTTCATATCCTTAATTTGTATGGTGACAATGAGGACACAACAGAACTCTACAAGTGATTCTGTGTCATAAATATAGATGCCTGCACCCATTTTTGAATAAAATATAGGCAGCCTGATAAGTTCATATCACAACTAACACGTAGCATATTTAAAGGTTTATACCTCCTAGTAGCTAAAATCTCAAGTTAGAACCCCAATAGAAGAACACAACAAGCTTTGTAGGCTAGCTAACATACCATGCTATCTCTTGTGCGGTCTTTCAAGAGTCATTTTCCTTGTTCTTAGAGTAATTTCATGTTTGCCACACTACATGCCTAAGCGTAGCTAGTTACTGATATTTCGGAAGAAATATTACAATGTAAAACCCAACAAATGCACATCTGCTATAATTTAATTTTAACAAAGTATCTTCTGAATGTTTCGAGCCTTAAAGGCCAATCATCATGAAGATAGTTGTAACAGTAGAAGCATTATGGTACAGTACAATATTTGTCCACGTAGGCTACGTGGTACATGGTGAGTCATCACTGTGTGGATACACAGCGGTACCGAACGCATTCTCTACCGCTGTGTAGCCACACAGTGATGACTCATCATACACCATACATATCGACATTATGTATCATAATGCCTGTATTTTTACAACTGTCTTCCTGATGATTGGCCTTTAAGGCTCGGAACATGATAAATATATTGAATTATAGCAGATGTGCATTTGTTGGGTTTTAGACAGTATTAATTGTGTTGTAATGCACGGTATAAGCAAAGTAAAATTTCGGAAGAACCTACAGTTGCCTTCCTCTTCTTACTCGTATAGTCTAATAGAATAATCTCTGTTACTTCTAGAAGACTTTTCCGATGGGTGGTAAGTTCGAAGAACCTCACGATAAGTTGGATTGGTATCTGCTCATGGAACAAGGAACCGTAAACCAATACTAAGTCCGGTTTCTAGCCGATTTACTGCGCCGTCTATGGCGAGAATATCGGACATGATAATGTAAACTAGCGACACGTGCTTTCGCTGGATGACGTATGTCAGAGCTGACTGGTGGGAAATAGAGCAGTGCAAGAGGATTGAGGGACCTTCGAGCGCCGCCATCCCTTCCGTGGCCGCAATATAGTTCTTAGCCTAAGGAAGCAGATTAATGAGATCAGTACGCCATCTGTGTCTTGTGCCTGTAACATGGCTGCACATTCCCCTTTATAAGGTACGCAACAAACAATCCCCAGATTTGTGTGTCATCTTGTTCAACGCTCGGTCGGTCATAACATCAAACACTGCAAATATAAAGAAAATAAATGACGGTGGAATTTACCTTCTTCAGAGAAGTGACGCCGTGTAGACTTGTAGCTCGTTAACAAACGTTTAGGAGTAACCTGCTTCAACCAAATTCTGCACAAACGACGGAGGCAGCACTTTGGTTCTAAATGTCTTTAGCAGTCTACTGGGCGCCACATCTCAGAAAATAATCTGACATTCGCCATTGTAAGAGTGTCATATAGCACTGAATTAATATTTGTAAGCACAAACTACCTAGTAAAGAAACTGCGACTGTAGGTCGCGTCCGGAGACCACAGGTTGTTCAGCAAGCGCGCTGCTCAAGACGCCATACCATTTGGAGCGCTGCGTGTTTATGACAGATGTTAATGTAGTTGAAAGAAGAACTGCTGCCGGCATAGCTTCTCTCTCAGAGCAAACATATCAGAGAAGCGAGATTTATAGCGAAGTTGCAAAGCAAACGCGTTGTGACAATTTCCGAACGCTATTACTGAAGCGTTTCAGCGTTTCACGTTATTTCCTACCGTAACGTTATCGACATTTTAAGTCGGCGGAGGAGTCAAAAATAAAGCTGTTTTCCTTCTTCCTGTGCCTGGTTTTGGCAACGAAACACCGGCATTCGGCTTACTTATGTCAGCGAGAACTCACTACGACACTTCGGTGTCTTGCTGCTTGCATCTGTACACTGTCACCTCCCTTCTTCTGACAAAAAGCGTCTCTTTTCCAGCTTTGTTTCCTTTTCTGCTTCTTTTAATCATCATCTTACTCTTATTCACGTCTGACTGTGTTCATCATCCTCTTTCCTCCAAATATCATTCTTCAATACTCTCTCTGCTTTTTCCCAATTTATTTATTCCTCTCTCGTGCATGCAAGTTTCGCGTTTATCTTCATTTTCGTCTGTCTATGATACTGTACGTACTACAGAAGCAGCTTCACTAGAAGCGGTGTTTGTCTGCTGCTATTTCATTTCTAAATTATCACAAAATTTCTTCAATAGGCTTCTAATTGCAAGAAAAGTTTGAAACGTAAACCAGATTAGAATCAAACCGGTGTCACCTGACGAATATACATAGAATACCAAAAGTACAGCCGAAAACAGACATTTTACACAGAGAGACGGAGGGTAACAATTTATTGGGAGAAAAACTGATTTTGTGTTTCCATAATTCTATTTCGTTCTTTTCTGTACGAAATTAGGACGAACAAAATTCGTGCCAGTATTGAGCAGACAGATCGCTGAAACATACAAACATGGCCACGACGGTTCAAAACTGCTGAGAGTATAGATGGGCAAAGAAAAATGTGGAATCAGAAAACAAGGAAAAGAAAAGAAAAAAGATACTAACCACACCTTTGTTACGACATACTAAGCAGACGTGGCTGACACAGTTAGGAACGACCTGTAGTTTCAAATTGACGCATCATTTAGCTGATTTTAGGTTTCAAAATTGGAAATGTACTGCATATTATTAAGAAGTTTACACCCACTGAACTATACTGTTTTAAACCAAGTTACATATAATATACATGCAAGTGAAAGCTGAATACACATTCAGCTCCTACAGTTAATGCTCATTGATATCTCGCAGCTTTGTGAAGGCACAAATGATGTTACCCCTTCTGAAACATTCATTCCGCTTCCTGTGGTTTGAATGGAAACATTCCAAGCTCGGCAGACACTATTCAGTTGTCACAAGGCTGAATACACGTTCAGAAAGCTACCTGCACAGAACTGCTATTGTAGCGCACGAGTACTTAGGGATATAAATAGGCGTTCTTACACAGCGAATGTAGTTTGACGTGTGTTTACTTGTGCTGAGAGACGCTGCGGACCACAATTAAGACGTTACATTAACTTAGTACGTAGCACAGCTAGGTTGTGTCATGTAAGATGAAGAAAGAAGGATAAAAGGAGCGGAAAACAAGCGATATATGGTAGGGGGAGATAAAGTGCTACATAGAATAACGAATAGTGGGAAGAAAGGAAGGAAATTCTTTTCAATTAAATAAGTGGAAGGAAGGGAGAGAAGAATGATGATAGGATGGTTGAAAGAGCGATGTGGGGAAGATAAATAAAAAAAATGTGAAGAAGATGAAGGTAAGATGGCGTAAATAAAAGGAATAAAGATGGTGATTGATCTGTTCTAACGCAAAGAAGTGGAGGAAAGACAAGAAAGGATTGAAAGGAAAGAGAATTGAAAACACGACTGAATATTAAAAGGTAATGAAAAATGTTGTAAAAGAAAGGAGAGAACTGAGAGGAAAGGAAGCCGGAGCTAAGGTATGAGGATACGAAAATTTGCCTCTAAAGACTAAATATGAACATGCGCTAGATATCACGAAGAATGAACATGATTTTATGGAAATGAAGCATTGATAATGAAAGCAAATAAACCATACGATTAGCTATTAAATGCTTAAAGGGGATTAGACTACTTTATACTCAAGAAAGTGTAAAGAAAAATATGAGCTGGATTCCAAGAAAACATTTAATGCCTTCTAAAGAACTAGATTTTTCTATGATGACATCACCACAGGACAAATGATATGAAGTATTTGCTTGTGTGCCACTCTACACACTTGTAACAACAAGAAAACTCGCATATTCTGGGATGTCATGCAGCGTCCACTGACAAATATATGCAGTAAGGTACATTTTATCCTGTCACATGTCAGAAATTACAGAAGTTACAGATTAGAGCAACACCTGTATAGCTCTAAACTTTCTTTAGCCTCAGTGTTAGAAGTGTGTGGGTGGTCAACGCCAGGCCCCGGCAACATTTCCACCGACAAAGCGACCCTCTACACAAAATAAAGAAGTCTGAAAATGGGCCTCTGGGACAGTGTGGACTGGTACGGAGTATCTCGCCCCAGCTGGGGTTGGAACCCCGAAGAGTCCGGCTCGTAGCGAGTTCCTACACCGACTACGCTAGGCCAGCCTTTTTTTATATGCGCTAGGAATTCAAATTTCATTTTTTAGTGTGAGAAATATCAGGCTTGAAATTTTAAGAGCAATTAAAATGATAATTTTGCAAGATCTATTAAGATCTAAAGTAATAATTATGTTTTATATAAGTCATTAAATTTTACGGCTCATTTTATTTGGTGGATAAATATAATTTTGGCAGCTTTATGTAAATATTATTCCGACAAAGTATGCCTTCCCCGTAAGTTACATGTCGGTTTAAAAGAGACGACAGTTCTTAAAAAAACCTTCGCAAAAGTTTCATTCCAGCAGAAAGGTAACGAACTACGTATTTATTGCGTGCCATTCTGTCGTCCAGCTTTGTGCCATTAACCCATCACATCCCAAAAGTTGTGCCATTAACCCATCACATCCCAAAAGTTGTGCCATTCCCATGTCGTTTGTCAAATGTTGAGTCACAATTGTATTATGTTCCAGAAGTGTCACAAAACACACGTTGTGCCATCGCCCTGAAAAGTGCTAAATATTTTACCCTCGCCATGTCATGTGCCAGATGATGTGCCATCATCCTCTCAAGTGCTACATGTTGTGTCATGTCAACGACATATCCCCTTCCAGTGCCGTGTGCCAGATCTCCACTCGAATCACAAAAATACGCACGCACAAACACACACATTATGATCACTAACCAAAGAGGAATCATCTATAATAATACAGCACGTATTAACTAACACCGTCTTCTTAGTTGTAGAACTGTTAGTGTTAGAGAATGCTTGTTAATTGTTACATATTAATCGCCTTAACACTAGGATAGAGATACAGATAGAAGCATGAAAATGTTGAGTGGTAGGAATTGCAGGGGAATTGGAGGGTTGGGGGGGGGGGGAAATTTAGGGCTCTGACACTCCCCCGGGTGTTCCTCGTTAAAAAGATAGACTGGGGGAGAGGGAGGGGGCAGAACAGGGAAAAAAATGGGGTAATAGGAAAAAAAAAGAAGAATGAAAAGGGTGGGGTGGGGGAATTGGGGGGGGATTGGGGGGGTGGGGGGGGGGGGGAACTTACGGCTCTGACACTTCCCCGAGTGTTCCTCGTTATAAAGATAGACTGTAGGAAAGGTAGAGTGCTGAACAGTGAAGAAATTAGGGTAATAGGAAACAAATAGCTTAAGTACGCAGCAGAGAAAAGAAGTTGAGCGTCTAGGCCGAAATTTTAATTTTTGAGTTTATGTAAATAGTATTTAGAAATTCAATTACTTCCTCACAGGAAGGAAAGCGTCACCACTCAATTACAAACACCATTTTAACAGCTATACAAATGGGAGAATAATCTTCCTATTGTAACAGAAATACGAAACACATTCTCCTTGGGAAAAATACAGATACTTCAATGTGACTGAATTAGCAACAATGTCGTTTACAGATTTAAACTGAAAAAGTGATTGTGAAAATTATAATGTTAATATTAGCAATATTAAGGTATTTCGTGAAAAGGTAAAAAGAAATTATGAATTTATATGAGGAGATATTATTTTAAAACGGAGAGTTGTGTTCTTGTGTCTTGGCAGCTGGTACTGCGTGCATTTCCAACGTCAGGAATCTGTAAACGAACGGCAAATTAACTGTCATCTTGTATCAGCCTTATACAGATTCAACAAGATGAATGGATTTAACTTTGTAAGCTGCATATAAAACAGAAAGGTCATGAAGATACGGTTCACAGGCTTCTGCAGGTATAAAGTTAGAGGAAAATATTTAAACTTGGTAAGTAAACAGAGGGAAGGAATTTAGTAAACTACAAAGGCAAACTTGCTGCTGAATAGAACTGTAAATATAATAAAGCAAAACTAATTAAGTAAAAACTTAAGAGTAAGACCACAAAATATTGCGACAGAGAAGTTTATGTTCCCGTTCATATATTGGAGACTCCGATATCAAATCTCGTCTTTGCATTCCCTTTGTAAGCATGTGGCCCTGGATTAATCTCGTCTCTGCTTTCCCGTATTATGCATGCGCTGGTCCTATTACTGTACAGGCCTAGAAGTAAGTTACAAAAATGATATTAAACTTTGCGTTATTTAATTGTCGTGTGCCAAGAATGGAAATCTCGTGAAATCTGCTGCTCGTTACACAGTGTTCTTCCTGCGGCCTGGTAACAGCGCTACAACAACAACAACAACTCCGTGGCCTTAGTCCGCACGCGAACTATACCGACAGAGCGGCCGCCGCCGGTCGGCGAAGTTAGTGCCAACTTTTGCGGATAGAGGGGTGTCACGTGGTCAGCGC
>Ga0123353_10014252_pt1 | contig 11447 bp, 6 predicted proteins | sample TergutLab28metaG_3_FD_92763 | JGI IMG/M metagenome (GOLD analysis project Ga0123353, IMG submission 92763) | Labiotermes labralis P3 segment gut microbial communities from Petit-Saut dam, French Guiana - Lab288 P3 | ecosystem: Host-associated > Arthropoda: Insects > Digestive system > Gut ... | reverse complement strand
TATTTCGATGGCTTCTCTGATGAGACGATCCATGTAGCCAGTTTTAGAGGAGAGGAGTTTAGTATCCTGTAATCTGATGATGTGGTCATGATTGAAACTATGTTCGGCAACTGCTGATTTGTCAGGTTGAACCAGTCTCATGTGTCTTTCATGTTCTTTAATGCGGAGCTGGATGGACCGTACGCTCTGTCCGATGTACGCCTTGCCACATTCACAAAGGATCCTGTATATGCCTGGTGTTCTTAATCCTGGTGCATCTTTTGTTGGTGGCATGTAGCTTGATATTTTCCTGGGCGGTATGGCGACGCTTTTGACATTGTATTTGGCCAGCATTCCACTGAGTCTGCCGTATGTAGTTTGGGTGTACGGTAAGAAACCATATTACACATAGAACACGGCGAAAGCTTAAAATCAAGAACTGTAACGTAGTCAAACACAGACCAGATCTACAGTTAGTCCCAATAACTGTAAAAATATAATCCCGTTCCATAATATACTGTAATTAAATAGCTGTCTATATATCAATACCGATAGATACATTGACTGCCTTAATAGAATAGTAACTGATTACGTTGCTTATTCAATGTTCCCCTTTTATTCTTGCTGTTCCGAATCATATTTACTTGTTATGTACTGACCAGCTTTCAGGAACTTCATTCGAATGCCTTCGGAACATCATTAATATAAACCCGAATCTATGAGGACTTTATTTCATTTCGTAAACGCTACGTAATTTTAATACAAAAGGAAACTGCATTTCAAATTATTAATTGGCAATACTTCGGGACACATTATGAGAAACCGGCAGCATGCAGTACACAAGTACTTTTATCCTTAATACACTTATTACGTATTATCACAGCTCACATACAACAAATACATCAACTCCACTTATGAGAAGTCTTGTCCTGGGTATTTTTAAAAACAGTTTAAACCACAAAACAGTTATATTTTAAATTTTCGTTGGCTTTTTGTAATCGATTTGACCCTTTTACACTTTACACACATTTTAATGTAATTTTAATATAAAAAGGGAAGCTCTCCAACTTATGGTATTTAGTTTCTGTAAACATTCGTACTGTTGTGTCATGGCCCGATGATGGCCAGAGTTCAGGGTCGAAACTAGTTGTAACGTAATAAAATTGTTAGTAAAGTGTCTGTTGTTGAGATTGAAAATACTGATACTTTTTCCACTTTATCTCATAAACGGCACGATTTTCGAAAAAAAAAAGTTTTGAATACCAAACGTCTGTTTTCATTGTCTCTACAACTTTTGTCTGAAACGTTTCTCATTCTAAGAAAAACTGGGCGATATATTATAACAAAATGCAATGAGGTCTTCTTGTAAAGTGCCCTTTATTCCTATCAGATTTTAATCAAATTTTAATTTTCTCTACAGATTTTGGAAATATACTCAATATTAAATTTCATGAAAATCTGTCCTGCGGGAGCTGAGTTATTCCTTGCGTACAGACAGACATAAATGATGAATCTAATAGTTGCTTTTCGTAATTTTGCTAAATGGTCTAATGCAACTTATATGCAAGAAACCTTCAAAGCTCACAAGTTTATAAAATTCTTTATGTCAAAATAAACTTTTACCCGCAAAGTAACTGTGTAAGTTAAAACTGTTCCTGTGTTCAGTTAATCAGTAGGCCATGAATGCGCATGGGGGAGTGGAGGTACATGACCAAGCATTCTTATAAACGGCAACAGATAAAGTTAATTTTAAGCTTCATGTTTTTGGCTGCTTTGCTTCCAAGAAGAAATCCCCTTTAGGATCTGAATAAGGAGCTACATGAGCCCCAGAATCGACCTCGATATGGCAGAGAGAAAAATCCATGCCCGCGCCTGAAACCCAAACCTTAAGGCCTCCAGTCAACCAAGTCGTAGACTAGTCACTATTTTAACACTTATTTATGGCTTGTAAAGGAACAGAGCCGATCCCAGGGGCCACGCGGTCTAAGGCGTGGGTCTACGGCCGCTCGCTTGCTGGGATTGGAAGTTCGAATCCCTCCGGGGCATCGATGTCTGTCTCTTGTAAGTGTTGTGTGTTGGTAGGTAGAGATCTCTGCGTCGGGCTGATCACTCGTACAGAGTAGTCCTACCGAGTGTGGTGTGTCTGAGTGTGATCGTGAATCCTCGATGATGATGGGGCCTTGGCCCACTAGGCGCTGTTGCGTCCTGCTTGAAAGGTACAGAACTATTGACCGAGCGAAGGGTTTCGTCGAGGGCATTTCGTTTATTACTCAGTAAGCTATTATTTGCAAGACCAATCAGTCCCTTTGAATAATTAAAGGCTTAAACATCAGACATTACAGATAGGGTAAGTGAACAAAGACCAGATTAATCTAAGGGGCTGCAGACTTTGATTTTAATTCGAACTGTTAAATGGGTTTAATTTTGTAGCTCAGAAATTCCCGCCATTTCTGCCCATAGGCTTAGATACACATGTACACTCCCCTGGCTCTACAGCATATGACTGATAATACAAACACTGGTCGCCCTACGTATCATAAAAACCGAGTTAAACAATGTGTTTACTTTTGCCTCAAAAACGGCAACAGCTGCTGCTTCTGTTCGGAACCTGGAAGCTGGATACGCGTGCGTTTCATTTCCTCTCTCTACTTAGCTTGATTAATTTGCTAATGTCGGACCCGAAATAATACAAATTGGCGTATACAGTACATGCATAGTATAGGCTGCGTTCTATAGTAATGCTGACGTCATTAATCAAACTCCATCCCCCTGCATATCCCCGTCAGCCCTTTCCGAAACTTCCATTACACTGCAATGTCACTCGTTGTACTGATGTAGCTTATTTTGAATATTCCTGAGACCATATTAAGCCACCACCCCAACCCACCTCCATCTCCCTCTACCGCATTTACAAAACCACGACAACAGACTGCAAGCACCAAACTTTCAACTGCTGAAGGGGTTGAATAATATGCTGAAGGGGGTTAATTCGTAAAGTCAACAAGGGTTTTTCTGTCATTATATAAGTTATACTACGTCCTCCGTATGGCTAAACTGAGTTGGGTAAGACTAACCTAACGCTTTTTGTCCTTTGATCCTTTGTGAACAGAAAGGGAGAGGAAAATTGTTAACATATGTGGAACTGATAAAATTTACACACGCTGCTTTGATCGGAAACTTAAGTGATTGATGCATATTTCTGTGTATGGGTCAGAGGAAAATTTTAGATTCAAATTTGGAACTCATATTCCCACTATTTAAGTTATTTTATTTACGCAATCAAGTGGATATAATAAGCAGAGCATGTAGCAAGCATGGTCGATATTATATATGCAAGAAAATGTTAGTCGAAAAGCCTCAAAATAAGATGACAAAATAATATTAAAATCGGTATTTAAAAAATAGGGTGCAAAGAAACGGTCTGAATTGATACTGCTCAGGATTATGACTGTTGGATTTCGTACGTTAAGACGTTGATTATTATCCAACGCCCATAAAGATCAGAGTTTCTTCAATTTCTTAGCTACATATCCGAATAACTACGAGCTAATCGTCAATCGGCTGACGAATAAATTCCTCGTCGTTTGTGGAAAGTTTGCGATAAGAGCCTGACATAAACATGCCTCTCTAAATTATTGCGTACCAAACAGTCAGCAGTCGCACAAATGGTCAAAAGACTTCCAGGCACATTCGCAAAACTGCGAAAGGTAAGTATTCGCTTCTTCATGTTTGCCTGTAGACATAGAAAAACTTGGTAGCCAACGGACAGATTTTCATGAAAATTTATATTTCGGTATTTTTCGAACATATGTCGAGAAAATTCGAGTTTCATTCAAATCTGACAACAAAAACTGGTACTTTACATGAACACGTATGTACATTTATGATATCTCGTTCAATTCTTCTTAGAATGAAAAATGCTTCAGTTAAAAGTAGTAGAGAAAATCAAAACACAAAATTTACATTCAGTAACATATTTCCAAAAATCCTGCTTTTTATGAGATACTGTTGAAAAATGTGGTACAGCCAGACAGACCACAGGAAACAATATGATAATGCATCCGCTATGCATGCGGGGCAACTAAGGCTACAGACACAAACTTAAAATATTAAATATTTTTTGTTTTTCCACGGCAATAATGGTTAGACGAACACACCCCAATGTCTATTTATGCGAGCATTGCCTGCCTTGTCGATCTGAAGGAATATTACTTTCCAGTGCCATATTCATAAGAGACCGCAATAAGTCTGCTTTCATAAATGACTGCATATCGAATAAGACGACGACAAATTGAAATCATCTTAAAGCACACGATTTTCGATAACTTAAAATACGATTTTTCAAAAGTTGTGGGTGCAGCACATAACTTTAGGTGAATAGATATGAATCCGCGAATGAAAAACGGAATATATTCTTTGGCTCAATGGCTGGGAAATTTCCTTGTACAGGCGCTTTCCTATCGTTATGAAAAGCCATTATCAGCTTCGTCATGCATGTCCGACCGTCCGTCCGCACGGAACAACTCGGCAACCATTGGATGGATTTTTATGAAATTTGATATTCAGTATTTTTTATAAATCTGGAGAGAAAATTTCAAGTTTCATTACAACCTGACAAGAGTAACAGGTGCTTTACACGAATCCATTATACGTTTATGGTCATATCTCGCTCAGTTCTTCTTAGAATGAGAATTTTTTCAGACAAACGTTGTAGAGACATAACACATGCTTTATGTTAAATAGCCTTTTTCGAAAATCGTACCGTTTTTTTAAGACAAAGTGGAAAAAATTGTACAGCCGGACAGGAAAAAGATGATAATAAGGCGCATGCGAATTTCATGCCGGATGCCTAAGGCTACAAATATACACTCAGAATATGTAAAAAGTATTGCTTTTTGACTGCAAAAATGATTGCACGAACGCGGCTCAGTGTTACGGTACATGTACATTGCCTGTATTGTTTAACTGACCGTCTGGGCCTGCAATTAAAATTGGTTTATACTAAATGGGAATTGAAATGTACTGATTGAAGTGTGAGTGGGACGTGGTATTTCGAGAAAAATAACGGATGTAATTTATTTATAATTACTTTCACTTCGATATCGCGCTGCTTTGTATTATGAAACTATAGTTGCATTCAAGAATTAAAGACAAAAACGCGCATAATGTTGTTAAATGTAAAGAAATTAGTATGCAAATGAATTTCACAATAGTAAAAAAAATTCTCTCATTTTGGATGTCAGCTATTCATCTTCATTTTTACGTTTGTTGGATTTCGAATCAGGCAGCCAGCACTCCGATAAACGTTCTATGAAACCTACATTTCATCTAGAAATCTAAAGAAGGAAGATCACTGACCTGCGCTTCACATGCACTTTTAATGTAATGGTGTCAAAATACGCAGTGACTCATCTTATTGCACTGAGTCTTCAGGTTAGAATCACAAATGACAATGCACGAAATGCGAGTTTTGATGTCTGAAAGTGATGATGTAGTAGTCTTCAATGATATTTCGCTGCGTCATTACACAATTATTTTCGGAACTTTCTAAGTACTGTGGTGTCTTCATCTACAGGGTCAAGCTTGTCCGTCAGTATGTGAACACCACAATACATCAAAACTCCCGGAAACTATATGCTCAAGATAAGAACGTAATGGCGCAAGAAACTTGCGTCTTCAAGGCATTAAATATTTGTATGTCTAATGTATTGTGTCTGTAACTCCAGTCGTTCCTCCGACAATCCATAAGGTTCAGCTCCTTATCTCTGTGCTGCTGTGAAACCTCCTTAGAAGACTACAACGACCTGCCTGTCACTTCGCTTTCTCAGAATCTCTTGTGGTTTTGTCTAGTAGGTCTGCGAAGTGCTGAAGTTTGTAAAGCAGTGCTACCAGTACCAGCACGTTGAAGCACGTAGAACGTAGCGAAAGTAAGTAGTACGGTCCACAGGCACATTAACATTAAGTCCGAACAAGGAACTTGGTGAAGAATGGACTGCTTGTCTATAAATTTCAATTGCTTGTAAAGTCGTCACCAGAGTCTCATTGAAGTTTCAGGATCACTCCGTTTTGCCCTCTATGCGATGAGAGCAATTTGCGAAAATTACTCCCCGCTAGAAATTTTGATTAGCCTGCGCAAGAGAAAGAAGTCTCCACGTGTCAGCGTCCACGCCAGTAAGTTATTTGTGGGATCGTAACATTCCAAAATAATCCAATAGAAATTCAGGCAATTATGACACTTGATTTGACAATTAGGACGGCCTTTTTCCTGTTGGATTGTCGAAAACTGGGATTGCGGTATCAAATCACAATTACGGCACAGATCCATGTCCACGTCCTTTCTGCGTTGTATTCTATATTTGGAGGCCTCTCATTTGGCCTCTTCGAAACTACCTACCAAATACAGAAAACATTCATACTTTAAAAACTCATCTCCATATTGCAAAGGGCCAGATGTCAGGATCAGAGTAAGCGGTGGACTAGCTGGGCAGCTTCCCGGGGCGTCAACTTATAAGGGGTGCTAAGACGTCACTAAATGATCTTTAACAGATATATTAAAAGAAATTCTGGGTGTGTTCCAAACCGTTAGTTTGATGGAGAATGGGAAGGGAGAGTTCTTTTTGGGGGGGGGGTTTATGGTTAACCTTTCTGTCTGATGTGATCCAGCGCTATTAAACATCTTCAAAAATGTGATTTGAGGAGGCATTTTGTTAAAAAAAACATAAGGGTCAGATTGAATGTCAAATGATAGAATTTGGTAAGAATTTGCACATTTAATATACAATTCTGCAGCGACAAGCAAGTTTCATCAACTCTCTGCAGTACCAAGCGGGAAATAACTAACTCAATTTTGGGACATTCGGCTTCGATAAATTTTTCCGAACTTGAGAAACTCCGGCCAGAAATATGTATGTTAGTTTGCAAGTACGTATATCTGAAACTAGAGTCTTTGGCGATGAAAGTTATCAAAAAACAAGAAAAAATCACGAATTAATAAAGGCAATATGTAGAATCGTCTTCTTCTTCTTGCAATAACTATATTTACAAAGGAAATCAACAACTTAGATGCAAACAAACAGTGCCGAAAATGAGATCTGAAAAGGTAAGAGATTTTAAATGTTAATGAAACATTTTATCTACTTATCCCCATCAGGAAATCTGTCATCCTTGGAGCAGTAACGAATGTGTATCTGAGAGTGAAATATGTTTACATTATTCTCCTTGCTTTCTTGTGTATTATAACATGAATCAAGAGACTTAACACTTTTACAATTACTGTCCTAATGATTTCTTTAGTTGCTTAGAACGTTTTACTTCTAATTTCCTTAAACTGCAAATTTTAAGACAATACAAATTTAATATTAATTGTTTAAAAATAAATCCTAGAACGATTTCTTTGATTTTAATGTTTCTATGGTAAAATTTTTTATCAGTAAAACAAAATAAATACCAGTAATAAATGTATAAAAAATTAAAAAATTTTCAGTTTCTACAATCCTAGTAGTAGATATCACATATTTCATGGAGTCATTACCTTTGTACCTTGTGAAGCAGAAGTTATAAATAAAACATAATTTCCAAAAGTCTTCATTAAAATAAAAAATGTGTTATTTTTGCCAATAGTAGGGTCTTAAGAACGCCTTCAAGTACTTCGTTCTTTCTCTAACTGTAATAATTTAAAAAATGACAATAAGAGAGCGTTATTATAGCATTCAGTTTAACATATTTATTGCGTTGTTCTCTTTGAGTATGGAGTAGTAAAAGCCTCAGCTATTTCCCTGTTTACATTTTTCAAGGATTCTTTTATTATAATAAAAATATAATAATTATAACGTACAATAATTAATGACGATGGAAGGTCCCTATGCCTTATTTACCGCTCAAAATTCACATGTGCAGGCAAAAAAATTCTCAGAAAATTATCCGCAGCTTAAGCATGCACCCTCATAAAGATTCGCCAAACCTCTCCCTATGCTCAAAAGTTTAAAAAATATAATTTTGAATGGGCGCCAAATTATTAGCCTGCCCAGGACGGCCACATCTCTCGGACTGGCCCTGCCATAAAAAGGCCTAATCGATAAAGGCTTAAGATGAAAACCACCTACTTTAATCACGTTATAATATTAAAATGAAACGGAGTGAAAATTGTGCTCAAGGTGATACGAAGTTTGTGGATTTTATGCAGTTTCTATAGAGTTTAATTGTGGATTTCAGCATATGTAACAAAGATTTAATAACTATCAGTTCTTCTTTCTGCACCGTGAAACAACAGTCTTGTATGCGGGAGGTGCTTGGTTCATACACAGACCGTTAGACCGGCTGACATGCTTTCATGAAATCTGTCAACCACTCCGGGCAAGGACAGGATGACGTCTAGTTATGCCATGAACCTCCAAGTCCTTCTTCATTAGTCAGTCATCATTGATTCTATCACTGACATTACAGACCTACACTATGAGCGGTCTTCGTAAAATAAAAAGAAAAAATTATTTTGTCCAATTTTATGAGATGCAGAAATAAATATCCCATTACAAGTCTACAGAAGGACAATAATAATAATAATATATTTAACTGCAAATGGACTGTTGCCCGGTGGCAGTGGTTATAATGCATGTACATAAATATGAAATAAGGATCTAAGAAATTTAAGTCGGGAGGACTACGTGAGAAGCATGGAGTCTTGGAAACCATCTCAGCATTCGCTTATAGACAGAGGGAAACCAAGATAAACCTGTGCCGAGTTGGCAGATCGCAGGACCTTCCGGATACTGACTTCTAGCCAGTAGTCCGGCATCAATGATGTAAGACAGCAGGTCCTCTCCAAATGTTCATGAAATGTATAAAGCATAATTCCTTTTCAGAACTAAAACAAAGATTTGTACGGACCAAAGAACAATTAACAAATAAAATTAAGAGATTAATTCGGAACAAAAAAAGATATATAAACAAATAAAAGTAAATAATTTCAGGCTTCTGTCGGTGTGAAGCTGAGGCCTTCGTTATTATGAGAGATCAGGGGCGTAGTTTGGTAGTTGGCCAAGAGACGTTTCGGGGCAGCCTATCGATTCAGTCTCCAAGGTTCAATTTAGCCTTGAAGGCGGTAACAAACTACCAACATACGCCGCATAACATCCTGGAAGAACGAAGGCCTCAACATGTGAAGTTGTTAGACAAAGCTCTATTCTTTCTCCCGGGCTTTTTTTAGTTCCATTATGACTATCAGCCTATATTAAGGAAGCGGAATTTACACAGTTACTTAACAAGTCAAGAACAATACTTAACAACTTTACTGTTCACCGGTGATATTAAACAATAATACTGTTTAACTTGTAAGCTACACACTACTGGAACAACGTTTAACCTGAATACTTGAGTTAGACAGCACTACAACACTATAATTCTGTCTACAAGAAAACACAGTACAATATATGTATGGCTACATGAATAATCCACGGGTTTATTATGGATGTGAAGCGCCCGCTCTCTTGTTTTTGGCACTACAACACGTAACACTACTTCAGTATTACAAGACGAGGCAGCAGAAATGAAATAGGAAAACAGAATTTGTAACGCTCAAAAACAAGTGTAGCATAGAAGTAAAATCGTGCGGTTCCTTAAATTTTAAATATTACACAAACATTGGTTTTAATCTCGTGACTTAATAAGAAATGCACGATAGACGGTAGTGACGGCCGGAATTGGGAAGACTGAAAGCATACACGAAAAAAAAAAAAAGAAGAAACAAATGAGATAGGTTTATGAGGCAATTTTGGTTGACAAACTTTTCAAATTTAATAACTTACTACCAAATTGCATTAAAATAAAGTGATAATAATCAGCAATACTGAAAAACCAACAATGGTGCTCTAAAGTATAGACTGATACAAGAACTTCAGTTTCAGTAGTTTACTGGTTGCATCTTGCTGTGTTAAACAGCACCTGCCGTCCATAATGTACCTGACCCATACATAACCTGCAGGACACCAGATACGATCCACATGTCTACTTAATGCTAACAAGGTTAAAGGTCATTCGAACTAAGAAAAAACTGTAAACTTTGTTTACCTGTGGTTAGAGTAATAATGGATCACATGAGCCATAATATGTAGTCATCGAGTGACTGTATCGGACCATTAACAATAAAATCAACAGTGTGATAAAGAATATGTTATTACTAGGATTCATAGTTTAAGTTTCACCATAATAAAAATCAAAATTTTAATTAAAATTTTATGGAGTAAATTTGGTGTGTATAAATTACTATTAAGATAAGTGGAATTGTGTGCAAACATGTGTAAATCCGGAATTAAACAACCTGAATAAATCATTACAAAACAAGATAAATTAGAAGCTAGATAAACCGCGACATGAAGAACTGCAACATACAAAACATTAGAACATAATTTCTGCCCTAGAATAAACAATTTGTCTAATACACAAGTTACAATTCAGAGTCCATTTATGAAGTGTATTTTGTTAGTTTTAACATCTGTGACACTATAGGACTCTCTCGCACGACACGGGCTTATAGTGCAAAACTACACAATTTCGTTTTACGACATTCGTTAAGCTACACAAAATAAAGTACGCTTTGCCGATTTTGTTTTGACATATCTACATAGACGGCTCCCTTGATGTAGAACCGTTAAAAATAATATGACGTAAAGTATATTACGAAATTCGCTACGTTTACCCTATTAATTTTAGTAATCCTGTATGGAAACACATGAAACGTACATAAACTTGCAGGCCTGAGGTAAGGCTCTTCTTCAGTTTGATTAATCATCAGGTTTAGTGTTGCGAACAAGTGGTTACATACGGTATTATACAGCTGTTTCACAGCGAACCCCCCACTCTACGTCTTGTTACGTGCCACAAGATGTAACTTGTTTAGACTTCGCGTCACCTCGTTTTACATAACTGGACGTCAGGATAGACGGCCGGGCGTGAGGAAGAAGATTAGCGCGGCGGTGCAGGGAAATGAGGGTGTTGCTTCATATAGTACTATAATTGATGATGGGCATCCAGAAATAGGAGGCACTATCTGACCCACACTACTTCATCCTTACCTTCATTACGGCTTACATTTCCAGCACAGAACATGGTAACGGAACAAGGAGCTTAAGGTGATTCATTTAATTTAAAAAAAATACTTGTGTTCCTTATAAAGGAAATAGTATGTTTATGAGATCACAATGGGTTATATATTCATGAACATTTTAACTTTTTTGACGTTCAATTGACCGCGCATCGTATAAATTCTTATAATAAAACCAACTACGTGCACTAATTTCTCAAATTTATTTTTGGAATAAAACTCAACATGTTTCGGGCAGGACGGAACTAGTTCCGTCCTGATCCTGCTCGCAAGCTGTCAGCAAACCTATATGACATATACCATTGCTGTGTGTACAGTGAAAAACTCCTGATGATGGACAGAGGAACTGTCCGAAACATGTAGAGTTTTATTC
>Ga0123353_10014251_pt1 | contig 11448 bp, 3 predicted proteins | sample TergutLab28metaG_3_FD_92763 | JGI IMG/M metagenome (GOLD analysis project Ga0123353, IMG submission 92763) | Labiotermes labralis P3 segment gut microbial communities from Petit-Saut dam, French Guiana - Lab288 P3 | ecosystem: Host-associated > Arthropoda: Insects > Digestive system > Gut ... | reverse complement strand
TTTTATAAATAATCGTGCTCATGGTCAAGGTGGAGCTATTGATAATTATAATAGTCCTGGTGAACTTTATATTGAGAACTGTACCTTTGAAAATAATTATGTAGCTGATCAAAATTATAGTTATGTTCAAGTAGAACTTGATGATGATGAACTCCCAGACCTAGAAGATGCTGAATATTATACAATCTATATATTAAAAAATGGTACAGCTTATTTCTGGAATGGTGAAGATTATGAAGAAACTGAAGAATTCGATTTAACCTATTGGACTGGTGATGGTGGGGCTATTTCTAATATAAATTCTTTTGGTTTAGTAATTGTTAATTCTTCATTTACTAATAATAGTGCTTTTTTACGCGGTGGTGCTATTTATAATGAAGGTACTGATTTAGATGTCATTAATTCTAATTTTACTAATAATCGTGTTGTTTGGGATCCAGATGAGGAAGGTCTTCTTGATGATGAGGATTATTGGGGTTATGCTCTTGGTGGAGCTATTTTTAATGTAGGTGGTGATTTAGAAGTTTATGATTCTAATTTCACTGATAACTGGGCTCCTTATGGTGGTGCTATTGATAATTGGGGTGGAAATTTACTTGTTAATAATGGTATTTTCATTAATAATTCTGCTTACTATGGTGGAGCTATAGAAAATTGGGGTGGAGGAAATATTGATATTAGACATTCTAAGTTCTTTAATAATACTGCTTATCGTGATGGTGGTGCTATTGAGAATTATGAAGGTGGAGAATTTTATATTTATAACTCTACATTTGAAAACAATACTGCTTATGGATTAGGTGGAGCTATTGATAATTACGACAGTACTGGTGAGTTTACTATTTTGAATTGTACATTTATTAATAATGTAGCAAAAAATATTGATGATTTACCTCCTGAAAAAAAATATGATGTATGCGTAGTTGGTGCAAGCGAATCTGATGAAGAAGATGATGAAGAAGATTACGATATACCAGAGTCTGGTGTTGGTGGGGCTATAGCTAACTATTATTCTAAAAATATTCAAATAATTAATTCTACATTTATTGAAAATAGTGCTTATTATAGTGGTGGAGCTATTTATAATCATGGTTCAGTTTTGATTGTGAATAATTCTAATTTTACTGGTAATTACATTGAATTTGATCCTGAATCTGAAGATGCTGATGATGAAGAATATTATTGTCATAGAAATGGTGGCGCTATCTTTAATGTAGATAGTGACTTAGAACTTTTTAATTCCATTTTTGAGTTTAACACTGCTTATTATGGTGGTGCTATTGATAACTATGGTGGAAGTATAAATATTACTAACTGTAATTTCACTAATAATACTGCTACTGGATTTGGTGGTGCTGTTGAGAATTGGAATGGAGGAAATATTAGTATAAGAGATTCCAACTTTATTAATAATACTGCTACTTATGATGGTGGTGCTATTGAGAATTTTGAAACTGGAACTTTCCATATTGAAAATTGTTTATTTGAAAATAATACAGCTCATGGTTATGGTGGAGCTATTGATAATTGGATATCCACGGGGAAATTTACTATTATAAATAGTACATTTATAAATAATAGGGCATTACGTAATGATGATGAAGATTATTATGAGTTTGGAGAAGATGGTAATGGTGGTGCTATAGCTAATTATGATTCTGCTGGTTTTGAAATAATTAATTCTACATTTATTAATAATAGTGCTTATTATAATGGCGGAGCTATTTACAATTATGGTGGTTCAATTTTGGAGGTTATTGGTTCTAATTTCACCAATAATTCTGTTGAATATGTGCCAGATGATCCTGATGATGAGGATGAATGGGATTATGGTAATGGTGGTGCTATCTATAATCAAGACAGTACTTTAAATGTTACTAATTCTAATTTCATTAATAATCTTGCTATTTATGGTGGTGCTATTGAGAATAGTGGTGGAAATATAGAAATTATTAATTCTAATTTTACTAATAATTTGGCTTGGTTTGGTGGTGCTATTGAGAATTGGAATGGTGGTGAAATTAATATTAAGGATTCTAAATTTATTAATAACAGTGCTGCTTATGATGGTGGTGCTGTTGAGAATTATGAAGGTGGAGCATTTACTATCCATAATTCTTTATTTGAAAATAATACTGCTAATGGATTAGGAGGAGCTATTGATAATTATGAGAGTCTTGGTGCATTTACTATTGTAAATTGTACATTTATTAATAATAGTGCATTTTATAATGATGGAGAATTTTCTGGGGAATTTTCTGGTTATGGTGGGGCTGTAGCTAATATTAGAAGTGAAGGTAATTTCACAGTTATAGATTCTACTTTTGAAAATAATTTTGCAGATCTTGTTGGTGGAGCTATCTATAATTTTTATTCTGAAAGTATTATTGTTGACAATTGTAATTTTACTAACAATAATGTTTCTATTGAATGGGAAGATGATGGAACTCCTTGGTTTAATGATGAAACTGCTACAGGTATAGGTGGTGCTATAGCTAATAAGGGAAGTTACATTGAAGTTCTTAATTCTAGATTTTATAATAATTCTGCATATAGTGGTGGAGCTATAGATAATTATAATGGTACATTTTTAATAGATAATTCCTATTTTATTGATAATTATGCAGCTAAATTTGGAGGAGCAATTGAAAATTGGATTGATTTTGGAGAAAAATTTATAGGTGGATTTACTATATTAAATTCCCACTTTATTAATAATACTGCAGTTATGGGTGGAGGTGCTGTTGATAATTGGTGGGGTAGCTACTTTATTATAGATAATTCTAACTTTATTGGAAATAAAGTAACAGGAGGCAAACATTATGATTTCCTTCCTGTTAGTTTCACTGGTGATGGTGGAGCTATAATAAATGAAAATTCCGATGGTGTATTTAATATTACTAATTCTAATTTCACTGATAATTATGGAGCTAAAAATGGTGGTGCTATAGCTAATCTTAGATCTTCTGGTTTGAATATAATTAATTCAACCTTTACAAATAATGTTGCTGCTTATGCAGGTGGAGCTATTCACAATGAGGATTCAACCAGTTTTTATATTAGTAACTCTAAATTTGATAATAATTTCGTAGAAGACATGGTGGAATATTTAGATGAAGAGGATAGTAATGGTAAAGGTGGAGCTATTGCTAACATGAATACTAATATAACTATTCATTACACTAACTTTACTAATAATTCTGCTTATACTGATGGTGGTGCTGTGTCTGTTGATGGAGGTTCTGTTATTATTAATCATGCTTCATTTATTAATAATTCTGCTAGAATTTCTGTTGGTGGTGCTATAGCAGCTCAAAGTGGCGGTTTTGTATCTGTAAATTACTCTGAATTTATTAATAATACTGCACTAGGTATAAATAATGGTGCTAGTGGAGATGGTGGAGGAGCTATTTATGTTTCCAATGCTAATGTTAATATTTCAAATTCTCAATTTATAGGTAATGTAATGAAAGAGTATAAAGGTGGAGCTGTATTTGTTAAGGGTGGAGGTATTGTTAATATTATGGATTCTTACTTCACTAAAAACTCTATAGATTATCTTGGTGGTGGAGCTGTAGCTATAGAAGGTCAAGGTTCTATAACTAATGTTATTAGATGTAACTTTACTGAAAATATTGGTGGACGTATGGCTGGGGCTATTTGTAATAATAATGGTGATCTTAATATAAGAGATTCTTTGTTTATTAGAAATTATGTTATTAATAATATTACTGGCAGTGGTGGAGCTATTCACAACTATAATGGAGGTAACCTTAATGTAACAGGCTCTTTATTTGAAGATAATCATGCTTATGTTGCAGGAGGGGCAATTCTTGCTCAAACTGGTCTAGTATATATTAGGGATTCTAACTTTACTAATAACTATGTTAATATGACTAATAATTCTTATGGTGGGGCAATAGTTGCTGATAATGGTGGTTTTGTAAGTATAAGTAACTCTATTTTTACTAACAATTCTGCGTGGGGTATAAATAATATTGTTGGTCCTAATCATAATGGATATGGTGGAGGAGCAGTCCATGTTTCTGATGCTTCTGTCAATATTTCAAATTCTCAATTTTATGATAATCATATAGATAATTATAAAGGTGGAGCTGTATTTGTTAAAGGTGGAGGTATGGTCAATATTATGGATTCTTATTTCACTAAAAATTCAATTAGAATGGCAGGTGGTGGAGCTATAGCTATTGAGCATGGAGGCGAAGTCAATGTTTATAGATCTAATTTCACTGAAAATATAGGTGGATCTATGGCAGGTGCTATTTGTAATAATAATGCTACTATTAATTTAATTGATTCTAGATTTATTGGAAATTATGCTGCTGGTACTGCTCAAAGTAATGGTGGAGCTATTCACAACTTTGGTGGTGGCGATCTTACTATTAGAGGATGTTTATTCGATTCTAATCATGCTCTTTCAAGAGGTGGAGCAATTCTTGCTGATGATGGAACAGTAAATATTTTCAATTCTAACTTTACTAACAACTATGTAAATGGTACTAATTTTACTAGTATTCCTACTGCTCCTGGTGGGGGTGCTGTATATGCTAGTAGTAATGGTAATGTTAACATTGTCAATTCTATATTCTCTGATAATCATGCTATTAATGGAAATGGTGGTGCTGTAGTTAATTTAGGTTTAGGTCTATTTGATATTAAATCATCAACATTTACTCGTAACTCTGCTATTAATGGCAATGGAGGATCTATTTTCAATAATGATGGTCATATAATTGTAAATAATAGTTATTTCTCAAATGATGTTGCTAATGTTGGAGGAGCCATTTATTCTATTAATGATGGTAATGGTTATGGTAATAGTAGTGTGAAATTTGAGAATTATATTAGAATAGATAACTGTAATTTTGAAAATAATTCTGCAACTACAAATGGTGGAGCAATAGCTAAAATTAATTGTGAGGTACAGATATACACATCAAATTTCATTTCAAACAGTGCAGGTAATTATGGTGGTGCTATACATACTACTAATAATGGAACTTTACGTGTTGAAAATTGTCGATTTACTGCTAATACTGCTGTTATAAGAGGTGGAGCTATTTACAATGGTAATGGAACCGTAAATATTGCAATCTCTAATTTCGATTCAAATATTGCACAGGGTAATTCTAGTATTGGTTTAGTGGGTCATGGTGGAGCTATATATAATGAAGGAAATATTAATATAACAAAAGAGTCTTTCTTTAAAGATAATAAAGCAAATAATGGTAGTGGTGGAGCTATATTTAACACTGGAAATGCTTCACTTTATATTATTGATACTTATCTCTTTAATAACTATGCAAATAATGATGGTGGGGCTATTTATAATAATAATTCTTCTATGTCCATAGAAGGCTCTCAAATTATTAATAATTTGGCATTACGTGGTAATGGTGGAGCTATATATTCTACTGGTGCAAATGTCGCAATAAATTACTGTGTAATAGTTGATAATAAAGATATCTTAAGCAATTCAATTTATAGTACTACTCCAATTGTTGCAGATTATAATTGGTGGGGAACTAATAAGTTTTCTGATATTAAGAATTTTAATGTGAAAATAAATAATTATTACACTATGACTTTGACTTCTGCTCTTAATGGTAAGACTATTACTACTTTACAAGCATTTACTTACAATTATAACTTTTATTTAAATGGAACTACTAATCGAGGAGATATATCTAGATTCCCATATTATGAAGCTCATATTACTTTACCTAATCATCAGGTTCTTAACTTTGATTGTAGAATTTCTCAAGTATTATCTTATGTATCTGCTGTTGCAGGAGATGCATTAACAGTCACTGCAAGATTAGAATTAAATGGAGAACCTCAAACTCTTAAATATAGAGTAATTAAACAGACTCCTAGTATTGTTGTTACTAAAGTTAGTAGTACTTACAATAAGGCAACTGTATTAAGAGCTACTTTAAAAGATCAATTTGGAAAAGTAATTGCTAATAAATATGTTTACTTCTATGTCAAAGGTAACTTAATTGGTTCTGCAATTACTGATAAAAATGGTGTAGCTACTTTCAGATATACTCCTACGACTGTTGGTAATCATAAAGTATCAGCTTCATTTACTGCAGACCATTCTTTCAATGCTAGAAATGCAAATCATGTAATGAAAGTATCCAAGACTAAGACAACTATTAAAATTTCTAAATTCTCAGGAAAATTCAATAAACGAGGTCTTGTTAGAGTAACTGTTAAAGATAATTCTAAAAAAGCAGTAACTAAACAAACTATACGTTTCTATATTAAAGGTAAATATGTAGGTAAATCACAGACTAACAGTAAAGGTCAAGCTACTCTCAAACCATTAATAAAAGTTAGAGGATCTGCATCTGTAAAAGCTGTATTTAAAGGTAGTAAATTACATATTAAAACTAATAAATCTAAAAAAGTAAGAATTAAATAATTCTAAAAAAGTAAGAATTAAATAATGTTTCTTTTATTGAATCATTATTCTTTATTTTTTTAGAGTGTATTTTTAACCTTTGAATTAATATATTTATAATCATTTGCCATTTGTTGGTTTAAATATTTCTTGGAGACTATGAATTCATGGCAAATAAAGATTTAAGTGAAAATATAGAAGAATATTTAGAAGTACTTTATAAATATGGTAATAAAGATAGCCAAGTTTCAACTACAACTTTATCTAATCATTTAGGAATTGCTCCTGGAAGCGTTACTCAAATGCTTAAAAAGCTTGAAGATTTAGATTATATTAACTATATCCCTTATAAAGGAGCTTATCTTTCAGATAAGGGATTTAAAGTTGCTCAAAAAATCACAAGAAAACATAGAATTCTTGAAAAATTTTTAACAGAAATTTTACATATAAAAAAAGAAAACGTTCATATTCAAGCTTGTGATATGGAACATTCTCTTTCAGATGAAGCTGAAAGAGCTATGTGTCATATTTTAAATTATCCTAATCTATGTCCAGATGAAAAACCAATTCCTCCATGTGATTTAGATTTTAAGACTTGTCAAGATTGTATTGATAATGAAAATGATATTGAAGAAATAGGTATAAGAGATGAGAATTTAGTTTTAATTTCTCAACTACATAGAAATGAAAAAGGAGAAGTTTTATTTATTAGAGGAGACTCAAATGTTTTAAAACAACTAATGAGTTTAGGAATAGCTATTGGAACATTAATTTATGTTGAAGAATTTGATGAGATAGAAGATCATTTATCTATTTATATAAATAATTCTAAAGTTAAAATACCTCGATATATAGCTAATAATGTCTTTGTTAAAATATGTTAAAAATTATGTTAAAGCTAAATTGAGATTATTGATAATATAGATATTAAAATTACAATATTAGATATATAAAATTGAATTATAATAATATATAATATTATATATATAAAAAATATTATATGTATAATCTTATATTGTATTATAGTAATAGTATAATATAATAAAACTTATAATATAGAATGTATAATATATAAAAATATAGGATATACTATAAAGAATATAAAATGTATAATATAATATTCATAATATGGATTAAGTATAATTTCAATGAAGGGACTAAAATGTTTGAATTGAGTAATGGTTTAAAAAGAAACAATTATAGGTTTTTATTAACTTTTATAGTAATCATCATAGGAATTATGATTTTATCCATGATTAATTTAAGTACTGTTTTTGCTGCAGATACAAGCCTAAATCCTCAATCAGCAGGAGGTATTAAAGAAGCATTAAAAAGTGAATCTAATACCATTAATATTAATTTAGCTGAAGGTACATATTTTGGTGATAATAATACTAAAATTACAATAGAAACTGGTAAAACTGTGACTATTACTGGTAAAAATAGAGACACAACTACTATTAATGGTGGAGGTATTAATTCAATCTTTTTAGTTAGAGATAGAGCAAATTTAAACCTTATTAATCTGCAAATTATCAATGCTAGAACTTCTTCTAATGGTGCAGCAATTTATAATGAAGGGTCTGGCTCTATAACTCTCGTTAATTGTTATTTTAATAACAATATGGCTTCAGGTTATGGGGGAGTAATCTATACTAAAGGATTATTAGATGGAGGTACTTCTAATATAATACATTATACTATAACTAACTGTGTATTTAATGGCAACTCTGCTAGTAGTGGAGGAGCAATTTATAATAGTGGAGGAGCTTATAACAGTCGTAATGAAATTAAATTCACTATTTCAAATTCTAGGTTTATAAATAATAGAGCTCTTAGTACTACTACTGGAGCAGGTGGAGGAGCAATTTATAATTATGGTGGTTATAGTGGAAGTTTAAATATTATTGAACTTAATATACTTAACTCTAACTTTGATGCTAATGTTGCTGCTGTTAGAGGTGGTGCAATATACAATTATGGTAGTGCTGATTTAAGTTCTAATATAATTATTGTCAATGTGGCAGGTTCAACTTTTTCAAATAATGCTGCAAATGGTGGTTATGGTGGTGCCATTTATAATTTTGATGGAGGTAATGGGGCTAGTACAGTTAATAATGTAATAAAATCTTGTGTATTTTCTGGAAATTCTGTGAGAAATACTGTAGGTGGTGTCATATCAACAGGTTTTGGTACTGTAGTTTATAGTAATGCAAACAATGGTTTTGTTAATGTAAATATTGAATATTCTATTTTTTCACAAAATATTGGAGGAATAGAAGTATTTAATTCAGGTGCTAGTTCAAAAACAACCGCAAATAATAATTGGTGGGGTTCTAATAATATAGCTGGAAAATCACGTAATGTAGAAATTTCTACTTATTTTGTAATTAGATTAACCAGTCCAAATCCTAATTTTTCACAAGCTATTGGCAGTTCATTAACTTGTGTTTATACTTTATTATTAAATACTGGTGTTAAAGGTGCTGTTAATCAATTACCTAATTTCACAATAAGTATTAATTATAATGGTAGAAATGTAGCTGCTTTCAATATAAAATCTGATTATAGAGTTTCTGTAGTTAATAATAATGATCAAAATGTTTTCCACATTTCAGGTACTGATAGAAATCCTTCTTTAACAATATTTAATATAAAAATGCCTACTACTATTTCATTAAATAATATTGTTACTACTTTTGGAAATACTGTTACTTTAACAGCCGTTTTACGTGATGCTAATGGAAAACCAGTAGTTGGGAAAGATGTTTCCTTCTTTGTTAGTGGCAAAGGTATCAGAATTGTTAAAACTAATAGGGATGGTGTAGCTACTTGTTCATATATTGCTACTGATTTTGGTGGTGTTAAATCATGGAATGTTGCATTCTCAGGAGATAATTTTTATTCTGCTGCTTCAAATGTAGGATCTATTTCAGTAGCTAGAGCAAAAACTAAAGTATCTATAACTAAATTTGTTGGAAAATTCAATAAAAAAGGAACTTTTTCTGCAAAACTTATTAATTCTCAAACTAAAAAAGCTATTCCACGAAAATTTGTTCACTTTTATTCTAATGGAAAACTACTCACTAAAGTCATGACTAATAATAAAGGTATTGCTAAGTTATCTGTCACTTTTAGATATAAAGGACCAGTGTCTCTTACAGTTAGACATTTAGGAGATAATACTTGTTTACCATCTAGAAAATCAGCGCGAAATAGAATAAAATAATATTATTGAATATATAATTTATTTTGTTTTTTTATTTTCTTATTTTATTTTTTCCTTTTTTTTATTTTCTTATTTTATTTTTTCCTTTTTTTTATTTTCTTATTTTATTTTTTCCTTTTTCTTATTTTCTTATTTTATTTTTTCCTTTTTCTTATTTTCTTATTTTTTTATTATAAATATATAAATTAATAGATAATTTATATAATTAAATATAATTTTATAGAATAATATTATAATTTAGTAAAATAATAATATATAATTAGTAAAATAATATTATAATTTTGAATAAAAAATAATTAATATTTAAAAAGATATTATATTTAAAAAATAATTAATTATATTAATGAGAATTTAAATATTTATAATTATTATCAAAAATTAATATTTAGAGAATAAAATTCTTAAGTAAAAAAAAACTCAATATATAGGTCGTGAAGCTAGTGGAACTAATGGTAGCTAAATTCGGTGGAACTTCAATAGGAAATGGTGAAAAGATAAGAAAAGCAGCTCAATCAGTTGTTAATGAATATATGAAGGGAAATAAGGTTGTTGTAGTAGTATCTGCAATTAATAAAACAACTGATGATTTTATAAAGGTTGTTGAAGATTCTGTTGATTCTAATGTTACTGATAAACAAATGGCGGAAATATTATCTATGGGTGAAATGACTAGTGTTAGAGTTATGTCTTCTGTCATTGAATCCCTTGGTGTAAAATCTGAATACATGGATCCTTTTAATGATAATTGGCCAATTATTACTAATAGTAATTTTCTTGATGCTAAAATTGATTTTTCAACTTCTGAATTAGTGAGTAAAGAATTAATAAAAATGACTAATCAAGGAATCATTCCTGTAGTTTGTGGATTTTTAGGTAAAGGATCTGATGGAGAAATCACAACTCTTGGAAGAGGAGGAAGTGATATTACTGCTTTTTTCTTAGGTCATTGCTTAAAAGCTGATGAAGTGATTATTGTTACTGATGTTGATGGAGTAATGTCCACTGATCCTAATAAAATAGAGTGTGCTGAAAAACTTGATAAAATTTCTGTTGAAGAAATGAGGGATTTAGCTACTCATGGAGCCCAAGTATTACATCCTTATGCATTAAAATATAAAGATCCTAAAATAAGTGCAAAGATTATTAGCTATGAAAATGGTGATTTATCTAATCCTGGGACTACTATTGTAGGACCCTTTGAAGGTGAAATGATGAAAACTACAACATTATATCCTGAACCAATATCTGTAGTAGCTATTGTAGGAGATGCTATGCTTAAAAAACCAGGCATTCTTTCGAAATTAACTTCAATTTTAGCTAAAAATGATATTAATATATTGGGTATATCTGCAGGTCAGAATTCTATAACAACTTTTCTTAACAATAAAGATTCAGTTGAAGCATATCATTTATTACATGAAATAGTTGTTGATAGTGAAGAACTTAGCTCTCTTTCATTAGGTAAAGAAATAGCTATGATAACTCTTGTTAGCCCTGATTTTATTGAAACTCCGGGTATAATTTCTGATATAACTGATCCATTAAGAGAGAATAATATAAATATTGTCGAAATTTCATCTTCTCAAACAGCAGTTGTTTTATTTGTAGATTGGGAAGATGGTAAAAAGGCATATGAATTTGCAAAAAAAGCATTAGAATAAGGATTATAAAAATAATAAATGTATAAGTATTAGAATAAGGATTATTAAAATAATAAAGGTATTTTATATAATTAATTTTATATAATATATAAATTAAGTTTATATAATTAAGGTTATGTTAAAAATAT
>Ga0123353_10014250_pt1 | contig 11449 bp, 9 predicted proteins | sample TergutLab28metaG_3_FD_92763 | JGI IMG/M metagenome (GOLD analysis project Ga0123353, IMG submission 92763) | Labiotermes labralis P3 segment gut microbial communities from Petit-Saut dam, French Guiana - Lab288 P3 | ecosystem: Host-associated > Arthropoda: Insects > Digestive system > Gut ... | reverse complement strand
GATTATTCATCGCCGGATACGGCCTACGCTTGCCTTACCGCCTCGGTCATGTACGTTTTAGTTAACAAGTGACTGGTATAAACCCACCGACATTCAGTCGGTAAATTCTTTAGTACACTTCCTTCGGCGGCGCGGCAACTGTTGGCCGTCTGCGGCGCGACTAATCATTCACGTGGTTTGTGGATGGTAAATTGAACTCGTTTTTTTAAAGGTGAACGATTGGTTCTATAATAAGAAGTTGGCGTGTTAAAGCGTTCACGGGAACTTTATGACAAGGAGAAATAATACAATATGAATCAAAAGGCTGAATTTTATGCGCCCAAGGGTGCGAAGCGCGGACGGGTCAAGCTGTTGACGATCGCGGCGCATCAGGACGACGCGGAAATCATGTCGGCGCACGGCGTGTTTCAGGCGCTCGGGGAGAAAAACACGGCGTTTTACGCGGTGATCACGACGGACGGTTCGGGCAGCGCGCGGGCGGGCCGGTATGCGGACTTTACCGACGCGGAGATGATGCAGGTGCGGCGCGACGAGCAGAAAAAGGCGGCTGACATCGGCAAATACGGCGGACTTTGGCTGCTCAATTATACGAGCGCGGAGGTCAAGAATCCGGCGGATACGGCCGTGATCGCGGATTTTGTCGAGGTCATCGAGAAGCTGAAGCCCGAAATCATTTATACGCACAATCTGTGCGACAAGCACGACACGCACATCGGCGTCGCGCTCAAGGCGATCGCGGCGGTCCGTAAGGCGAACAAAAAGTACTGTCCGAAATTGATGTACGGCTGCGAATGCTGGCGCGCGCTGGACTGGATGCAGGACGACCAAAAAACGGTGTTCGACACCAGCGGCAACGACAAAAAGATGGCCAAATTGCTCGCGGTGTTCGACAGCCAGATCGCGGGCGGCAAGCGCTACGATCTCGCGGCGATGGGACGCCAAAAGGCCAACGCGACCTACCTGTCCAGCCATGCGGTGGACACGATGACCGCCGCCAATTACGGCATGGATTTGACCCCGCTGATCAACGATGCGTCCATTGACCCCGCCGGGTATGCTTTGTCGTTTATCGACAGTTTCCGCGCCGATGTGGCCGGGAAGATCGCAAAATTCAGCAAAATACAATAATGTCGCCGCAGATGAGGCGTGATAGCCGTTACGATTACTCGTCGGCTTGCGCCCGTACGAAAGGTACGAGCGCTGCGCACTCCTCGCAACTGTTACGGCTCTGACGCCTCATCTGCGGCGGCTAAATCGGGGTGGTTTTCATGCAGGAAAACAAGATCATGCGAAATTTGTTTTATATGCGTATATGTGCACATGAAAAACAGTTGTTAAAAGTTTTTGGGAAGGGGAGCGGGGAAGACTTTTTTTCAAAAAAGTTTTCCCCGTAAATTTTATGGACATCTACAAACTCAAGCCGTTTTTGCGTGATCTGATTTGGGGCGGCTGCCGTCTGTGCGCATATGGCAAGGTATTCGGTGAACCCCGGGGTGGTACTAGCGCCCGTATCAAGGCCGCTTATTGCCCCAGCCCAAGAATTGCAGAATCGTGGGAGTTGGCAATCCATAAAGACGGCGAATGTACGACGGAAGACGGCGCGCCCCTTTCGGCACTGCTAAAAAAGCACCCGGAATATCTCGGCACCGCATGCGCGGGGTTAGACAGGTTTCCGCTGCTCGTCAAACTGATCGATTCACGCGAGGCGTTGTCCGTGCAGGTGCACCCCGGCGACGCATACGCGCTCGCGCACGAGGGAGACCTGGGCAAAACCGAAATGTGGGTTATCGCCGAAGCGGACCCCGGCGCGTTTATCTATTACGGCTTCAAAGAGGCAATCACCAAGGAACAATTTTTGGCGGCGGCACACAGCGGTGAGATTTTGGACTTGCTCGCGCGCGTGCCGGTCAAAGCGGGAGACGCCTTTTATATTCCGGCGGGCACAGTCCACGCGATCGGCGCGGGTATCACGCTGTACGAAGTGCAGCAGAACAGCAATGTCACCTACCGTATTTACGATTACGGCAGATTGGACGGCGGGAAGCCGCGCGAGCTGCATTTGGCAAAAGCCGCGGACGTGGTTTTTGGCCAGATGACAAATGACAAATCACAGATGACAAATCATGGTAAAAGTAATAACAAACAACATCTGTCATCTGTCCATTCCCCTCTAAAGAGGGGTGGCCGCGAAGCGGACGGGGTGTGGAGTCATCTGTCATCTGAAAATAACTATTTTCGCCTTTGCCGATACGACGCCGAACAACGCGCCGAATTTGCGGCCTCGCCCCGCTCATTTGTTGCGGCAACCTTTTTATCCGGCGCGGGCACAATCGGCGGCAAAAAATTCAGCAAGGGCGACACCTTTTTTGTTCCCGCGGGAACTGGAAAAGTCGCCGTGGAATGCGATTCACCCGCGCTGTTTTTGACGGCGGAAGTGCCTTTGAGTTTGGTAGGAAAGTCAAGTAACCGCGTCGTGAACTGTTAATAAGCATTATATACCATTTTTATCTGAAAGAAAATTAAAATGGCGGATTCCCGCTCAACAAATTTCTCATTCAAAATCTGCGCATATGAACACTAAATCATATTCGCAAACAATTATTCTTTCAAACAAGGTATTACGCCGCGGATAATACTCCAACCGGTATAGCTATGTATGCAGGTATGTCTATATGTCATTTCGACCGAAGCGGAGAAATCTTTCGGTATTTGCGGTTGGGATGTCTCCGCTTCGGTCGACATGACCAGTTTTTAATCGGTAATATGCGTCGTTGCCGGTCGAGATGGCAGATAGGCCGACATGAATGCGTTATGACCTAATGCGTCCTGTATTTTTTGCTGTTCCTATTTGCCAAAATGTGTTATAATTTTGTATTATGACCGAACAACCGAACAACGGCGCGATGACTCAACCCAATTACGACGATTACGGCGGCGAGATCAAGCTGGTGCAGGAGGTCAAGCAGGAATCCTGCCCGGGCTGCGGGTCGGTGCTTGCGTTCGACCCCGAAAAGCAGGCGCTGACTTGCGGACATTGCGGCACCCGCGTGGACGTCGCCAAGCTGATGGCGCAGGAGCGGCCGCTGGACTTTAACGTCGCGGGCAACCGCCGGTGGGCGGCGGATACGCGCGTGTTTCGCTGCGGCGCGTGCGGCGCGGAGACCGTCTTTCAGAAAACCGAATTTGCCAAAACCTGCCCGTTCTGCGATTCGACGGCGATCACCACGATTGAGAACCTCGACGGTGTGCGTCCGGATTCGGTCATCCCGTTCCGCGTCACGCAGGAGAAGGCGGGCCAGCTGTACAGCGCGTGGGCCAAGAAGCGTTTGATGGCGCCCAAGGCGTTCCGCAAGGAACACGCGCTCGAGTCGATGAAGGCGCTGTACGCGCCGTCGTGGACCTTCGATTCAGATACGCTTTCGTTTTATTCGGGTACGGTCGGCGATTACTATTATGTCACCGTCGGCTCGGGCAACAACCGGCGTACCGAGCGGCGCATCCGTTACCGCAAAGTCGCGGGGCAGTATAAAATGAATTTCGACGATATTTTGATCAACGCGGGCGCGCAGCCGGACGAGCGGAGCTTTAAGAAGGTGTTGCCGTTTTCGCTCAAACAGGCCGCGCAATACAACGAGAGCTTTCTCGCGGGTTTCCACGCAGAACACTACAAAAAGGACTTGAGCGAAGGCTACAACGAGGCGCGCGGCGTGATTGACCGCGTTGTCCGCAAGAGTATCATCACCAGCCTGCATTGCGATGTGGTCAGCAAGCTCAACATCAACACCCGTTACAGCGGCGAGACCTTCAAATACCTGCTGCTGCCGTTCTATATATGTACGCATATGTACAAGCATAAGGCTTACCGCTTCTTCGTCAACGGCGAGACCGGCTCGCTCACGGGAACCGCGCCGATATCCTCGCCCAAGGTCGCCATCGTCGTAGCCGCGGTATTGGCGGTATTGGCGGGGATCATCTTGTTCGCGGTTTTAATTTGACCTGTTTTGAACAATCTATCATAATGAAGGATCTAAAAAATACGAATTTAAAGAGGGAGTTCGCGCGAAAGAAAAATGAAACTAATAGATGATTTCGGAAGCATGTCGTTTGGCGACGGCGTGATGCAGCAGATGCTCGGGGACGAAGCGTACGGCGAGTTGTACGAGGTCCGGCAGGGGCGCGCGCCGCTGACCGCCGCGCTCGCGGACATGGTTGCGGCCAAAATGCTGGAATGGGCCGTCGGCAGGGGAGCGACGCACTTTTGCCACTGGTTCATGCCGCTCAACGGGCTGACCTCGGAGAAGCACGACGCATTTATCGGCAGGAGCGACGGAAAACCGATCCTGGAGTTTTCCGGCAAAAACCTGCTCAAGGGCGAGTCAGACGCGTCCAGCTTCCCGTCGGGGGGCTTGCGCGCGATGTTCGAGGCGCGCGGCTACACGGCGTGGGACTGCACGTCGCCGGCGTATGTGTGGGAGGGCTCGCTGTATATCCCCACCGTATTCTGTTCTTATAACGGTGAAGCGCTGGACCAAAAGACGCCGCTGTTGCGCTCGATGCGCGCGCTGGATGCTGCCGGAACCCGGTTTTTGCGGGCGATGGGCGATAAAAGCGCGGGTGGGGTGTATCCCAACGTGGGCGCTGAACAGGAATACTTTTTGGTGGATGTCAATCGGTACAATGCGCGCGCCGACCTTAAGCTGACGGGCAAGACGCTGATCGGCAAGCTCCCGCCCAAAGGGCAGGAGCTTGCCGATCACTATTACGGCACGCTGAAGAAGCGCGTTTCCGACTTTATGCGCGATTTGGACGCCGAGCTTTGGCGACTGGGCGTCTATGCCAAAACTCGGCACAACGAGGCCGCGCCGGCGCAGCACGAGCTCGCGCCGCTGTACAGTCCCGCGAATATCGCCGCCGACCACAATTATCTCACCATGACGGTGATGAAGCGGATCGCCCAAAACCACGGGCTGGTATGTTTGTTGCACGAGAAGCCTTTTTCGGGCGTCAACGGCTCGGGTAAGCATAACAACTGGTCTTTGTCGACGGATACCGGCGTCAATTTACTGGAACCGGGCAAAGACGTCAAAAACAATTTGATGTTCTTACTGACGCTGACGGCGGCCGTCAGCGCGGTGGACAAACATACGGGGCTCTTGCGCATGGCTGTGGCGAACGCGGGCAACGATTGCCGTTTGGGCGCGGGAGAGGCGCCGCCCGCGATCATCAGCATCTATATCGGTGACGAACTGGCCGGCATACTGGAAGAAATACGGTCGGGCAACGGCAAAGCGGCGCGTACGAAGTCGCTCAACCTGGGCGTTGCCGCGCTGCCCGAGATGGCGGTGGATAATTCGGACAGGAACCGCACCTCGCCGCTTGCTTTTACCGGCAACAAATTCGAATTCCGCATGGTCGGAGCGGGCGCGGCTCTGGGCAGCGCGAACACCGTGCTCAATTCGATTGCGGCGGCAGAGTTGGACGAATACGCCGCCGCGCTGGAGAAGGACAATTCCAAGGAAGCTGTTTATGCGCTGATCCGGGAGAAACTGAACGCGCACGGGCGCGTCTTGTTCAACGGCAACAGCTACTCGGACGAATGGAAGCAGGAAGCCAAACGGCGCGGGTTGCCCGACCTGTCCGGCACCGCGGAGGCCGTGGAAGTGCTTCGCGACAACGCTGCCACCGAAGTTTTAGTGCGTATGGGCACGTATAGCCAGGCCGAAATTGACTCCAGATACCAAATAATGACGGATACTTATGTGCAGACGGTCAAAATAGAGGCCGCGACGCTGGTGGACATCCTGCGGCGGCAGATCGCGCCCGCAGCCGTCAAACATTTGGGTAAGCTGACTGAAATTTACAATTCGGCCGTCGCGACCAAGCTGATATTGAATCTGAATGCCATTCGTAACGACATCGGCGAGCTGACCGACAATTTGTCCGTACTCGCCAGAGAGGCGACGGCTTTGAACGCGCTGCTCGTTGAGCTCAAGAGTAAAAAATCGGCGGCGTTTGTCCGCGACGCAATCCTTCCGGCGATGGCGGTGGCGCGACGCGCGGCGGATAACCTCGAGCGCATCATCCCCAAAGACAAGTACCCGATGCCGAGTTATGAGGACATTTTGTACTTCTAATTAGGAATGAGGAGTTATGGATTGAAAAACCATCCTCTTGTCATTGCGAGGAACGAAGTGACGCGGCAATCTCCCCCGGATGATGCGAGGATTACCGCGTCACGCTCCTCGCAATGACAAGAGGCGCTAAAAAAATGGAACAAAGAAACTTGACCATGTTGACCGATCTGTATCAACTTACCATGATGCAGGCATATATTAGTAGCGGGGTACAAGACAAAACCGCGGTTTTCGACCTGTTTTTCCGGCCGGGCGGCCAGATCAACTACGCCGTGTGCGCGGGGCTCGAAAGCGTCGTCGATTATATCAACGGGCTCAAGTTCACCGACGGCGACCTCGCGTATTTGCGGGGGACGGGGCTGTTTGACGGCGCGTTTTTGGATTACCTGCGGGCGTTTAAGTTTACCGGGGATATCGACGCCGTGCCCGAGGGCGGCGTGGTTTTCCCCCGGGAACCGATCTTGATCGTCAAGGCGCCGATTTTGGAAGCCCAGCTGATCGAATCCGCGCTGCTCAATCTGATCAACCATCAGACGCTGATCGCGACCAAGGCGTCCAAAATCGTTCTGACGGCCGCGCCGGCATCTATCGTGGAATTCGGTCTTAGGCGCGCGCAGGGCCCGGACGCGGGGTGTTACGGCGCGCGCAGCGCGGTGATCGGCGGCGCGGAGGGCACCAGCAACGTGATGGCGGCGCGGAATTACGGCCTCAGTCCCCGCGGTACGCACGCGCACAGTTTTGTACAGAGCTTTGCGAGCGAGTACGAGGCGTTCCGGGCATACGCACGGCAATATCCGGGCAGCTGTGTACTGCTGGTGGATACTTACGATACGCTGGGCAGCGGCGTTCCCAACGCGATCAGAGTTTTCGACGAACTTCAGGCGGCAGGGCATCAGCCGCTGGCGATTCGGCTGGATTCGGGCGACCTTGCGTACCTGTCCAAAAAGGCGCGTGAAATGCTGGACGGCGCGGGCCACGGCGGCGTCAAGATCATGGCGTCGGGCGACATCGACGAGAACGTCATCCTGCACCTCAAGGCGCAGGGCGCGCGGATCGACATCTACGGGATTGGCACTCGGCTGATCACGTCGATGGATATGCCCGCGTTGGGCGGCGTCTATAAGCTGGCGGCGATTGTCGAAAACGGCGCGGAAAGGCCTTGTGTCAAGGTTTCGGACAGCCCGGAGAAGCTGACCGATCCGGGCGAAAAGCGGCTGTATCGGATTGTCGGCCGGGACGGCTTCGCGATCGCTGACTTGATTGCGCTTAAGGGCGAGGAATTTGCGTCGCCGCTGACCATTACCGATCCGGTCATGCGTTGGAAAAGTATGACCTTAACCGATTTTACCCTCAAACCGCTGCTCGTTCCCGTGTTCAAGGGCGGCAAGCAGGTCTACAAATGCCCGACGCTGCTCGAAATCGCGCGGCACGCTTGCGAAGAACTGACTGGGTTTTGGGACGAATACAAGCGGATTGTCAACCCGCACATCTACAAGGTCGATTTGTCGGATAAATTGTACGAGCTCAAAATGGATTTACTTGCTCAAGGCAAGAGTCCGACAAATTAAGTCACAAACCGGCAAAGCACGGCGGTTGTATAGCCGCATATACCCTATAATGAATGGATATAGTATGGGAAAAAAGTATGTTATGGGTTTTCAGATCGTAAGGAAGGGATACGCGCCCAAAGAGGTCGACGAGCATATCCGGACGCTTTCGCAGGCCGACGCGCAGGTCGTTTCCGAACTCCGCTTGAAAAATTCGGAGTTGCTCGCCGAGGCCGTGCGTCTCAAGAAGGAATTGGAATTTTACCGGACGCAGGAACGCTCGATCGCAGACGCCTTTGTCAGCGCGCACCGCAGCGCGCAGGAAATCGAGCGTTCGGCGGGTGATGTCTATCGCAACGAGCTGGACAATTTGCGTCAGTTCCACGCGCGGTGGACGCTGTTTTATCGGAACATCATCGAGCGTTACCCGATAGACGACGACTTGACATCGCTCGGCGAATTTATGGAAAAAATGTCCGTGTTGTTCAGAGATTCGGCGCGGTTTTCCGAGATAGAAGCCGGTTTTTCACAGGGATATAAAAAGCCCGCGCCTATTAGGCCCGCCGAAAAAGTTATAACGGGAACGCCCGAGCGGCGCGGCGGCGCGGAAGCGCAATACGCGGAAGAAACCGCACGCCTCGCTCAAAACAGAAACGCCGCGCAAGGCGATGTCGGGTTTGATCCGGTAGGCGCGATCAAGCGGTATTATTCGGGGGCGGGCAAGCCGGATTCCGGCGATAAATTTGTCAAACCATACGCCGGCACGCAAGGCGCAGAACAAGAAGGAGGTAAAAAGGGCGGACGCCGCGTCGTCTCCGGACTGGGCGTAAGCGACAGCGGCTTCGATTTTGACGAAGCGCTGAACCCGACCGAGAGTTTGGACGATATATTGAAAGACCTTATTTAGGGTGTGTTGGCATATCCTAGCCGGCTTCTTTTCTTTTAATTCTCAAGGTCTTAATTTTTAAACCCAGTTCTAGGTATTCTTTTATAACGGCATTTTTGAATTTCGGGCAGCGTATCCGGCTCGACAAACGGATATCCGTCGCGGATCGGCGCGGTGCTCATCGATTCCGGCAAGTGGTCCGCCATATCCTCGCGCGCTTTACCAACGGGTAGCACGGCGATTTCCTCCGCGAGCTTTTTGTATTTGGCGATGTCGCGGCCCTCGTCCGTCAATATATTTACCGAATATAATTCCCAGCTGTGAAGCAAAGAGTAATCGGGCAGGTAACGCTTGGAGAACTTCAAGTTCTAGTCATACAATGTCCTCCGTGATTCATTCACACTATAATTATTTTCGATCCAAAAAGAAACCGATAATACAGCGTATAAAATAAACATATATTCACGACGCCGCTAATCCGGAATGCCTTGCAGGAGAAGCGGGAGTGTGCTAAAATAGAGCGGAGATGGAAAGAATAAAAGCGGTAAATATCATAGACATGCTTGCGGAGCATTACGGCGAGGCCGGTTGCTCGCTGAAAGCGGAAGATCCGTTCCAATTGCTTGTAGCTGTCATTTTGTCCGCGCAGTGCACGGATAGACGCGTCAACGAGGTTACGGAACGTTTATTTCAAAGCTACCGAACGCCGACCGATTTCGCGGCGCTGTCCGAGGCGGAGCTGGTCCCGCATATTTTTTCGTGCGGCTTTTATCACAACAAAGCAAGGTCTATTATTGCGGCCGCAAAGACCGTCCGGACCGATTACGACGGAGCGGTTCCGGATACTATGGAAGAACTGCTTAGGCTGCCCGGCGTTGGGCGCAAGACCGCCAACGTGATGATTTCGGCCGCGTTCGGGGGTGAGGCGATCGCGGTGGACACGCATGTATTCCGGGTAACCAACCGGATCGGGCTCGCAAGTTCCGGCAAGCCGGAGGGCGTCGAGATGCAGTTGAGGCAGCTGTTGCCGGTCCATTATTATACACGCGCGCATTACGTATTGATTCGGCACGGACGCGGCTTGTGCCGGGCCGGACGACCGATTTGCGCGGAGTGCCCTGTACTGCCGGATTGTAAATACGGAATAGAAAAGCGCAACGCAATGTAATTATGTCAGACATAAAACACTATATGTTGTGCACGACACGTTTTTGCATACATCTTATAGTTGACAGTTAAAAGTTTTTCGGAGAGGGTGCGGGGGAGAACTGTTTTTTCAAAAACGGCTCTCCCCGCTCAAGTAAAAAATGTTTGTCGATAAGGTAAAAATATTCATCAAGGCGGGCGACGGCGGCAATGGCTGCGCGTCGTTTTTTACCGCTAAATACATTGCGAACGGCGGGCCGAACGGCGGTGACGGCGGTCGCGGCGGCGACATGATTTTTGTCGCGGATCCGCAAAAATCTACGCTGATCGATTTTTATTATACCAAGCATTTCCGGGCGGGTAACGGCGGCAAGGGAGAACCCGCAAATCGCGCGGGAAAGAATGGTTCGGACGTCCGCGTATCCGTTCCGCCGGGTACCCGCGTGTCGGATACGGAGGGCAGGCTGCTATGCGACCTGTTCTATTCGGGACAGGAATATAAAGCGTTGGCCGGCGGCACAGGCGGATTTGGTAATACGCATTTCGCGACCGCGAAAAGGCAGGCGCCCGCTTTCTCGCAGTTGGGCCAAAAGGGAGGGGAGGCCGAGCTTGTTTTGGAACTCAAATACATCGCGGACGTAGGGATTGTGGGCTTTCCAAACGTGGGTAAATCCACGCTGCTCGCCGGTATTTCGGACGCGAAACCTAAGATTGCCAACTACCATTTTACTACGCTTAGCCCAAACTTGGGTGTGGTAAAATACTACGACGATTCGTTTGTCGCGGCGGATATTCCCGGTCTTATAGAGGGTGCGAGCACGGGTGCGGGGCTGGGGCACGGCTTTTTGCGTCATATCGAACGCACCCGAATGCTGCTGCATGTGGTGGATATCGCCGGAAGCGAGGGGCGCGATCCCGCAGCGGATTACAAGACGATCAATGCGGAGCTAAAGAATTACAATCAGAAACTGTCCGGGCTCCCGCAGGTGATCGCGCTGAACAAAACCGATCTTTTAACGCAGGATGAGCTGGAAAAAGCTATCAAAAAATTCAAAAAGTTTGTTAAAAATTCGAATATAGTTATGATTTCATCCGCTACCGGGGCGGGCATTAAGCCGCTTTTGGACGCGGTTTACGCGATTTTAAAGACATTGCCCAAGCCCGAGCCGGAAATTGTGGAACTTCCTGCAATTAAGACGGTTTCTCCGCCTTTCTCCATTAAAATGGATGGAAAAACATACGTTCTAAGCGGTAGATTGATCGATAATCTCGCTAGAAATGTAGTATTGTTCGATCCAGAATCCATGGCTTATTTCCAGCAATGTTTGAATAAGTACGGTATCAATAAGGCTTTGAAAGAATACGGCGCGCAGGAAGGGGATATTGTTCGGCTTTTGGATACGGAGTTTGAATTCTATGAATAATATACCATGTATTGTGCCTATGTCAGACATAAATACCATAAATAGATTCATATTCGAGAATAATTAGGGGATCAAAGATGAGGTTTGATTATAAAGTGACACATATATGCGGCCAGAGCGGCGCCAGGTGCGGCGAGTTGATTACGCCGCGCGGCGTGATTCAGACGCCGGCCTTCATGCCGGTTGGAACGCTCGCGACGGTTAAATCGTTGACGCCCGAGCAGGCGAAAGACGTCGGCGCGGAGATTATCCTGTCCAATACCTACCATCTTTTTTTGAGGCCGGGATATAAACTGATAGAGCGGGCGGGCG
>Ga0123353_10014249_pt1 | contig 11449 bp, 7 predicted proteins | sample TergutLab28metaG_3_FD_92763 | JGI IMG/M metagenome (GOLD analysis project Ga0123353, IMG submission 92763) | Labiotermes labralis P3 segment gut microbial communities from Petit-Saut dam, French Guiana - Lab288 P3 | ecosystem: Host-associated > Arthropoda: Insects > Digestive system > Gut ... | reverse complement strand
TCTTTCCGTGAGACTTGCCAGTGGTTAAAATTTCCCCTGAATGGGTTACGGGCCCAGAGCAGGGTAAGTCCAGTGGTAGGATTGCTACCTTTAGCCTCTGAACCGGCAGTTTTGGACAAATTACTGGAATACAAGAGAAGCTGGTTACAACATGTTAATAGAATACCTCGAAATAGATTACCCAGGGTAATGAATTACTACTCCCCAACTGGCAGAAGGAATCATGGTAGACCCTTGAAGAGACTTCTGGATACGTGAGACCGGAACGGGTCAACAATTGGCCTAACTCCATCAAAGATATATGATTATTATTATTATTATTATCTATTAGTGTTATGTAGCGTATTTACAATTATGTACCTGAAACAAACCATGTTTCTGGGGTACATCTTATAACTATTCTGTTTTTACAATTTCGGGTACATGTAACGTCATTAAACCTTTTGAGTTGGTGTAGTGATCATTAAAAGCAGAACACAGTGAAGTGCACCATAAACACCATTAGTTTGTGATCAAAACAGGGCGCAGTGTTAGTGCAGTAATCACCGCCAATAAAGAAAAAGACAATGTGTGCACAAGCAAAACTAAACAGGTAGAACCGCTGGGCAACACCTGAAGTTAATATTCATTTAGCAATTTAAGTCAGAGCAAAATAGCTTGTTAGTTTTAAAACTACGTGTTATTGTAATTAAGCCCCGCTATGTCGCTTATTAACAAAAAAAATTGCCATTCCCCTTGATAAACATTCTGTACTTTTACATTAGAACTTTCCGAAATGTGCGTGCAGTGCCTAATAAGGCTGTTTTCTGTAGCCTTTGATGTCGTGATTTCCCGGTAAACAGCTAAGACATTTTCTGAATGATTTCGAAATATTTCCAGTTGCCTTTATTACTACTGTTATTAGTTTTGTTTTTACATTCCACGTGCTCTGTATTTCTATTATAAGCTCTTTCTACTTCAAAAATTTTCCCGCTTTTTTTGTTGCTCACTTTGGGATTTTAGAATTTGCCGTGTCTATTTTCAGACTTGTTTCTTTTCCATTATTGTGACTTATTGTTTGGGATGATTCTGTCAGTTTTTATTTGTTGATTCCATAATTGCCTTACTGTCATGCAGGGTCGAGAATGGGTAGATCTTTACCACTACTTTCCTTCTATAACTGAGCAGCTTTGCATATTTACTTTCGTAGCTGATATCTACCGATTTTCGTAAAATCTCATACTAGTACTCCTTTCTGTTTGTAGACCTGTTTCCTTGCATATGGTAAGGTGTAGGTCAGCACTTACTTTACCTGTTACCCATTGTCTGGATTATTATTATTGTGCTCTGGGCTCTTGTTTCAGCACATAAATAAAATCGTGATTTCAATATTTCTTGTCATAATTAATTTCCTTAATTTTTTTACGGCCGTATTTCGAGTCACATGCCCAAAGATTTTCGTACACTGGAATTGGTACAGTTCAGTAATTGTCTCAACATGGTACGCCATGTTTGGTATCGTTCACTATTCTGAACTTATGGATTAGAGTTTTAAAATGACTTTCCTGTCAGGACCAACTGAGTTGGCGTTTCACTCACTCCTTCACCTGAGAACAGAGTCCAGCACTGTCCACAAAATGTTTTTTTTTTTGCTTTATTTTGAACAATAGACAATGTACGCGTCTGCAGATTACCTGATTTCAAAATACAAGTCGTATCTGTAACAGTGTCCATAAGAATATGTGTCCGTCTGCTAATTTGCAACTTTCATATGTCTGTGTTGTATCATCCCAATTGCTATTATTATTATTATTATTATATGGGGATATCTCAGGGGTTACTAAACACTCAGAGTACTGGTCATTTGACCAAGTATTTGCCGGGAGGTTGTATCAGAGGCTTTTGAAATGAGTGTATAAAGCCGGGAACATGGTGAAGTGACATGGTCAGAGGGTAAGGAATTTTCAACCTCATTATCAAGTAAGCGAATTGCGGAATTTTGAATGTGACCGACCACTTTGTGGTCCTGGAGTATTATGCGAAGTGGTAATGGAGCTTGGTGAGGCTTCGCGTAAGCATATTAGGGGTGGCCATTGTAGCATACAATATTAATGGAATGCCCATTTGCCATTATTAGTATTATTTTCGTACTTAAGTGACAGTTTCATAGTTCCACGACATTCTTTACGTGTATTTGTAACGCAGACCGTTCAGTCGCTAAGCCGTTTAATTGCCATTCTCTTAATGCAGAGGCCTTGGTTCTATCTCAGCCAGTCCTTGTGGGATTTATGACGCACAGTGTGGGACAGGAGATCCCCCCCCCCCTAGTGCTGCGGTTTCACGTGTCATTGTGTCTGCAAATGCCACCTACCAATGCGTATCACCGACTTCCTTTATTCTTAGTAACTGAAAGGGCCGTTCAATGAGCATTTACGTTGCACGTACCTAGTGAAATATTCCCATCACGTTGGAGACAGACTATTTCCCCTTTCAAAAATAAGGTGTTAATACTATGTATAGTAATTACACATTAATCTTTTTACCTAACAAAATTTATTATCCATTATTATTTAATTTATGTTTAAACACAAACTGAGCTCTTGAGCGTGTTTTTGAAAACCTATTTCCACTTCGATAAATTTTGTTTCCCGTCTTAACACTTCCATAATTTCAGTCAGTATTATACGACAAACTGATTCTTTTTTTTTTAATTAGGCCAAGTAAAGGTTCTGACATTGTTCTTCTCCTTTGCTTCGTTGCATGCAAAGTGCTTGAGAACTTTCTTGCAATCACTTTTATTGTTTTCATATTAATTTGCCCAAAAGACAAGTCTTGGTTCCTGTATTTGCTTCCGTTTCTTTTTGTACTGCTTTTGTCCGTACGTAAATGTTGATGATTTCATAGATTACTCGTATATTGGTAGGAATACTGCCGATTGTTAATCTTAGATTTTAAGATTTTATGTTATGTTGACCGTGCATCCTTGCGTAATCTTGTAAATAAAGCCAACTTGGTGAACAGTTTTTCTTAGTATGTTTATTTTTTCTCTACATGTTTCGGGCGACTATGTACCCATCTTCAGGAGAAATAACTGTATCTATGCGATACTTGGTATTTGTCACTCTGTGCGGATAACTGTCTGGTGTGCAGGTTGGAACCTGCACACCAGACAGTCATCCATAGAGAATAACAAGTACCAAGTGTCGCAAAGATACAGCTATTTCTCCTGATGATGGGCACGTAGTCGCCCGAAACATGTAGGGAAAAGAAATAAACAACTAAGAAAAATTGTGCACCAAGTTGGCTTTATTTACAAGCTTAGATTTTCAGTCTGTTTTTGATTCCCTCCGGCAGTGGTACTGGGATATTGGCATTAAGCTTTTTGTAGGAAGACAATATTCTCATTTTCCTGTGTAATATTTTTTTTGGTTAAAATTTTGCAGCAATCTAGAAGTTTAAGGACCATTCCAATATGTAACTTTTAATAAGAGTAATAAGGAAACAGCCTGCATTTTTACCAAAGACACCCGAATTTTCAAAAGGTTTTCCGGCTTCTTAGCTCGATGCAGGAGCATAGAATTTATTCACAAAGTGGGTTGCTTGTGAAACACTTTTTGGCCGGTACCTTAAAGTGATTTAAGTAATAATAAAATCTGTCTTCAGGAAATCCATCAGGTTACATTAATTGATTCTACTAAATTTGAGTTAATTCAAAGAAAATATAGGGTCTGGTGCTGTATCAGTACTTCTTTTTGGTGCATTTGTGACAATAAATACAAAGACTTAAAAATCAGTTAGGTTTAATTTATAAATATTTCAGTTCAACCTTAATGGTCTGTTTCTTGTCAAAGTTAACAAAAATCAAACCAGCTACTGCACTGTTGATACACATAATGTAGGAACATCCGCTACTTAATCAGAAACCGCCTCTTGTACCTCTTACTGTTCAATACTGCATTAAGGCTACTTCCCCAGCCATTGGTTTAATGTGGCTAATGCAATATGCAGGTATGTATGTACCTTCAGCACTAACTATATTTCTTGCATTACATTATTAAATATATGAATATTTATATTCCATTGCCTAATATACATTTTGCTCTGCAACAGATTATTCGTGGCTCAAGGATGTGTTTCCTGGCCAAATTTCGAATCTCAAAGTTCCCTCAAACATGTCTGAGAGTCGGTGGTTAAGAACAATCAGGCTGTGAAAGATGTCTGCTGAAAAATTATTGTAGAAACCATTTATCAGATGTATTTTACTGATTTAATTAGACCTTATTTGTATTAATAAGCTTATAAAATTTACTATTATAATTTAGTAGTAACTAATAAAGTGTCATTGTACTTATGGTAATGATGTAATGGCTGGAAGTGACCTTCCACGTGATCTGTGTACAATGTGGCCCCATTGTGCAGCTGAAGTGGCAGTCTCCGTACGGGAGATTTGATTGTTTCGGATGTGATCGTTACCATCTATTGCGCGTCTCAACAAATCAACCCTGGAGCTCGAATTCATCGAATATACCAGGGATTTCATAAGTCCCCATAGACTGTAGTCCAAACGAATTAGGTCACGTGACTTCGGTGATCGAGCAGCCACACCGTAACGCCTAATCCAACAGCTTTTTTTTTTTTTACTGGGGTTTGGTTGTGAAGTTACCTGCCCACCAAAATGGGGGAGTGCGCCATCTTGCTGCAGCGATACCTTTCGTTTAAAGTGGAGAGAAATGCCTTAAAAAAAGTAGCAGTTCATCTTCCAGGAAATGAAGGTAACGCTGGAATGCCAAGTACTCCTCAAGCCCGATGAATTGGTTTCCGATAATAGAACGTCAAATGTTTACGGCAAAACGGTTCTTAAAAATATGTTTCTACGTATGCATAAGGAGAGGCGAGTTAACAGACTTGTGAATTTCTTTTATTATTGATTTTACCTCTTCCGATTTGGGGTTTCTTTGAAATGACGTGTCTTTGGGCGAGTAGTTTCCGGCGTTAGTAAAGATCTTAATGCCTTCGTCTACTGAGCCAAGCAGTCCAGGAAAAATACGTGGAAAAAATTACGTGTTCGATAGATGTGGTTGGTACAGGCAGCAGCTGGCCAGAGATGTTGGCGAGCCAATAGGAGAGGTACTGCGGGCAGAGACACGGAGTACTGGCGGGGAGGTTGGGAGAGAAGGTGAAATGTACAAATAGAACGAGTAGAAATTAGTGAAGTAAAGACATAAAAATGTGTATTAAGACCAGAAAATTCATCAATAAATTGAAAGTTACTATCGAACCTAGCCTCGTCCATTAATAACGTTTCGTTCATAACTGATGGTTTTCCCTGATCTAACGACAAAATTCTACACGTGCAATGTAATCGATTGGTTGCAGATTCTGGGAAGCTGGCACGCAAAACCTGCAGACCGACGTCGTGAAAGTTTCTACACATTTGCACCCGAAATAACACCAACTCGATCGGAAGTAATTCGTACGGCTATGCTTGCACGGTGTTTCAGCCATTTTCAATATGCCGTCCTCTAAAGTGACATGGCGACCTAGGTGTAGTTCACATCTCGTTTGCGAGGATTTAATATTTTCTTGAATATACCGTTGCATATTTGTAAGGACTCTCCGGTCGGGTACCTGTCTTTTGTGGAATCGGCAGTGATATTCCTTGACTGCTGCACTGTCGTTACAGAATCCGTGACAGTAAATTTTGCTAGATTCTTTGTTACAAATTTGCCATCTGCTACCGCTTGTCGACTTTACTGGGAATAAAATACCATTGTAGCTGGGGAAAAAGAGAAAGTTATAATCTCATTCGGCCAGCCGTAGCTTCTTCATGATAGGCATATCAGCACTTCCCCACCGCACTGTAATGAAGGGGATCCAAATGAACACACTGAATTGCACCATTGCTTGATTGCACCGATTCTAACCAGTTTTGTATGCAACCGTAAATGCGCATATTTTCGTAACCATTGACACTTGGACATATATTTATTGGACGTTTGGTTTCGAATTGAGCCCCAGATTATGCCCCTGTGCTGTGGACACTCTCCTGTGGGACGTACTACATAAGTTGTGTTTGTTTGAACTCTTTCTTTTTTTATTGTCTTTTATCCTCGTGTATTTCTTTCGTAATTTTGTTTTTGTTTGTGTAGTTTGTCCTTTTTAATGTTTGTGTGTGTCTTGTGTGTTGTTTTGTGGTGCTTATTTGTAATGGCTGTTGTTTTTAAGTACTTTACATGAAGAATTGAATGATTAGTTAGTATGTTCTATTCACTAAATGTAACGTTAATATTACAGCTGGTTGTAATATGTGCTTACCTTTCTAATTTTCACCTTTACTGCTACTCAGTTTACGAAGGTTGTATTATTTTAATAATATATGTTCTAATTGTTGAAGGTATTATGTTTATTATTATTGTCATTGCAGTTACTGAAACTCTTAGTACCGATTCGTATACTACAATCTTAGAATTATAACCTTACGGTTTTCGAAGCAAGTAAATCTAATGTAGATAATAATTTTATGTAAAATATTTATGTTTGGAACACTTTAGTGACTTGCTGTCTTACAGTTTACCCATTTATACACTCTATGAATTCCCTATTGACTAATCTCTTTATTCAGGCCCTACTTATTTCGAGTTTTTGTTTGGCTGCTTTAAAGAGAGAGATTGGATACCAAATGCCGACCGGTGGGATGGGGTGGGGGGTGAAACTTGGAAAATGTGAGTGCTTCGCTAAAGCGATAAGAAAATTAATTACCCTGCTATCGCGCAACGGATTGCCTGCTGCACTACTCTAGTTTCTGCTGGACATTCCTTAGTAAAGGGCGTTGTTACGTAAGTACGTGTATTTATAAGAACACAAACTTCTTACTCTTATTCAGTACAATAGAACTTTTAACACAATTCAAGGCACGCGGTATCTTTACGTATTAAATTATACCCGACATACTAACCGTTTAGACTTTAAATGTGGAATCATCACATGTAGCGTTTAAAACTTCTCAGAAACTCATTTGTATTTGATTGTAGTTTTTGTTGGTTTCATTACACTTAGGATATATTTTACTTCATAATAACTTATATTTTGTAGCCTTGTCCTTTAAAAAATCTTCGTAAGAAGCTTTAAATTTATATTACGGATTATATCTGTCAAAGCTCGTTGGCTGAATGTGCATTGTTATTATAGTACTCGTATTGATTCCACGTGTAGTTCACACCCTCTGTTTTCATTATATTTCACTGGCTAAAATAGTCCGTCTTCCAAGCCATTCAGACTATGAACGGTAAAAACAAAAGCTGCCGACAATAGAGCTGGAATAGTTGTACCAGAAACATAGATAAATCCGCCCTTAATTGTGTTACTTTTAAATATTTACCACAAATTATAACCATTTTTTTCCTTTTTTGTCCTTGTTGAAGGCACACATATGGCAAATACCATTATACTGAAAAGATCAGTACTTTAAATGGTATACGTGCTATAGAAATACAACATTTTCTATAACCCAATAACATATTCAACAAATAAGACTACCTTGAAAGCATAGACTAGACCAGCAATACATGACAAGTTTATAGGAATTTTTGGTTGGAGATAATGTTTTAATGTCAAATTAACCCTTTAAAGACGAAGCATAGACTGCTTTATTTAAAGACACAGTCCGTACCGCGCTGTAAACACTTTGCATCTCGGTTATAAAAACCAGTTTGTTTATGCTGTAAGTGGCACAAGTCGCTGTTTGTTCTCAGATAAATACATAACACACAAATACAGTGTGGACAGAGCGTACAGTTGTTGAATATTAAACTGTTGGTGCATCACATAAACAGTAGGCTTTGAATGGTTAATAAAGCTGGTGAATTCAGGACTGAGTACTACAGTGTCTTATTCTTAATAACATAGAGATGGTTAGGATTATTATAGAATATATATGGCTATATTGAATATTTTATTATGAAGTAATTGAAGTGTAATGCAACTAACTATTAATACAACTGAATGTAAATGATCCTTGGGGAATAAAAGAAGAAAAAACTGTCAACGCGACTAGGCCTATATTGCCATAGTGTTTATTTCTTTAAGAAGCTTCAAAGAAAAAGGGTCATTTGAGGGTTGTTTGACTGTGCATCTTCCTCAAGAAATAATGTGAAATGTCAATTTGATGCAACGAGGTAATTTTATTTATGTTTTCTTAACTCTACATGTTTCGGGCGCATACGCCCATCATCAGGAGCATTAGATGTTGATATGAAGCATATGGTTTTCTGCACCGAGTTTGTGGATGGATGGTCGTCTTGAGAACCGTCGCACCATACACACGACCTACGCAGCGGTTCTCAAGACGACCATCCATCCACAAACTCGGTACAGAAAACCATATGCTGCATATCAACATCTAATGCTCCTGATGATGGGCGTATGCGCCCGAAACATGTAGAGCTAAGAAAACATAAATAAAATTACCTCGTTGCATCAAGTTGACATTTCACATTATTTAAAAAAGGGCCATCTTCAGGCTAAAATATTTTTGAAGGACATAAAAGCGTTATATACAATTGCATTACAGTCATTAGTTGAGATCTCCATCATTATAATTTTTAGATACATTTTATTGTTTCCGGCATGTTGGTTTGAACATTAATCGATAAAGTATTTGTAAATATTCTTCATTATCTGTAGTGTTCTGACGTCATATACTGGGGGCGACGTTGGAGTCTTGACTGTGTTTGTATTTCTTGTTTCTCATTGTTAATCCAGGTTTCTATTCATATATTGTAGGAGAGGTTGCAAGATAGTGGCGCTGCTCACGGCATACTTCCTGAGCAGCGAGAAGAGGAACACGTATGAAGGCCGATTCCAGCCTGACGTTAATATCTTGCAACCTTTCCTATAAAATGCGAGTTGCAACCTGAATTAATAATCGAAACAAGACATACAAACACAATCAAAATTCCCATACCACTTCCAGTCTAATACGTCAAAGCACCAAGGAAAATCAAGAATACTGTACAGCTACTGTGTCAATTAATATTTAAACAAACATGTCCGAAACAGCAACACGTATCTACAGAGTATAAAACGGAGATCTCAAGTAATGACTGCAATACAATTGTATGTATCTCTTTTAAGTTTGTTTAAAGTATTTTAGCCTGAAGGTGACCTTTTTCGTTGAAACGTTTTGCAGAAATAATTACTAGAGATTGAAAAGTTGTGTTGACTGTGTTTAACCCTTATCCTGCTAAAGTGGAGACTATGCTGAGCTCCTAATAATGCCAGCAGATGGCAGATGGGATTTAACTCGGCTTTTAAAGGGTTAATTCTTGTATTCTATAACACAACGGGATGATGGACCTTGAAAATAATTAGTGATCCTCAGGGAACTTCAAACCACCATTTGTGAAGCTACTCCTGAAAATTATTTGGAATTTATACTCTAAAAGTATAGTATTATTGTTATAATTTAATAAAGAAATAAATAAATTGTGTGCTTTTGATATTATTTAAAATTCTAGTCTTTAAATCAGCAGGCTTGCAGTTGTTGGGCTGTAATATGGTACCTGTTTATTTTCTTGGAATCCACGTATTGTCAGAACAGACTAACCGTGTACCCTGTTCCAGTATCTGATCACATAATTAGATACATCCTCTTCAGACTCTGCAGTCACCTACTGCACTCTATTATTTCAGAAACATTTGGCATTTCATCTAATTGCGTATCTAATAATAACTCTCTTATCTCAATAGCTTCAAAATAAACACAGCAAATTATTACATCTTCTGTTTAACGATACTACAGCTGCTACCCAGCTAGTATTTTTTTTTTTTAGATTTCTCCCACTTACAAATCACAGTTCTCAGAGCAACAAACGTCACAAGAACGAACGGACATCCGCCAGACACACAAGTGAGAACAACGCCCGAATCATAATTTCGAAATTACATACACGTTTGGGAAATTTAAGGCAAGAAGGCCGAATGGTTGCTCTAGCGCATATATACACGTTTAGCTTATTATATTCAGCAGAAACATTTATTCTTTTAGTTAATACTATTGAACCGTTCTGGTTTGCATTACAAGTAACCAACTTTCTTACAAATTTCAAACTTGTTTTAAGTGTAACGAGTACAAAGGTAACCAGAGCATAAAATGTTTTTTTAATTTGTTTTGTTTTCAATTGTTGCCCGTTACCATTAAATGGTATTTTAAGGAATACGGCGGGTTTTGCAGTCACTTCAGAGTGCTTAGGTTTTGACTGGATCTGTTCTGGTCTTAATGCCCAAGATCACTAGACCGTTACAGATATTTGTTCAATGTAGGTTAACGTAGTATAACAATTCTGACTCGTCTCAGCTACTGTACATTGCTCCAAATACGTTGCTCTTAAATATAAAGGGAAGATGAAGCAGTACTGTGTTAGTGAGATTTGAGGCTTGTGCATCATTGTGGGAGAGATGTCCTTCTGCAATGTGACGCTGCATTGTTAGGAATTTGGTTTCTGACTTTTCGAGACAACGTAATGTTCTCACTTTCAAGAGCAAAGTCGTCCAAGATGACATTTAGACAGTTGGATCCTTTAAGTTGACGCCATTACGTCGTCTGCAAACGTCAGGAAACCAGTATCTGTGATGCAACGTAATATTGTACGAGAATGGAAGTCGCAATATTGACGTTCGTTTGCCAGCTAGGCCTATATGCACATGTTGTGTTTATGGAAATAATCGCTTTTTGTTCTGAGAGCAATACAACGCAGAAGGTAGAATTCTAAATTTCAACTTAGTTGCACGTACAGTAACTACTAGACTTGATAGGGTTAATGAACATTGAATGAGTTATACAGAACGATACTGTACATTACAGTACATTAAGTACAAGAATTTTCGGTTCCATAAATTGGAAACGTAATTACACAAAACAATGAAATAATACATATTTGGTATTGCCCTATTTCTTGCATTAGTACTTTAGCAGTGTACTTGTCTGTAATGCTGAACAAAGAGCGGATATTTGGTACTACCATTAAAATTTAACCTTAACATAGAAATTTAATTTCTGCTGAAAAATAAATAAATAAATGCACTCTTTAAACAATATAAGCATTTTGTAATTTACGGAATGGTTCAGGAATTTGTGACAAGTATTAATCCGTAGAAAATTTTAGAAACGTTGCTTTCACTATTCCTAGTGCTCTGTGCTATAAATGAGGCTAGTACTTACTTACTTACTTACTCCATGGTGCAGAGTCCTTCTTGAGAAGCTAACTGGTTTGCAGCTAGTCAAGAAATTCCCCGCATTTCACGGAACCCGACAGTTCATTACCGCAATCACAAGCATCCGCCACCTGCTTCCTGGGCCACCCCAATCCGGTCCATATACTCACATCCCACCTCCTGGAGATCCATCCTAATATTATCCACCCATCTACGCCTAGGTCTCCCCAGTGGTCTCTTTCCCTCCGGTTTCCCCACC
>Ga0123353_10014248_pt1 | contig 11449 bp, 8 predicted proteins | sample TergutLab28metaG_3_FD_92763 | JGI IMG/M metagenome (GOLD analysis project Ga0123353, IMG submission 92763) | Labiotermes labralis P3 segment gut microbial communities from Petit-Saut dam, French Guiana - Lab288 P3 | ecosystem: Host-associated > Arthropoda: Insects > Digestive system > Gut ... | reverse complement strand
CCGAAACCGAGAGCTTTGACCGGCCAGGCACCCTTGGCCCAACAACCGACATCGATATTGTGGACAATCCAATCAATCAGCGAACATCCGCCCGCCCAATCGAAGCAATGAAAATTGCGAAGTTGAAACGCAATCTCCGATTCCTCCGGTCGCTTGGGACCCAAGCCGATGGCACCATGCGCACGGAATCCCCGCAAGAGCGTGATTTGGCCGATTTCACCGTCGTGAATCCGTTTGACCGCTTCCTTTCGTGCCTCACAATGCCGCCACATCAAACCGCAGGCGATTTTGACGTTTTTTTCGTCCGCCATCCTTGCCGCTGCCTGAAGCCGGCGCGTACTGGGCGAATCCGTTCCAAACGATTTTTCCATGAAAACGTGGACGCCTTTGCTCACGGCATATTCGACGTGCTGCGGTCTGAAAACCGGTGGCGTTGCGAGAAGAACCACATCGCCGGGACGCAGGCAGTCGATTGCCTTTTTGTAAGCGTCAAAACCGTGGAAGGTTCGGTCCGGCGTGACCCCGGCACGGTCGCCGAATTGTTCGTTTAAGGAATTGGTCAAATTGACGACCCGATCTTCGAAAACATCCGCCGTTGCCACAAGTTTCGAGGGACCCGTTGCGGGATTCATGGCATCGAAGACAGCACCGCCGCCGCGTCCGCCGCACCCGACAAGTGCAATATGGATCGTATTGTCTTCCGCCGCGTGAACGCGCATCGGCGCAAATGCCGCCGCTCCGACGATGAGACCGGATGTTTTCAAAAAATTCCGGCGCGATGCCGATGACGAATGTGTTGTTGCGCTGGTGGCACTCAATGAATCGGACATGATTACAGCTCCTGGATGTTGGAATAGGAAATGGTGGACCTGCGGGTCGCAACGCTCCCGTGTTGGTTTCCCCCCATTATAACGCAAATCGGACACCGATGCAAGATTTTGCATCAAGATTTTAATCCCCGACGGATTTTCTTTTCGTCAGTGACTTATGGAAGAATATATCAGATTATTGACTTATGGAATAGGGCAAGCACACCTGTTGACTCCGGGCACCGTCTCATCTACCATAATACTATGGCAATCGACAACTGTGAGACATTTTAACTCATTGAACCACGAGAGGGGCACAACCATGTGTGAATTATGCAACGGAGTATCGCGTCGTACTTTTTTAGGGACCGCCGGTTTGGGCACAGCCGGGGTACTTTCGACAGGACTACTTCCCGGCAGTCAGTCGCCGTTTGTAGCCGCTTCATCGGCGGCGACATTGAGCAGCGAATGGGAGCAGCAACCACCCATCAAAGTTTATGTCGTTTATCTTGGAACCGGAGGCGCGTGGCCCAAGCCGGAATTTGACGCTCCCGGCGAAATCCGGGAGGTTTTCGCTCCTTGTCTGGAAGCCGTCGGTAAAAACCTCGGCGATGTCGAGTTCATCGGCGGGGAACTCATTACCAATAACGTGAACTCGGCGAACGAATTGCTCCCCAAAATCACGGAACAACAAGCGGATGCCATTCTCGTGGTTCATCTCGCCTTCGGTAATGCCGCACCTTTTGCCGCATTTGCGTCACTGGGATTGCCCGTGGCCATTTTTTCGCAGCCGTTCAGCGGTCACGACTGGATGTACGTCCCGGCTATGCAGCGGAGCGGTGCGAAAATCATCATGTCGCCGTCCCGCGAAACCAGTGAGATCGAACGACTGGTCGCTCTTCTCCGGGTTCCCGTCCGGATGAAAAACGCCAAAATCATCATGGTCGGCAACCCCGGCTGTGCGGCGGGAACGCCGGTGGCTTGTGATTACGCACTGGTCAAAGAGAAATTCGGAACGGAAGTCATCCACATCACACCGCCGGAGTTTCTCGAAGTTCATCAATCCATCCCGGACGACGAAGCCGTAGCCGAAGCGGAAGAATACTGGATCAAGCAGGCTCAGGAAATCCGCGAGCCGAGCCGCGAGGAAATCATCAAGTCGTGCAAGACGTATTTCGCCATGACGAAGCTGATGAAAGAGCATCGGGCACGCGCACTGACGATGAAGTGCCTCGGAGGCATCCCGATCGACGTTCTCGGCTATCCTTGCCTCGGTTTCAGCCGTATTCTCGACGACGGAGCCGTCGGTGCCTGCGAGGCGGACATGGACTCCACGCTGACCATGCTGATGCTCCTCTATGCGACGGGACTGCCCGGTTTCATCACCGATCCGCTCATGGACCTTTCGACGAACTCCGTGATCCACGCCCACTGCGTTTCACCGACGAAAATGGACGGCCCGCAGGCGGAGCGACTTCCCTTTCATATCCGGACGCACCGCGACGACAACCGGGGAGCATCGCTCAAGGTGTTCATGGACCGCGACATCCGCCGCGAAGTGACATGGAGCAAAGTGGCGAACAACGATTCGATTCTCGTTTCGACGGGCATCATCCGCGAGGTATTCGAGTTCGACGACCGCGGTTGCCGAACGCAGGTGGTCACCGAAGTCACGAGCAGTACCGCCCGCGAATTGCTCGATAAATGGGGTGGCAACGTCCTCGGTACCGACATGATGACGCTCCTGCACCGGGTGCTGTTTTACGGCGATCACCTGAACAATTTCAAGGACATCGCCCAACTCCTGGGATTGAAATTCATGATCGAAGGAAAAGATTGGGCGTAAGGCTTTCGCCGGAAAGTATAGTATCCAATCAGAGCCGCGACGGTCACGGAGCGATCATTCCGCTCGTTGACACTCGCGGGACTCTGATGAAAGTGATCCTGTTATTGTTTTACGGTACCTTTGTGTGAAATCATGAAGTGGTACTTTTGATACGGTTTCTTACTCGCCTGGAATCTCACGCCGCCGACGTTTCTTTTGCGAAAGCCTTGCTTTGGCGTTTAATCGCCGTTGTACGGAGCCTTTCGTCGGGCGTGTCGGGATGCGTCGTTTCGGTTTTTTGATCGCGACGAGCAACATGGCTTTCAGTTTTTCGAGGCAGTCCTCGCGATTTTTGATCGCATCGCGTGTTTTTTGGCTCGAAATCACCAGATCGCCGTCTTTGGTGAGATGCGTCGGAAACGAAACGGCCAGTCGGGCGATGGAATCCGCATCAAGTAATCCGCTCGCGGTCGCTCCCCATCGTAAAACGGCCTTGCTGGAGACCTTGTTGACGTTTTGCCCGCCGGGGCCGGAGCTGCGCACAAAGGTAAACTGCAACTGCGAAAGCGGAATTTTCAGTTCCGGCGTGATTTCAAGAAACAGCGACGGCATGACGAACTTGATTTGAGAGAGATGTTTTTTTGCGAGTATCTGTTCACAGATGACCTGGAAACGTTAAGTGACTAAGGGAATTTTTTGGAGTGGTTTTCGTAGTTACTAAGGGTGGTTGTATGCAATCCCTTAGTAACAAGGAATGTATCTCCCCAATGAACTTTATTCCCTTAGTACCAAATTTCTGCGAGATAAAATACCCGTGAACGGATACCTTTGCGATATGCAATCAAAAAAAACTTAAATTCGTTAAAAGCTCAATCCGGCCTGGGCGTCCATGGCCACGAATTTGCGATGGTCATGCGAATAGAAATAACAGGCGATGCGTTCCGACAATTGAATCAGATAGGCGTTCTTGAAGTTGGATTCGCGCAGATCAGTCCCGTCAATTCGCGTATTGGGCGGATAAACGTATTCCGGCAATGATTCACTTGCAAGGGGATTGCCGGTTTTTACATCATACACGGTAAACGATGTGTCGGCACGTCCCTGGTAACTGCCCGGCGACGAAAGTGACGATGTTTCAAAGGAATCAAGGTCAATCGCCAATACCATGTTGGCACCCACGTCTTTTCCGAGTTGCTGAAAGTCTTCGACCTTGTCGTCATGGCGATCGAGCCATTTATTGACCGTTCCCGGAGGAATGATTTCGATTTTCTTGACGTTTTGCCCCAAATGCAAACCGACCGCCTTGGCCAAGTCGCGCGGCACGTCGTCATAGCGCGAGTTGGTCATGTTTTCGGAAATGCAAACGACAGCCACCTTTTTGCCTTTGAAAAACTTGTATTTCGCTTTCGTTTCATTGGCACCGGTCAGCATCAGAAACGTTGCCAACATCGCCTGGCAACCGGAACCCAAAAAAAGTCCGCCAATCAGCAGAAAAACAAGGCACCATTTTGTCCACGCTGATTTGGCTAAGTGTTTGTGATCCGTTGTGCTCATTTTATAGCGTCACCTTGATATTAATGACAAGATTCCAAGAAAAAATATTATGCTGCGATTTGACGTTTCGACACACCCGCATATTCGTTATCGTCATTACTGTCTTCCAATCTCTCGTGTTTTTTGTTAAAAGATTCCGATGATTTGGGCTTTGTCGTTTTTTCAGACCGTTTGGCGTTTGCCGCCATCAGTTTGCGTTTTTCCGAGCGAATTTCAAATTTCCAGGAAATGGCATCTTCCAGCCGATCCAATTCCTGCAACAAATTTCCCGCTTCTTCATAGCGTTCCTTGTGCCGATACAATGTGGTCAACATGAGCATCGCTTCGATGTCGCGTGGGTTTTTCTTCAATAGTATATTGAGACAACATTCGGCCTCGAACCAGTTTCCCTGCAAGTAATGCTGCTGTGCTTCGGGCATGGCGTCCTTGTCCGCCGGGGGCGGTAGTCTCATGCGGTGGCATTGTTTTTCCAGTCGTGAACTTTTGCCGCTCAACACGAGCCATAAAATGAACAACATGACATAAGTTCCCCGCCGAAGATTCCCCGTGAGCAGTTCCGACCAATAAAAATTGAGCATCACCATTCCGCAAAGGGCAAAACCGTACAGTAGGGCAATCGCCAGAAACGACCATCGCCCCTGCCGCAAGACTCCACCGGAACCCGGCCACAAATACAAAATACCGCTCATGTTATTCGTCGCCGTAAACGTTGGTGTTTTCTTCTTTGGTCACCGGCTTTTCCATCTCATCCGACTGCACCTGTACCAAAACACGCTGATCACCCACAGCGAGACATTGCGCTCTGATCAGATACGTTTTTGTCTCGCTAGGTACAAGCTGATGCAGGTTGACAAAATCGATGATTGACCCGGAAATATTGTATTGCGTCGGTCCTTCCGCCGCAATAAATCGCATGTCTTCCGGTAATTGTACGCGGATGTTGACATTGGACGACGCTTTCGTTCCCCGGTTGAAGATACGGATTTCATAAGCAGCCTCGCGTCCCAGTTCGACCGGATCAACCTTGCTGGTAATCTCAAATCCCAGAGACGCAATTCCGTCCACGAAAACCTCATGTATTGCGGAAGTCTGCAAATTTCCCAAGGCTCGCCCGGAAAATTCGATCTTGTACTCCCCAATAGTTCGCGGTGTTGTCACAAGTGTAATCTTTCCCGACTGTTGAGCAGGCAAAGCATCCAACATCCAATGCACGGTGTGCGACTCGGGATCGTAAACCCCCATCGAATCGGTGCTGACGAAATCCAGTCCTTTCGGCAGTTTAGCAAACAGCATGACTTCCCGCGTTGTCGCCGATCCGGGATTGCCGACCCGCAATTCGTAGGTTGCTTTGCGGTCGAGATAACGGTTCTTCGGCCCGTCAATCGCCAAGTTCAACCCCGGTGCCAACACAATAATCGGAATTTTGCTCTCGGCAAACAGTTCGTTTTCCCCTTTGGCGACGAGGTAATTGATCGTTTCGCCGGCGCGTTCACATTTCAACGTCAGTTGTAACCGCTTGCTTTCGTTCGGTTTCAAGTCACCAAATGTTGCAGACAGTTTCTTACCGGTCGGATGCGAAAGTCCCTCGGGAACGTATTCTTCCAGCGTGATATTTCGGGCAATGCCAGTACCGGGATTGGAAAGTTGAATGATAAGGACCAAGTCGCCACCGACGAGGTGTTCGTCGTTTGCGCAGGTGACTTCCATCGTCAGTGCGGGTTTGGTCACGCGCGTGCTGCCCGACGCTTCGATGCTGAAGGTCGCCGTCGCCACGCTGCCGATTTCCCCTTCGGTGGTCGGGATGAGCGTCAGTTCGACATTCCGCTTTTCGTTGATCCCGAGATCGCCCAATTGCCAGCAAATCTCACCGTTCTCCGTTCGAAATCCCGAAGCATTGGCTTCCTCAAACCGGGCACCCTTCGGCAAACGATCCGTCAGTACGACATTTTTCGCCTTCGCCGAACCTGTGTTGCGAATCGAAATGACGACCGTCATCGGTTCGTTGATCTGCACTTCCTTCGGCATGATTTTTTCGATGACAAGCCTTGGTTCCTGGATACCGGCCAGTTCCCCTGAACCGGGAGGTCCCGTTCCTTCATGATTGTCTTGAGTACCAAAGTTACCGTTCCGCGGGCTGCCGAGTAGCATCGTCGCCCCGTCGTTTCGGACATCCACCGGCATGGTGTTCTGGACCGAATCGCTACGGGCGATTCGGTCTTCCGGAATGGCGATTCGGGCTTGAGGTTCGGCAGACGGCAACGCTGGCGGTCTGGGATTGGAAGGATTGACCTGATCTCCTCCCGGTTGCAAATTCCCGAACGACATGCTCACATGCCCCTGTGGTTCATTGGTCGATCGGCTGTCGGCAGTTGGATTACCGACGGATGGATTACCCAAATTGCCGATTGTATCAACTTGCGGTGTTTGTCCCGGCTGGAGAGGTGGTTGAAACGGGGTCATGCCATCGGATTCCCCCCCCAATGAAATATCGGGAAAAGCACCACGAGGTTCATCGGGAATTTGGCCAAATAGCATCGGCGGTATGCCGGATGGTTCAAGTGATAAATCTTCATTTCCAAGTGCCGGCAACATGGGCAACTGGGAGTTTTGCATGAAATAAGAAGACTCCTGCAATTGGCTGATACCTTGAAAGACGTGTTCAGGAACATCGTCATGATTGCCCCAATTGCCGTTGCCGACAACCGACATAGTGCCGCTATGTTGATTTTCGGTTGAAGAATCGACCACATTTCCCGTACCGTTCGGATACTGTCGAAGTGTTGCCGACGCTGGAACATTTTTATCCGCCTCGTTTGTAGAATTGTTCGTGGCCAAAGGATTCGCGGCCGTCCCACTGGTCTGGCCTTGCGTCAACAAAGCCTGACGGTTCATGTTTTCGTCACCTTCTTCGGCGGCATGAGAGACCTGACGCATTTGTTGCCCATTTTGAGCAATTTGCCCAGGCTGTACCACCGCCGTGCCAACCCCTGAAACTTGCGGAGTCGATCCAAGTTCAGAAACAGGTGAAGGCTCTTGGGGTTGATAGGATGGTAGTACCGTGTTCTGATTCGCGGAAGACAAACTCGTCACGGGAGGCAATGTCGGGCGAAGCCTGCGAGGAGTTGTATCCATTCTTTGAAATTCGTTGCTTTGTCCTGCTACAAATGTCCCACTGACCCCCGCGATCAATAACAGAACGATTGCATAAAATACCTTGTTATGTTTCATTGCTTGACTGTTTCTCTTCCATGAGTTCAGTAACTTTTACTCTGTCCAATGAAATGTGATTCATCTTTCATTCTGAACGAGTAGCGAATTTGTGGGATTCATAACAAAAAATGTTCATCAGGAAAAGAGCAATTTGGATTTTTTTTGGCATTGTTGCCCAAATATTTAAAAAGCGAAACAGTAAGGGCGAGTGGTGAGTTGCGAGAAAATCACACCTCACACCACCCGCAACTCCTAACGTGGAATACGGATTCGGTTTTTGACCGGTTCGTAAACATGGCCGCGATCTCGCAGGACTTTTGCTTCGATGATCCAGTCCGGTTCGACCGTGATAACTTCGTCGTCCGGGTCAATGCGCTGGATGTCGGCCAAAACGTCGATGCCGTCGATAATCCGCCCGAACACCGTGTATTCGCCGTTCAGATAACCTTTGGGCTGGAACATCTGGAAAAACTGCGACCCGCCCGTATCCGGCATGGACGTTCGCGCCATGCTGATGGAGCCGCGAAAGTGCTTGCGTTGCACGAGGTCTTTCTTGAGACGTTCGCAATCAATGCAGTATCCGCACTCGCCGCCACCCTGGGCCATGAAACCCGGGAGAACGCGGTGGAACGGAATATCCTTGTAAAAGCCCTTTTTGACCAAACTGATGAAGTTGGCCACCGTGTTGGGCGCGTTGTCCTCGAACAACTCAATCGTGATGTCGCCCTTGTTGGTTTTGATCAACACACGCGGATTGTTGTCCGCCAGGGCTTCCTTTTCGCGGATGGCCAGTTCTTCCGCCCAGAGTTTTTTCTGCTCAGGAATTTCCCGTTGACGCCCCATCGCTTCCCTGTCCAATCGTGCGTTGAGCGAAACGGCCTTGGCGTACCACTGTTCCGCCTTGTCGAATTCCATGCAACCAAACGCGGCATCGGCGGCCATGGCATAGAAGTTCCCGGCCTGGGTGGACAAGCCTTCCGGGTGGGCAATGATCGCATCCGCAAGTTTGAACGACACTTCGTAATTGTCGTGGGCGTTCTCATATTGAATCATTTGGATACAAAACTCGGCGACACTGGAATTATAGTAGGGTGCTTCGGTGAAGGCGTCGGCTGCGGCATTGATCAGTTTTTTACGAAGCTGTTCCGTTTCCGCAAGCAACTTGTCGAACTCTTCCTGGATTTCATCCTTCCGTTCCGGAGCGGAGGTCTGGTATTCGGTAAAAAGCGTATGCATCTTGCCGAGGTGATTGCGGTAAGGCGTCAGTGCCTCGAAATACGCCTTGTTCTTCGGGCCGATTTTCGACAATTCGGCGATGGCGTCATCATGCCGTCCTTCCTCAAGGGCGGCTTTAATGACGTTTTCATCGGGTTTATAGGGGACGATCTCCTGCTGCGACCATGCCAATGTCGAACTCACGGCAAGTACCAACACGATCGGGAACACACATAAAGTCAAGCGATTTTTTTTCATCATTTGCATCCTAAATTCTTTAATTTCAATCTCGTTCTGTTACAATGGGGTTTCGGTCATTATTTTCACAAAGTGGCAATCAGAACACCAAGAAACAGTAGCCGAGAACGTAAGTGACCGGTTAAACCCGTCGCTTACGCTCCGGGCTGCTGTTCTTGCACCGAGCACTAGCTTACGCGTCGTGCTCATGCTCTGATTTTTGCTTCCACATGAAACTACTAATTTAGAGAATTGACCGCAAATTGGGAAGGGCAATCCCAATTTTTATTTTTTTCACACAAAGACACAGAGGAGATAATTTCCATGATTTTGCATAATACACATTACCTGCGTTATGTATTTACCGTAGTTTTACTCGAATTGGTCGTTTATGGAACGACAACAAACGCACAAGAATTTCGTTTTGAAAAAGACATCGTGGCCTACGAAAAGAAGAACGCCGAAACCCCGCCGCCGGAAAATTGCACAATATTTATTGGCAGTTCGACCTGGGCTTTGTGGGGCGATTTGCTTGAAAAAGATTTCGCGGAATTTCGTGCAGTTAATCGCGGGTTCGGAGGTTCGACCGTCCCGGAAGTCATCCACGTCATGCATCGCATCGTCACGCCGCACAAACCCGCCCGTGTCGTGTTCTTCTGCGGTGGCAACGACATCGCAGGTGGGGCGAGTGCCGAGGTCACATTCGAGAATTTCAAAACCTTTCTCATCCGACTTTGGGACGCGTCACCGAATACGGAAGTCTTTTTCGTTTCGGTGACCGGTGCCCCGGTGCGGGAGCGTTTCTTTGACGAAACCCGCAAATACAACACGCTGGTCAAGGACTTGGCCGACACGATGACCCGGTTGCATTACATCGACACGTTCGCAACACTCGTCGGCGAAGATGGTAAGGCGGAGGAGAAATACTTCCTGCAAGACCGACTGCACCTGAATCGCACCGGCCAGGAACGCTGGATACCGGTGATTACGGAAGCGTTGCAGAATACAAGCCGGAATGGAGCGCAATCGCAATGACGGGATGCGTGAACTGGTCATCTACCGGACAATCCCGTCACTGCGCTTGCGCTCCGTTCCGGCTTTTATTAACATAAAACCCTCAACACTCTATTAAGGAAACATCATTGGAAATTATTCGTAAAACTCGGCCGGCGGCACCGCTTCGGGCGGCCATTTTTGACTTCGAAGGCACTTTGAGCCTCATCCGCACAAAATGTAAGCCGGAATGGAGCGCAAGCGCAATGACGGGATGCGTGAACTGGTCATCTACCGGACAATCCCGTCACTGCGCTTGCGCTCCGTTCCGGCTTTTATTAACATAAAACCCTCAACACCCTATTAAGGAAACATCATTGGAAATTATTCGTAAAACTCGGCCGGCGGCACCGCTTCGGGCGGCCATTTTTGACTTCGACGGCACTTTGAGCCTCATCCGCGAGGGCTGGCAGCAGGTGATGATTCCGTATTTTATCAACGTGCTGAGTGAAACGCCGCACAAGGAATCGTCCGAGGAAATCTCGCATTGCGTGAGAGAGTTCGTCGATTTGAATACCGGAAAGCAGACGATTTACCAGTGCATCCGCTTGGCCGAGGAAGTGACCAAACGGGGCGGATCGCCGCTGGAACCCATCGCATACAAGGCGGAATATCACCGTCGGTTGAGCGAACGCATCGCCGGACGCATCGCCGAACTGAAATCGGGCGGCGATCCGGAAAAGTACACCGTTCCAGGTTCGTACCAGGTTTTGGAAATGCTGCGAAATCGCGGACTGACGCTTTACCTCGCCAGCGGGACGGACGAAGTTTACGTCCGCGAAGAGGCTGAATTGGTGCAAATGACGCAGTATTTCGACGGCGGCATCTTCGGTGCGAAAGACGATTACAAGACATTTTCCAAAGCGATGGTCATCGCAAAAATCATTGCGGACCACAGGTTCGACGGCCCCGAACTGATCGGCTTCGGCGATGGTTACGTTGAAATCGAAAATATCGCCAAGATCAACGGATTTGCTGTCGGCGTGGCATCCAACGAATCGGAACGTTGCGGCATCGACGCATGGAAACGCGACCGCCTCATCAACGCCGGTGCCGATTGGATCATCCCCGATTTCATCGAAATATCGGAACTTGAATTTGCGTTGTTTAACCCGGCAACCTGAACGCCGGTTCAGAAAGGATAAACGTGCCATGAACGATCAAAAACTGACGGAAACCGCCGAACTGGTCAAACAATCGCGGCGGATATTGTTCATCACCGGGGCGGGACTTTCGGCGGACAGCGGGTTACCGACGTATCGCGGCGTCGGTGGACTTTATGATCAAGAGCGAACCGAGGACGGTTACGCCATCGAAGAATGCCTCTCCGGGCCGATGCTCCGCGCGAGGCCGGAAATCACCTGGAAATACATGCTCCGGCTCGGCATCGCGATTGCGGAACATTCTCCGAATAATGCCCACCGGATCATCGCGGCGTGGGAGCGACGCTTTGCGACGCAAGGCGGTAAGGTCACGGTTGTCACGCAGAATATCGACGGCTATCATCGCGCCGCCGGATCGACGAACGTGTATGAGTTTCACGGTT
>Ga0123353_10014246_pt1 | contig 11450 bp, 11 predicted proteins | sample TergutLab28metaG_3_FD_92763 | JGI IMG/M metagenome (GOLD analysis project Ga0123353, IMG submission 92763) | Labiotermes labralis P3 segment gut microbial communities from Petit-Saut dam, French Guiana - Lab288 P3 | ecosystem: Host-associated > Arthropoda: Insects > Digestive system > Gut ... | reverse complement strand
GCCCGCGAGGATTTTAATAAGCGTTTTACCGAACAACAACCTATCACTATTACCGAATTAATCTACCCTATGCTGCAAGGCTATGACTCGGTCATGCTTAAAAGCGATGTAGAGTGTGGCGGCACCGACCAAAAATTTAATCTGTTAGTGGGCCGTGATCTGCAGGAGGTGTACGAACAGTCTCCTCAACAAGTGCTGCTGGTACCGCTTTTAGTAGGCACTGACGGCACTAAAAAGATGAGCAAGTCTTTGCATAATTACATAGGCGTATCTGAGGCACCGGAACAAATATACGGTAAAGTCATGAGCATACGTGATGACATAATCTTTACCTATTTTGAACTGCTAACCGATCTGCCTATGTGCCAGATAGCAGATATGCAGGAACAAGTCAAAAAAGGCGCTAATCCTATGCAGTTTAAAAAACTGCTGGCTCAAGAAATTATCAAACAGCTTTACTCGCATAAAGAAGCAGAAAAAGCCGCCGACTTCTTTATGCATACTGTACAAAATAAAGAGATACCTGATGATATACCGGAATATACTGTGGATTTCTCTAAAATTATCGAACTGAAAAACTTACTTTTTGAAAGTGGCCTAGCTGACAGTAAAAATGCAGCCGCTCGTTTAATAGAGCAGGGCTCAGTTTCGGTAAACGGCCAAAAAATAAATGACGCTCAAGGATTAAAAGATCAAGATATTTTAAAAGTTGGCAAACGCCGCTTCTTGAGATTGATAAAATAAAATATTTATACGCGTTAACACAAAAATGGACACTTAAGTGTCCATTTTTGTGTTAAAAATCAGGTATTTAACAACTGTACTGCAATTAAATTTGTAAAACATTTTACTGTATTATTGACAATATTGTGTGTCATACAGTATTATAAAAACGAGGCACCAATATGGACCAGCAAATAATAGATAATTTAATAATTGAGTTGCGACGCGGCACTCTGATTTTAGCGGTTTTAAGCCAATTGAAAAAACCGCAGTATGGTTATTCACTGCTACAGAAACTAGAAGAGCTTGAGGTACCTATAGAAGCCAATACACTCTACCCGCTTTTACGCCGTTTGGAAAGCCAAAATCTTTTGCAAAGCTCCTGGAGTACCGATGAAAGCCGCCCACGCAAATATTATCTCCTAAGTGAAGACGGTCAAAAAATATTGGCAGCATTAACCGAGGAGTGGCGCCATACAAGCCACAATATATCCCGTCTACTGGAGAATAAATAATATGAACGAATTAATACAACGTTATATCTATGATGTTATCCGTCGCCTACCCAATGAAGAACGGACACAAATACACGATGAACTCTATTGGCAAATTCAAGATATGCTACCATCAAATGCTTCTATTGAAGATATAAATATCGTTTTAAATAATATGGGCTCGCCGGCTAAATTAGCCGAAAAATACCGCGCGCACTCCCGTTACATGATTTCGCCAGCCATATATGATACCCATAATAAAACTTTATGGACAGTTACTCTAGTGCTCAGTATAGTTATAGCTTTCTTAGTTTTGGCTTTTAAACTTTTTGATGTCTCAACTGATCCAACTTTTATGAATATATTGGGCGCTATTTTACTTAGTCTTTTACTGGGTAGTATTTTAGGATTTTTTATATCTTTTACAATCGTAACCATCAGTTTTTACATATACGAAAACAGTAATAAAAATCATCAAAGTAAAAAATGGACAACAGCCGACTTGCCAGCCATACAAGAAGTTAAAGGTTATTCTTTTACCAAATCGTCACGTATGCGCGGGCTTATTGTCACTATAATTTTAGGTGGCCTAACTTTTTTGTTTGTTGCTTCGTTATATCAATATGTAGGCTGGTATGAAAACGGACAAAATATATACCCGCTTTTTGATAGCCAGGTAATGCACACATACTTGCCATTAGTGTTGCTGATAGCAGGTATAGCTGTGACTTTAGCTTGTCTTAAATTTTTAGCTACAAAATGGAACAGATGGCTGGTATTTGTAAACTTTGTTTATCATATCTTGTTAATGATTGTAACGCTCAGCTTTATTAACCAGCCCAATACTTTTAGCACAGCCTTTAAAGAGCAAATGGCCCAAAATTTTAATATAAATATGTTTGACATGCTGAGTTATTGGGATAGAGGTATATTTATTGTATCTGTAATTTTTGTATTACTGGCAATAATTTCTGTTGCCGTCAATATATGGCAATATATGCAAAACCAAAGACAAGCTTTGATGCAAGAATTCTGTATAAAAAATAAATTTAATCCCGTAAATGATAAAACAAGGATGGAGGGAAATAATGGAAATTAAAAAGAAAAGGGGCGGAATGCGCAATATGACAGGATGGGTTTGGGGCATTATTGTTTTATCTATAGCCGGTTTATGGATTTTTACGGCCTGGGACACCAATAAACCATATATTCCGGTAGGTTATGACTATTGTCCAATAGAAGCTACGTCCAAATTACGCTGGGGTACCAGTGAGCCTTATGCTCTATACATGGATATAACAGTTACTAATAACAGCACCAAAACCGTAAAAGAGATATATACATTCGGCAAGCTATATATAGTTGTTATAAATGAAGAAGGAGAACACTTAGTGCCGTATATAAGGTACATGAATATTCTTTTACAGGGGCAAACTATTAAAGGCAAAGAAACTAAAACTTTTAGTTGCCATTTTGATACATCAGGTATTGTATTGCCATACTACAAGTTTGAAGCTACTTTGCAAATTTATTATATTAAATTCAGCGGTTTTGGCGGCGAGTGGGGTTATGGTAGATATTTTGATATAGCTGATCTTGAAGATGCCCCTTATTTTCCTGTAGAGCCGGTGGCTAAGCGTTTTGTAGAGAAATCAGAGGCATTCATCTTTAATATTATTATATCGACTAAAGAAGAATTACGAGAAATAAAACTATGAAAATTAAAGTTATAGCCTTCAGTATAACGGGTATATTATTGATAATTGCGCTTATGTTTGGCGTATGGGCGATATGGAAACATAACGACAATCAGCGTTATGAGCCAAGTTATCAAAATTGTCCGGTAGAAGTTACAGCTAATATATACTGGAATGACAGCCACAATAGACTGCAAGCAGATTATACTATTATTAATAAGACTAACAAAATAATCAACAGTATACATTTCATGATCTTTTTAAACTTCAAATATAACGATAGTCGCGAAAGTACAATAAGGCCACTTCTTATCGATAACATTATAAATAAATCTTTTGTCGACAAAGTTAATGGCGTATTACACGGTCGTGAGACACGTACTATTGAATGTGACCTACATCAATTTTTCTCATCGTATTATGCCAACTCCCAAATTGAAACTATAGAAATACGCTTGCAGATATGTTGGGTAAATTTTGCCGGATTATACGGTCAATGGGGCAATAAATGGCCTTTTGATAATCTTGAGCAATTATGGGCCGAGGCGCCATTGGTTTTTGAAGAATCAATACCCTATCATTTGCCAGCAAATAATTAAAGAAAGTAACAGCTATGAAAAAATATATTATAACATTAGTAACCTGTTTAATCTTGATTTTCTCCGTTATCACTATAGCTTCGTGTAGTAACAAAATGGATAGCAGTAAGTTGCCTGTAATAATAGAAGCTAATGCTTATATGAGAAGTTCTGAATCAGATACGGTATGTATAGATCTTACTATTACCAATACTCACAACAAGATAATACGCAATATCGGCTACAACATCATGTTAAAGTGTTATTATGATTGGACAGACGGCCACGAAGCCTTCATCGGTAGGGGTGGTAATTATATGTTAAGTAATAGAGTGGGAGCAGTAGAAATAAAGAAAGGCGAAAGCAAAACATACACCGTTAAACATAGCGCTGATATTTATCTTTATGATCTCAAAAGAATTAAATACGTGGAAATAGATTTTTATGTAAGTTATATATATTTTGGCTGGTTGAATCAAGATTGGGGAGATAAATATAATATAAGTAATACAGATGAGAAAAATCAAAAACTTTTAGATATAGAACCTATATATTTACAGTAATCTCCGGTGAGTTAAAGACTGATGATAAAATAATTTTATTCGTTTCATGGTCAATACCTCGCCCCTTGGGGCGTTCCTTTTATGCGAGCGCAGCGAGCTAGGGCTGATACCTCGCAGCTTGCTGCGGGGAGTGCTTCATTCCAAACATCGGTCATAAAGTGCCTATGGGAACTATTGACAGATAAACAGCACAAACCGTGCTTTTCCCTATTTAAAAATCCTATTGGTATTAGGATTTTTAAATTCTAGTAGAATCCAATAAAACAAGCTAACAAATAAATGCTTTTTATTTTGTTTCTTTATATAATATATGTTGTTCAAATTTTACAGTAAAAATTTGGTGATTTAGCTAAATATTGTTATACTATTTAGCTATAAAAGACTGTTTCTTAAAGAGGAAAGTATCATGCTTAATTTGCGTTTGCCCGGACCTACGTCCTGTCCTCAGGAAGTATTGGATGCCATGTCTCATCACATGGTAAACCATCGCGGCCCCGAGTTTGCTGCTCTGCTTAAAAATTGCGGCGAAAAACTCAAGCCTTTCTTTAAAACCCAAAACGATATTTTAATCCTGACTTGTTCTGGCACCGGCGGCATGGAAGCTGCTGTGGTAAACGCTGTTTCTGCTGGTGATAAAGTTTTAGCTATTTCTATCGGCGTTTTCGGTGATCGCATTTCCAAAATAGCCAAGACCTACGGTGCTAATGTTACCGACCTTAAGTTCCCCATGGGTCAGGCCGCTGATGTAGATGCTATTAAAAAAGCTTTAGAGGCCGACCCGTCAATTAAAACTGTTTTGGTTACTCACAACGAGACTTCCACCGGCGTAACTAACCCTCTAAAAGATATTGCCGCTGTAGTTAAATCTTTTGATAAATTAATAATTGTTGATGCTGTTTCCTCTTTAAGCGCTGTTGCCTGTGATGTTGACGGATGGGATTTAGATATTGTAGTTACCGGCTCGCAAAAGGGTTGGATGCTGCCTCCGGGATTTGCTTTCGTCTCGGTTTCCCAGTGTGGCTGGCAAGCTATTGACCAGTGCACTACTCCCCGCTTCTATTTTGACTTAAAGAAAGCCCGAGATACTCAGGCTAAAGGTGAAACTCCCTGGACCCCCAATGTATCTTTGATGTTTGCTTTGGGCGTATCTTTAGACATGATGGAAAAAGAAGGTATTGATGCTATAAATAAACGTCATGCCGAGATGGGTGCTTATATCCGCTCTAAAGTTAAAGCTTTAGGCTTACCGCTTTTAGCTGATGAACAGGTGGCCTCTAATACAGTTACCGCCGTAGGCCCTTTTGAAAATGGTTTTGAGCCCGATGCTTTCCGTAAAATATTAAACAAAGAATACAATGTAGTTTTAGCCGGCGGCCAAATGGAACTCAAGGGTAAAATTTTCCGAATCGGCCATATGGGCTGGTTTACTAAAGAAGAAATTGACGAGTGTTTTGATGCTATGGCCAAAACACTAAAACAAATGGATTATAAAGTTTAGGAGCCTTTTGTAATATGAAAAAAGTACTGGTATCCGACCCGCTTCCGGATTCAGCCCTAACTGAATTACGTAGATATTCAATCGTAGATGTTAAAACAGGCGCCTCTGCCAATGAACTGCGTGCTATTATCGGTGAATATGATGCTCTGATTGTACGCTCGCAAACCCAAGTTACCGCTGACATTATTGAAGCAGGCAAAAAACTGCAAATTATCGGCCGTGCCGGTGTTGGTGTAGATAATATTGACCTAGATGCTGCTACTGAACGCGGTATTATTGTAGTTAATTCTCCTACCGGCAATACCACCTCGGCAGCCGAACACTCTTTTGCTTTAATGATGGCTTTAGCCCGCCATATACCTAACGCCAATGCTTCTCTAAAGAGCGGCAAATGGGAGCGCAGTAAATTTGTTGGTAGTGAAGTACGTCACAAAACCATCGGCATTGTAGGTTTAGGCAATGTTGGTGCGGAAGTAGCACGCATGGCTTTAGGTATGGATATGAATATCTTGGGATACGATCCGTTTATTTCAGCCGATAAAGCTGAAAGACTGCATATCAAGACAGTAACTTTGGAAGAATTGTTTAAAAATTCCGATTTCATCACCCTGCACATCCCCCTGCTGGATTCCACTCGCGGCTTAATAGGCAAAAAACAATTGGATATGATGAAAGACGGCGTGCGCATCATTAATGCCGCCAGAGGCGGCTTAATTGATGACCAAGCTCTCCTTGAGGCTTTGCAAAGCGGCAAAGTGGGCGGTGCTGCTATTGATGTTTTTGAAGTAGAGCCCTGCACTGATAGTATTTTATTTCAAAGCGATAAAGTAATTGCCACCCCACATCTCGGCGCCTCTACCAAAGAAGCTCAGGACATGGCTTCCACACAGGTTCTTGATCAGATTATAGATGTATTTAACGGCAAGCCAGCTCGCTTCTCTGTCAACGCTCCCAGAGTACCGGCCGATGCCATGGCAGTAATCACCCCCTATTTTACTGTTGCTAATGCGGCTGGTATTATTGCCTCGCACTTTGGTAAAGGCCAAGTAAAAGAGATTGTTATCAAATACGAAGGCGAACTATCTAAACACGATAGTAAAGCCCTGAAAGCGATGGTTCTAAGCGCTATGCTTAACCGTATCACCGAAGAAAAAGCCAGCACAGTAAACGCTGAGAAAATGGTGGCTAACCGTGGTATTAAAGTTATTGAGCAAAAAGTAGATGAAGTTGACGATTATGAAGGATTACTGACAGTGGAAATGCATACCACCGAAGGTATCGTCACTGTCTCGGCTACTATGATGCGCAACGAGCCCCATGTGGTACGCATTAACGACTTCTGGCTTGATTTTGTACCACAAAGTAGTGGTAACTTCTTATTTGTAGAACATAAAGACCAACCCGGTTTGGTGGGTGCTGTAGGACGCATTACCGGCGAAAGTAACATCAACATCAGCCACATGCTCTTAGCCCGTCTTGAACCTAGAGGACGTGCTTTAATGATTATGACTTTAGATGAAATTGTCGCTGAAGATCAAAGACAGCGTATTTTGCAATTGCCAGACATTAAAAGTGCCATGAGCATGAAGTTTTAACTTTTTACTCAACTAAAGCTTATTTTAGCCTGTTTACTTACATTAAGTAAACAGGCTAAAATATTTATGAGGACTAATGATATGAAAATAGGTGTGCTAGCTCTACAGGGAGCTTTTATAGAACATATAAATATGCTTCAAGACCTTTGTATAGAAGCTGTAGAAGTACGTACAGCTGATGAACTTAGAGAGTTGGACGGTTTAATTATACCTGGCGGAGAGTCTACTGTTATATTAAAGTTATTGCAAGATTTTGGTATATATGAGGTGCTTAAAGAAAATATAAAAAACGGCATGGCCGTATGGGGCACCTGCGCCGGCATGATTGTACTCTCTGATAAAATTTTAAATCAAGGACGTAATCCCATGAATCCTTTGAAAGCTATAGATATTACTACCGAGCGTAATGCTTTCGGCCGTCAAATGGACAGTTTTAGTCAGGAACTTGATTTTCAAGGAATAGATAACAAAATACAAGCAGTATTTATCCGTGCGCCGCGCATTGTGCAAGTTGCTAAAACAGTGGATATTCTTTGCACTTTGCCAGACGACACTATTGTAGCTGCTAAGCAAGGTAAAATACTGGTAACTTCTTTTCATCCTGAGTTGACTGCCGATCATAGTATACATAGTTATTTTTGTCGCATGGTAGAAATAACTTAAAAACTATCTTCATTAAAGTGTGTTTAGATAAAAAATTACGATAGCCGCGATACCCTTTTAAGGTTAATTAAAGAGGGTATTTTCGTCTTACGTCACATATGTTAATGCTGCTACGTTTAGTGTGCCTATAAATAAGCTGTTAAGACTGTTTTGTCAAGGACGTTTTTTCAATCGGGAAAAAGTTTACAAACAGGGGCGCAAAACGCGTCTTGTAGATAGGTTAATGCCGTTTCGTGGGGCTAGTAGGGTATCTCTCTCTAACCTCGCAAAACGGCATTTTAGCGTAACAAAAAACCTGTAATAAGCCGGGTTTACAGGCTGCCAAAAAGCGGTAAATGTCTACATATCGGTGTTACAGCGTTTCTGATTTAGTGGATAAGAAAATCCTCACAGAGTTTTTTAGCCTTGTTAGGATTGTGCCTCTTGTATTTAGCTAATGCGCGGTTTCGGTTTCGTAATTTATCGTTCAAGATTTTTGTTTAGTTGCCGTATCACCCAACTCAAGTAGATACTGATACCCGCAAAAAACAATACAAACGGGATAAGAGCATAAGCCTTTCCAACATCTCCATTAACAAACAGGACGCTGCCGCCTACAAGCGCGGCGGCTATCGGTACTAACATCATAATGAGTATGACACAAAAAGCATTCTTCAATCGTTTGTTACGCTGTATGAGGCTTTCTCTGTCGGAGAATGACTCTGGGCGTACGTCAGTGTACTCCTTTCGCCAGACAAAGCAACTTGACATCCTACCAACATATTCCCAACCGAACTGCTCATAAGTATGTTTGTAGTCCTTTTTAGGACATACATTCAGGTCAAAGACATAACGATACGTTTTCGGTTCGGTTTTATGGAGCTTAATTTTGAAAGCTCCAAACTGTCCAAGTTTATCAATGTTCCAACCATCTTTGGCAAGGTTCTCCATCCATTCTTCAAAGTCAGCAGGAACTACCTTGCGAAATGCGGAAAACCAAATTGTCTTTTTGTTCATGCTAACAACTCCTTTGCAATTAAAGATAATTCACAGATGCGCTCTGCTTCGCGTATCAAGATTGTGCGTCCGACATTAGAAATAATGTAATTCTTTTTTCGGTTAATCTCGTTAGTTGGGATAATCAATTTATCCCGTTCCAATTTAGAAAGCGTTTGATAGATTGTCCCTGCGCCAAGAACTATGCGACCGTTAGTCAATTCTTGCACATAGAGCATAATACCGTATCCATGTCGTTCTTCTGTCAACGATGAAAGAATGTAAAACATTGTTTCACTCATTGGGATAAATCGCTTCATCAGCTTATCCATACTCGCAATACTTACCCCTTTCAGAATTATTACATCACAGTATAATATATCATACAGTGATATAGCAATTATACATCACGGTATGATATATATCAATAGCTTTCTAAAAAGATTTTAACACTCCATATCTTGCACCCTGCGCGGTTTCCGTTCCTATTCCCCCCTGCTGCACGATACTGTAAACGCTCTTGCGGATTTGCTCGGCTTCTTTGATTTCGTGTCTTTGAGCGCATAGTACTCTCTATCAAGTTGTTTGATACCGGCGGTCAGCTTGACGCGCTCGGCTTTTCATTTTTTTGTCGGTAGGGTGGTCTTGCCGTTCACCACGCCTTTTAGGTAGTTATTTGCTGCTGTGAAAATGATTTGCTCGGCTTCGGTCAATGCCTTCTTGCTTTTGTATTTGAGATAAATGTCGGCTTGCTCAATATTCTTGTCAAGGGTTCTTAGGCCTTTTTTAATAAATCTATTGACAAAAAACCTATATAAATTATAAATTATAAAAACCGGTTAACAATATCAAGTATTCACCGAATTTTGTTATGGCAGTTAAATATCTCTTAACAACAACTCCTAAGAAACAACGCTGGCAGAATTTAACTAGCAAAAATAACAAAAAAAAGAAAGGGGGTCTACCAATTCTATTTTTGTCGGCAACATCTTTGCCGTCATCGTTACGGCTTTGGTATTCTGGATTATAAAACAAGATACAAAAGGAAAGTGATTAATAATATGAATAAATTCCACTCAACGATATCCCGCAGAACCTTTATGAAAGCTATAGGCTTAGGTGCTGCCGGTGCTACTGCCGTCGGCGCAGCTTCATTTACTTTCGGTTCATTTGACGATATCTTATCTGCCGGAGATAGTGTAGATAAAAGCTGCAACAGACCGTGGTGGGTTAAAGAACGCCCTTTAGGCGACCCTTCTGTTAAAGTCGATTACTCGCTAATGAATCTTTCTAAAAACGACAATAGTAAAACCATTTCCAGCGCTGATGTTTTTCGTGCTGCTATGGGTGAACAAGCGTATAATGCCATGACAAGTAAGGCCAATGCTAACTCCAGCAGAGATATGAAAGCCAATTTAGCAGGTTTTCAAGCTAGAGATTACGCAGCTAATGCTGGCTTAACTAACAGTAATTTAGTGTGGGCTTTGGCACAAAACGTCAGCAGACCGGCCGATTTAGTGCCATACAGCGGCACACCTGAAGAAAATTCCAAAATGATACGTGCCATAGCCAGATTTTATGGTGCCACAGGTGTTTATTTTACTAAGTTTACAGCCGAAGAAATGAATATGGCTAATAATATTGCCGCCAACGGCACGCCATTTGTGGTAGACCAAACAGCTACTTGGGCTTATGAACAAAACGGCGGCTCCGCCAGTGGTAAATATGTAGTTCCCTATGCCAAACCCATTTATGGCATATCATTATTGTTTGCTACTCCTAAAGAGCTTTGGAGACAAGGTGCCACTGAAGATGGCGGTCGCGGGCAATTGGGTCAGATGAGTAACGGTAAACGTTACCGTGATTTCCCAGTTACCTACAGTTCCCTGCAACTTTTCTTGCGTTATCTGGGTTATAATGGTTTCGGTTATTACCAGCCTACCCGTACCTGGTTACCAGGCCTTTGCGATGCTATTATGACTGGTGCTGCTGAATCTTGCCGCCAATCTAATGTAGTCATTTCACCGGAGTTAGGTCCGACCAACGGCTGTTTTTCTATCTTTACCGATATGCCTTTGGCTCCTAATGCTCCCATTGATGCCGGCATATTCCGTTTCTGCAAAACCTGCGCCAAATGCGCCACTACTTGTCCAACAGGCGCTATCACTACTGACAAGGAACCTACCTGGGATCATTTTAATCCATCGGATTTCAAATATAATCACAATAAAATAGCCGTCAGTTGGCACACTCCCGGTAAAGAGAATTTTTTCTGGGATGCTACTGCTTGTCGCTACGGCTGGGATGGTTTACCGGGTTGTTCCAATTGTATCGGCACCTGTACTTTCAATTCTAATTCGGGTGCCGGTATTCATGAATTTGTTAAACCTATGGTCTCTACTACCAGTTTATTAAACGGCTTCTTTGCCAAGGCCGATGACTTCTACGGCTTTAATCTGGATTTTGGTGCTGACAGAAGTAAATGGTGGGATAAGTCCTGGCCAACTAACGGTGTTGATTCTACTGTTTTAGCCAGAGATGGCGCTTACCGCCAGCGCGGCCAATAGATATAAAGAAAAAGAAAGGAGATAAAATAATATTATGTGGTGGACATTATTTACTATTGTTTTGGTAGCTGCTTTAACACTACTGGTAGCTTATGTC
>Ga0123353_10014245_pt1 | contig 11451 bp, 9 predicted proteins | sample TergutLab28metaG_3_FD_92763 | JGI IMG/M metagenome (GOLD analysis project Ga0123353, IMG submission 92763) | Labiotermes labralis P3 segment gut microbial communities from Petit-Saut dam, French Guiana - Lab288 P3 | ecosystem: Host-associated > Arthropoda: Insects > Digestive system > Gut ... | reverse complement strand
TTCGTCTCTGTCCCCAGGTGAAAATCTTACACCAAGTTCTTTATTTGAAAATAATGTTTTGGTCCGATCTATGAAATTATCAATATCAGCTTCTCCATTAACAACCAGTTTCAATACAACACTTACTTCATTAATTGTAACAGTAAATTCTTTTATAGGAGTAGCTATTTCTTTTTTAAACAGTTTGGGATTTATTTCTAGGTAAGGCAGTGATATTTCAGCAGATAAGTCCTGTTTCCCAAGCGGAAGATTTTTAAATTCTATTTCACCTGAATATTTTCCATCTTTTTTTGTAATAACTTCTGCGGCCTTTTTTCCATCATCTTTTTTATAAAAGTCGATTTTAAACTCTCCGCATTTTCTCCCTTCTTTATCTGAAATTGCTATCACAATATTTTCACTATATCCTGGCTCTGCAAAAAAATAGTCTGGCTCTATATCTATTGTCATCCTTGAAAAAACTTTGGCAATATTATTTTCGATTAAATCAATTATAAGACCTTTTTCGTTATCTAAAGAACCTGTAACAATTTCCGGATAAGGAGATTCTGCAATAAATTTCCATCCATTTGCAAGAACAGATAATAATTCAATATTGCTTATTTCTTTTGATAAAAGCTTTGGAGAAAGTACTTCTTCCAGAAAATCTGCAATTTCCTGCTCTTCTTCTTTTTGAATTCTATCCCAATCTTCTTTTGATATTTTATAATAAAACCAATATCCTTTGTTTTCAGAAGAATTGTAGAAATCGCTTTCTATATCTTTAAAGTTATTAGTTAAAGATTGAGATATGTGCGCCTCTGCAGAATCAAAATATATAGTATCTGCATTTGGAGGAATAAGATGTTGCTGGGATTTTTTTATATCTTCAAATATTACCAATGCAAGATCGGAAAAAGCTTTCTTTTTTGCATTATTTAAATCATCTGCTTCATTGCCTGTATTGGAAAAACCTACTCCCATGAAATAATCAATATCTGCAGAATCAATAGTTTTATTTGGAGATATAGTTTTGGCACCAGACTCTGTTGCAGTCTCTTTTTTGACCCATTCAGGAGTATCATCTATAATAGATGTTGTTTTACATGATGCAATAAAAAAAATAGTAGTAATTATAACTGCAAAAAAAAGTATTTTCCTTTTGAACATTAAAATCTCCTCAATAACGCACCATAAGTTTATATGAGGCGCAACAACTAATCAAGTTAATCTGTTACAGGTTGAGATTTTGTAGGGTTATTTTTAAGTTCAAAATTAAGCTTTTCAAGAGCCTGATTAGCTTTAAACTCAGAGAAAGCAGCTTCTTCATTTCTCATAAAAATAGCTGCTGCATCTTTGGTAAGATTGGCAGTATCATACTCTACAAGCGCATAGATTGTTCCATCTTTAGCAGCGTACATTTCTTTGGGTTTTGCTCCCTGAAGCTTTGTATCAGCTATTTGTCTCGATACTGTTTCTGTAAATTTAAGAGTCTGCACACTGTCAACACCTGCTTCCTGAGCATAATCTGTAATGGCATTTTTTATCTGAAGATCAACTTGTCTTGCAATATCATCGCGAGCTCTTGAAAGAGCCATTGTTCTTGACATATCAAGTGAAGACATTTTAGCGCTTCCTACTCCATAAAACACTTTATCTGCCACAGGAGGCATTAAAAAGAAACCAGGAACATCTCCAAGGTTTTGTGATCCAGTTGTATCTGTATCTGTTTTATCAGGCTTTGAAGCACAGCCTAGAGCAAATAATGTTAAAATTATTACTAAAAAAATGGTTAGGTTTTTTAACATTTAAAACTCCTTATAATATAAGATTCTCTGACAATAAAAGGGGCTTGAGAGCCCCTTTTGTTACATACCTTTGGTATTTTGTATTTTTCTTAGTTTTTTTTGCTGTTTTCTTATAATAGTTTTCTTTTTTCTATTATTTATAGTCGAAGGTTTTTCATAATATTCTCTTTTTTTCCATTCTCTTATTATTCCTTCTTTTTCAACCATTCTTTTAAACCTTTTAAGAGCTTTCTCCAATGGTTCAGTATCATCTACTTTCACAAAAGCGATAAAAATCACCTCCCTTCGGCTATATCCGCAAAACTATTTTTTATAATACTTATTATTTTATCTTTGTCAATCATTGGATTTGATATAAGAAAATAAGGATCAACAGTTATTTTTTGATTTCTTATTTCCCAATGAAGATGGGGGCCTGTTGCAAGCCCTGTTTTCCCTAAAACACCTATTGTTGCCCCTTTTGATACAAACATATTCTCAATTACATATAATTTATCAAGATGGTAATACATCGAGTACAAACCCGGTAAATGTTCAATTATTACACTGTTGCCTGTAATAAGCCGATCTCCTGCAAAAACAACTTTTCCTGAAGCAGATGCTAAAATCAATGAACCGTGTTCAGCAGCAAAATCTATTCCATTATGAATAGAACCTTCTGCTCCCCCATCTTTATAAATAAATCTTCTTACATCGCCATACTTTGAAGTAATGTAGCAGGGTTCTGCAGTTAAAGGCTTAACTATTGTTGTTTCAGTAAAAACATTATCCTTATTAAATGTTGCAAAAAGCTTGTTTATTTCCCTGGACTCATTTTCTCTTCTTTCAGAACTATCAGTTCTTAGCTCAGAAAGATTCTGATTTAGAGTTATGGTTTCTCTCCCAAATACTTTTTGTTCAATAGAAAGTGTAAATTCTTTTCTACAGGATTTTTCATTATTTATATAAACAGCAGCTTTATATTTCCCATGTTGTATAGTGGGACCTGTGCTTATAATTGCAACCATACACTCGATATTTGAAGATCTGCTTGTAAATCCGATTATTTTACCAGGATCATATTTAAAGCCTTCAAATCTTCCGATTTTTTCACCATTCTCTGTATTAAGCAAAACATATAAGTTTTCAATTTTTTCATCAGCAACTACAAAGACCCTTATCAATCCTCCCTGAAAAGTCTTTGATTCACTCTTTATAATGATTTCAGCATTAATGGATATTGTGAGTATGAAAAACAAAATGATACTTAGGAAGCCTGTGCGTAAAAAATGCAATATCTTGTGAGTTTTCACATTACCCGTTCCATATTGATTATATCAAGCTGAGGAATATTGCTGTTTGCTATAAAATTATTTTTTATTTTAAAAAGCACATCTACTTTATTTTCAGGAAAAATATCTTTGCCTATCCTGTCAGCTGCATTCCAGAAAACCGCTGGCCAGGGAATCCCTTTGGATTCAAGAACAAATTTAATATGCCCAGGCTGCTTATTGCCCATTATTTCAATATTTTTAATTTTTAATGACCTTGCAAGAAAAACAAGATCTGGATTCCCTTCCCCAAAAGGCTTAAGAATATCAGCAACATCAATAACATCCTGATTTAAAAATCCTTCCGGAAGTTCTGCATCTATTTCAATATCTTTCTCTTCTGTTTTTGTGGAATTATTTTTAACATAGTCTGAAAAACGTTCTTTTATTTTATCCAGATTTGTTATATCAAGAGAAAAACCCCCTGCAAAATCATGCCCTCCAAAATCCAGAAAAATATCACTGCAAGTATTAAGCATTTCCATTATTGGATAATTTCCAATGCTTCTTATGGAGCCTACGATCCTGTCTTCAAGAATAGTATAAACCACAGCAGGTACATTAAAATATGTAGCAAACCTTGCTGCAAGTATTCCTGTAATTCCTCTGTTTACCTCTTTGCCCCCTGCAAACACTAAAGAATTATTCAGATCTTCAAAGCTTTTTTTTGCAGAGCTAAAAAGAGTATCCCACAGGTTATTTCCAATTTTTTTTCTTTCTTTGTTTAATGATACTACTTCATCTGCAAGAACCCTTATTTCGTCTATATCATCAGAAAAGAAAAGTTGCGCAGCTTTTTCAGGGACTCCGAGCCGTCCTGTTGCATTAATCAAAGGGGTTATATTCCAGGCTATATCTGCAGTTGAAATTGGTTTTTCAAGAAGTTTTTGTCTGTAAAGAAGTTCATGCAGCCCTTTATTCGAAGTTTTCTGAATATTTTCTATTCCATGTTTGACTATTATCCTGTTCTCATTTACTAAAGGCATCATATCTGCAATAGAACTGATTGTAACAAAATCTGCCATATGTTCGAATTTTTCATTGAGCAAATTGTTTTTCTTTATGATAACTGCTTTAAAGAGATTCCAAAGCACATCCAGTTCAGTTAGGGACTTCTCAAAATATTTGGCATCCTTGCTGATTTCCTTCATCTTTAAAAGGCTTAAACCTTTAAGTCTCTTAAAAAGCTGATCGCTTTCCAAAGCAATATCAATAACGCTAAGATCAATATTATTACCAAATATTTGTGAAAAAAAGTGCTTCTGCTGTTTTGCTGAGTAAACCACAATAATGGACTTTGATATATATTTTATAATAGCAGTTTTATTTGGATCACTTATTATTCCAGGTACAAATGTTTCTTTTACAGGATCTTCGGTTTTTGCAAGATTAAATATTTTTTGCGCTTCAGCTATATATGTATCGCCGTTTCCCGGCACTATGTTTAAAAGACAGATCTCTTTTTTATATAATTCTGTTTCTGAAAAAGCCAGAGCCCAGATAACTTTTGAAACAACCCCGCAGGCTGCAAGATGACGGAAAGGATATCCGCAATCTTCCATTTTGGGGTTTATTATTGCAAAAGCTTCGGGAAGGATTTCTCCGGGCATATGGTGATCTATTATTATTGTGTCTATACCAAGAGTCGCGGCATAAGCGATTTCTTTTGTATTTGAAATACCGCAGTCAACAGTAATAATAAGAGAACCATCCTGCTTTGCGAAATCTTCAACTTTTTTCTCTGTAAATCCATATGGGTCATCGCCTGATGGTAGAGACCAGGCTGCATCAATACCCATTTCTTTTAGCTTATTTACTAGAAGAACTGTTGATGTTATCCCATCTGTATCTCTGTCGCCAAATACTATTACTTTTTCACCTTCATCTGCTGCAGAGTGTATCCTGTCTACAACATCTTCCATTTCATAAAAAAGGAATGGATTATGCATATATTTCATGTCGTTCTCAAGAATAAACATGATATCTTCTGGATCTATTATTTTTCTTCTGACAAGTATTGAAGCAAGTAAAAGCGGGATTTTGTACCTTGCTGATATTTCTTTCACTAAATCAGCATCAATCTGTTTTTTGTTATACTTCATCAAATATTTTATCCAAAGTTAATTTTATAAAAAGCAAATCACTCAAGATAATCTTTACCTGCCTTAAGCGTTAAAAGGTTTTCTTCAAGATATTCCTGTATAATACTATATAATAAAGATTTAAAATACTTCAATAAATTATTTTCAATTATTACTTTTAATGAAATTTCAAGGCTATTTTTAATAGAATATTCAATGTATTTTTTTAACCCTGCAGCTATCTGACTGGAATGGCTGCTATAACATTTGCTGCAGGTAAAACAGATCTCTGCTTTACTGTAAAATAATGATTCTCCATCATTTATTTTGCTTCCGCACAAACCACACTCAGAAGGATTCAGATTCCCTCCCAAAAGAATAGCTGCACGCAAAAGAAATTGAACAGTAAGGCGATCCATCAGCATTTCAGGTATTTGCTCAAGAGTATTAAGAGAAGTTGAAAGCAAATTGTAAAAATCATTTGTGCTTTCCCCTCCTCCATGAGATTTTACAGTTATCTCAAGCCAGCTTAAGGCTGTAAAATATTTTTTTAGATCATTTTTTATATTTTCATAAACAGCATAAGGTTCATATTCCAATATTTTATTGCTTTTTTTGACAGGATCCTGATAAATATCGATTTTACCTTTGCACAAAGGCTGCACAGAGGGTCCAAGCTTGCTTTTTCCTTTATATCCCCCATAAGCAATTGCATGAAAAATACCAATATTTGGAGAAAAAATAACAGTCCCTTTATGATAATCCTGTATTCTGTAATTACGGATTATGATTCCTTCAAGTTTAAGATTTCTTTTCATTTCACGGACTTTTTCCATTACCAGATATTTTTTCCTTGACCTAAGTATATATAATAATTAGCTTTAAGATAGTATTAATGTTATAATAAAAAATAATATCATTTTAAGATAATCTTTTCAGGAGATAAAAGGTGCAAAAGGAAATAGTTCCCGCAGGACAGCTTATGTCAAACAAATTATTTATAATTCCTCTTTCAGGGAAACCTATTTTCCCGGGAATCTTTACCCCTCTTATGATAATTACAAGAGAAGATATCGAAGTTGTTGAACAATCCATGCAAAAAGATAATATGATTGGACTTATAATGCTTAAGGATGAAGACCCTCCAACAGAAGTTACATCAAATGATCTTTATTCTGTAGGTACTGCGGCTAAAATAATAAAAAAAATAAACCTCCCTGATGGTGGAATGAATATTTTTATTTCCACATTAAAAAGATTTAAAATAAAACACTATATATCAGCACAAACACCTCTCTCTGCTGATATTGAATTCCTTGATGATGAAGCTGAAAAAGGAAATGAGGTAAAAGCTCTTACCCGTTCAATTATTTCAGAAATGAAAATATTGTCAGAAAATAATCCTCTCTTTTCCGAAGAGATGCGGCTCAATATGGTCAACATAGATAATCCGGGAAAAATCGCAGATTTTGTGGCATCGATAATCAACATAGAAAGAGGAGAACAGCAGAAAATACTTGAAACACTTAATGTAAAAAAAAGAATAGAACAGGTTTTTATTTTTATAAAAAAAGAACAAGAACTTCTTAGAATACAGAAAAAAATACAGAAACAGATAAATGAAAAAATAGAAAAAAGCCAGAGAGAATATTTTCTTAAAGAAGAACTTAAAGCAATAAAAAAAGAACTTGGAATGCCTATAGATTCCAAAAGCAGCGAATATTTAAGATTTAAGGAAGCAATTGAAAAGCTCAATTTGCATGGAGAAGCCAAAGAACAGGTTGAACAGGAGCTGCAAAAATTCTCTCTTATGGAACCTATATCCGCAGAATTTGGTGTTACCCGCAACTATATTGATACAATAATTTCACTTCCATGGAATGACCCCAGCCCGGAAAACCTTAATCTGCAAAAAGCAAAGCTGATCCTTGATAAAGATCATTATGGTCTTGAAGATGTAAAAGAAAGAATTATTGAATATCTTTCTGTAAGAAAGCTTAAGAAAGATACAAAAGGTTCTATTATTTGTCTTGTTGGCCCTCCGGGAGTTGGAAAAACTTCGATCGGAAGATCTATTGCAAAAGCAATGGGAAAAGAGTTTTTCAGATTTTCTGTTGGCGGGATGAGAGATGAGGCAGAGATCAAAGGGCACAGAAGAACATATATAGGCGCAATGCCTGGTAAAGTTATACAAGGTCTTAAAATCGTAAAAAGTAAAAACCCTGTATTTATGATCGATGAAATCGACAAACTTGGAGTTTCATTCCAGGGAGATCCTTCTTCTGCTCTTCTTGAAGTTCTTGATCCTGAACAGAATTATGCATTCAGAGATCATTATCTTGATCTTCCTTTTGATATATCTCATGTTCTTTTTATTACAACTGCAAATATTCTTGATACGATCCCTGGTCCACTGCGGGACAGAATGGAAATAATAAGGCTTTCCGGTTATATAAAAGAAGAAAAAATTGCAATCGCAAAAAAATACCTTATTCCAAAAACTCTTGCCGCAAGCGGTCTTACCAAAAAAGATGTTATCTACACTCCAGATGCTCTTACAAAAATTGCAGACCAGTATGCAAGAGAAGCAGGAGTAAGAAATTATGAAAAAGCTCTTGATCGCATATACCGTAAAATTGCAAAGCAGATCGTACTTGAAGGGAAAAAACCTCCTGTTACTATTTCAGCAAAAGAAATTGAGAAATATCTTGGGCCTCCGCAATTCAGGCCTGAAGAAATAAAAAAGATTACAAAACCCGGTATGGTCATAGGACTTGCATGGACAAATTTCGGCGGAGATACATTGATGATAGAATCTGTATATAGCGCTGGAAAAGAAGGTTTTAAAATGACAGGCCAGATGGGCGATGTAATGAAAGAATCTGCAACAATTGCTTATACTTATATAAGGACAATTGCACCCAAATATAAAATTCATAAAGATTTTTTTGAAAAAAATATTTTCCATATCCATATCCCGGAAGGAGCTACACCTAAGGATGGACCTTCTGCAGGAATAACAATGGCAACAGCGCTCCTCTCGCTTATAAGGAAAAAAACAATTAAAAAGAATTTTGCAATGACAGGAGAACTTTCTCTTACAGGCAGTGTTCTTCCAATAGGCGGATTAAAAGAAAAAACAATCGCAGCAAGACGAAACAATATAAAAAATATCATAATTCCCAAACAGAATGAAAAAGATCTTGTTGAAATTCCCGCACATGTAAAAAAGGGTATCAAGTTTTATCCTGTAGATACTTTTGATAAAGTAATTGAGTTAGTATTTTGAAATTATTTATTTATCATTTTACTATCATTGCTGCTTTATCTCTTTTTATGATTTCGTGCGTCAAAGCAAACAGCGATGATAAATATGTTGAAGGAAATATAAAAATCACTCAAAAAGAATTTGCAGAAACTCTTAATGACCTTCCTCCTGATATCAAAAAAAATATTATTAAAAATAGAGCTGTTTTTCTTTCCTACATTGAAAGGCTTATTATTATTTCTGATAAAGATAATAATTTCATTTTTTTTCCTGTAGACAAAACCAGAAATCTTTTAGAAAATTTCATTCCATCTGACCTAAAAGAGCTTGATAAAGAAGGCTTACCTGTTAATAAGAATGGGATGCAATTAAGGGCTAATACAATTACAGCTCTTAAAGAGATGAGCGATGCTGCTTCTGCAAACAAAATAGAGCTTCTAATCTCATCTGCTTTCAGATCATTTGAGTATCAGAAAAACCTTTATAATTATTACATAAGTACTCATGGAAAAGAGAAGGCTGATAAATTTTCTGCTTTTCCCGGAGCATCGCAGCACCAGCTTGGAACAGTAGTGGATTTTGGATCAATAACGCTCGAGTTTAAGGATACTCCTGAAGGTAAATGGATCAAAGAAAACGGTTGGAAATATGGTTTTTCCCTCTCCTATCCTTTAGATTTTGAAGAAGCAACTGGATACATTTATGAGCCATGGCATTACAGATATATTACAAAAGAAGGAGCTTTAGTTGAAAAAGAGTTTTTTAATGGGCTTCAATACCTTTTTTTAAACTATCTTGCAGAGCATGAAAGTTTTTTTAAGGATAGACTTGTAAAGTGATTAGTAAAGTGGACTAATCTTTTTTCTCTAATCTTCTAAAATCTAAAATAAAATAACAGTTTTTTATGTTTAAAAATATAATATATTATATTTTTGATTTGCTACTTTTTATACTTAATTTTTGAATTTAAAAAAAGCCAATAGTTTCCTGATTGGCTTTTTCTTTATAGTAATCTTAATTATTAAATGTTCTGATTATTTTTCCGCTTTCTACATCCCAAAGTTTTATTGTATTGTCGCTAGATCCTGAAATAAAAGTTTGACCATCTGGACTAAATGCTACAGATCTAACAGTTTTTGAATGACCGGAAAAAGTTTTAATTACTTCAGAGCTTTCCACATCCCAAAGTTTTACTTCTTGATCAAAACCAGAAATTATAGTTTTACCATCAGGGCTAAAAGATACAGAATAAATACTGGGCGCACCAATATAAAATGTTTTTATCAATTTAGCATTAGAAGCATCCCAAAGTTTTAATGCAGCGTGTTGAGGTACCGTAGCTTTATAAAATAATTTTGCTCCAGAAATAAAGGTTTTTCCATCAGGACTAAACGCTAAAGTATTTACCGTATTAAAAAAAATCGTACCTGATGAATGAACACTAACAGGAACTTTAATAAAAAAATCAGTACCTATAATACATTTACCAGTTTCTACATCCCAAAGTATTAGAAAATTATCTCTTGTACTACCTGTAACAATACTTTTCCCATCAGGACTAAATGCCACAGGTCCAAGTTGTATAATCCATGTTCGATCAGTAAAGGTTTTTATTTCTTTACCAGTTTCTACATCCCAAAGTTTCATAGTGGTATCTTCATCCTGAGATCCTGAAACAATACTTTTTCCATCAGGGCTAAATGCTACAGATCTTACTTCATCTGTATGACCAGAAAATGATTTTACTGTGCTACCATTTTGCACATCCAGTATTTTTACTGTATTGTCGCTATGTACAAAAGCAATTGTTTTTCCATCAGGGCTAAATACTACTAAGCCACGACCTGAATATCCAGAAAAGGTTCTAATTAGATTACCAGTCTCCACATCCCAATATTGTATTTTTTTATCGATAGATCCTGAAATTATATTTTTACCATCAGGGCTAAACATTGCAGTTAATATTTCTTTAGAAAATATTAATTGTGCAAATACAAAAAACAAAATTAACATTAATAGAAAAAACTTTTTCATAAATACCTCCAATAATTTACAATAATACTTTAATTATAACCCCTCTTTATAGTAATTATAATATACTAATATTATTACGTGTCAATAATATAATGATAATCGTATGATAATTGGCTATATGGAAAGCAAAAAACCAATTTTGCGTATGATTCTGGCGATAAATCTAAAAAAGCACAGGAAAACCTTAGGTCTTTCTCAAGAAAAACTAGCCGAAGTGGCAGGGTTATCCTGGCAAACAGTAAATAGTATTGAATGTCATCGGACATGGATAAGTGACAAGACGCTTGAAAATCTTGCCGAAGCTCTTAAAATTGAAGCTTTTCAACTATTGTTACCAGTTGAAAATACAAATCTAAAAACAATCAATTCTAATGAAGCTATGAAAAAATTGGTAAAAATCAAACGTGCTTATGATGATTCTTTCAATGAAATAGTGAATTTGACAAAGAAACCAAAAAAATAAAGTTCACGTAATTAAACAGATTTTATATAAAACCTGCTTAATTCGTGAAAATCTTCGTTAATCCAAGAATAATTTTTGTATTATTATCCAAAAATTATTTACCAAGATGCTCCCTGACAATGTTAAACATTCTTCTTACAGGTTCTGCTGCTCCCCAAAGAAGCTGGTCGCCTACTGTATAAAGAGTTAAATATTCATTGCCAATAGTCATCTTTCTTATTCTTCCAACTGGTATAGTTAAAGTTCCTGAAACAGCCGCAGGGGTAAGCTGTCTTATGGTTGAATCCACTTCATTTGGAACAACTTTTACCCACTCGTTGCCTGCTGCAATCATGTCATAAATATCTTTAATTGGAACATCTTTTGCAAGTTTTATTGTAATTCCCTGGCTATGACAGCGCATTGCTCCGATCCTTACGCAAATTCCGTCTATAGGTATCTGTTTTTTTGTCATAAGAATTTTATTTGTCTCTGCCATTCCCTTCCATTCTTCTTTTGACTGCCCATT
>Ga0123353_10014244_pt1 | contig 11451 bp, 6 predicted proteins | sample TergutLab28metaG_3_FD_92763 | JGI IMG/M metagenome (GOLD analysis project Ga0123353, IMG submission 92763) | Labiotermes labralis P3 segment gut microbial communities from Petit-Saut dam, French Guiana - Lab288 P3 | ecosystem: Host-associated > Arthropoda: Insects > Digestive system > Gut ... | reverse complement strand
GCTGTGCTCAATTATGTACCGCTGAATATGGCTGTAGCACAACATGTAGGCTGTCCCCAGTTACACATCCATGAAGATAGCTGTAGCACAACATGTAGGCTGTCCCCGGTTACACACCACTGAAGATAGCTGTAGCACAACATGTAGACTGTGCCCTGTAGCACAACATGTAGACTGTGCCCTGTAGCACAACATGTAGTATCTGTGAAGAATTTTATAGTAAATGTGTTTATATGTAGGTGGTTTATTGCTATTGATTTTTTCATTTATGTACTCTACAATATATAATTTTAGTCTGGAAAATGTGTATATAAACCCTTCAAGCTAGTTTGACATACACGTGTATGTTTGTGAATAGCCTACCCTGCTGGTAGTGTGACATACATTTTGCATTCCCAAAGTCACAAAGCCAGACGTAAATACCACTTGGATAAAAGAAAGCCCCATTTAAATCAGCTTGAATGATTAATATATACATGATGATTTTCACTAATTAGTAAACTTGGCCAGTTGGCATGTGAATGATGGTTGTAATTAATGTTTTTACAAGCTGGTGGGCTTTGTGGTGGGCCTAATTTGCATACAGACTGACCAAGGTTGCACCACATACAAAACCAGTTTAACTCTATCTGTTTGCTTACTCTTCTTAATAATTCAGTATTTTTTTATGATACAGTGAAATAGATGAAATTATTTCTTCCAGCAGGAGGCTGGTGTTGCCACATATGATCAGAAACTATACATGAGCTAAATGCCAAGACAGCCAAAACATTGCCTTAGTAGACTTAAATGGACTGTTCTGTTTCAGTGTTGCACTGGAAAATGTAAAGACTAAAGGACTGTGAGTGTGTACCTAATGTGAACACAAGCACCTACTGTTTATTTACTTGCCTCTCACCCTGTACACTCAATATGAATGGTAGGATTTTAGTATATCAGTGGTGACTAGAGTTTTATGTTGTTTAGTGTTATGTATTTGATCTTGTTAGTGTTGGAAAATAATTTATCTGAATTGTTACATTAGGTGGGACCAGATAAGAATACTTTCACAATTGATGGATTAACACCCAAGAAGAAATATAAGTTCCGAGTGAAGGCTGTAAACAAGGAAGGTGAATCTGAACCTCTGGAGACAGATGAACCTATTCTGGCCCGGAATCCTTACGGTAATAGTGAACACTGTAATAGAAATAAGGACTTCTCTGGTGTTTTTATAATCTGAACAAGAATAAAATACTTCTTTGTATGCTTATTGTACTATATTGTATATTTCTATCCAGATGAACCTGGTCGTCCTGGGAAGCCTGATATTATTGACTATGATAACAAGAGTGTGACTTTAAAATGGGCTAAACCAGAAGAGGATGGTGGTCGACCAATCTCTCATTACACTGTTGAAATGAAAGACAAGCTGTCTGTGGAGTGGGTTGAAGTTTTGAAAACAAAAGATAGTAATCCTGAGGGTGTTGTACAAGGCCTGAAAGAAAAGAATGTCTACCAGTTCAGGGTACGAGCACACAATAAAGCTGGTTCTAGTGAACCTAGTGAACCTACCAGCAGCCACGTCTGCAAACACAGGCATAGTAAGTAAAGCCTTTAACTGCATTGTTCACATGGTGCGTTTTTAAACAGCATCTCAGTGTGAGATTTCAGGTTCTCATGGCAGTGTTGATGAAGGTTAAAATTTTCTGGGGTGTTAGGCCATGTTGCCTGGAAAATAGTTGCAAACATTTTGAAGGAGCATGCTGCCTTTATATTCAGGGTCTAACAGTTCAAGAAGTTCTGTTACACTCTTCTTGGGATGCTGGACCCTGACAGAGGAGGCAACACACTCTTCCAAAATGTCGGTAGCTGCTTGCTAGTCAATGCAGCATAACATTGCAGAACACCTGAATATTCACTATCTCAGAAATTTATGTGAACATATTTACAGATTTCTTGGGTTTTTGTGTATTTAATATATTTAAAGATGCTCTGTTAATAGGATGTGTTGTTTAATCTTGAAATGTAGGGCATTTGAAAAAGTTGAGTTGAGAAAGATACGGGAAATGTGGCCATGGGCTTCTGTAAGGTACCGTCTCACTGTTTATGTAGAGGAAGTGAGGAAATCTGTGAAAACTTGGGCATGACAAGTGTTCTCGCAGTGGTATGCCTATGGTTTGGAAGTTGTAAATGTTCATGAGAAGTTTGTGCCAAGACAGTATTAGGTTAAGTCAGTCAAATTTTATTACATAAACAGACCTGTATTTCTATTTACAGATTTTAATTGAACATCCTATTTAGTAGATATATAGTCATTGCAAATAGTAATGAAAATGGTTATCTGTTCTTCCAGTGAAACCAAGAATTGATCGTGCCACTTTCAAGAGTGTGACCATTAAATCTGGACGAACACACAAGTGGTCTGTGGATGTATCTGGAGAGCCTCCTCCAACTTGCTCGTGGATCTGGCGTGACAACATATCATTGGTCACTACAGAAAAAATCAAGATTGAGAACATTGATTATCATACAGACTTTACAATTATTAGTGCCATGCGTCGAGATACAGGGAAATATACACTGATTGCAGAGAATGCATCTGGAAAAGATCAAGAGACAGTTGAACTTACAGTCCTTGGTGAGAATATTTTTCTTTGTGTGTTTATTTTGCGTAAAGAGTAGCTGGTTAAATTTATTTCCCGGTAAAGTGGTTTGAAGTCAATGTGTAGTAAATGTGAGTATGAATTTTGTAATTATACAACTCTGCTGCAGAGAAATTCAAATAGACCTGCATGATATAACTGTGTTATATGTTTATTATATATCAGATTTTGATTCTATCAGGTAAAAAAATAGGTGAGTCTTTAAAGCTTTTTAATAATAATTTCGTTAAATGAATATTGTGTTTGGCATTATTTATTCCCTAAGGTTTATTTGATCAACTTGTCATTTTAGGAGTTTTTGCTGTGTCTCATCTTCAAGGAATTGATTGTCATTATACTGGCAGGTGATAGTTTTATATTTTGGTTTTAGTGGCTTGGGAGTGATCAAACTCAGGACCTTTCTGATACTAGCCTGTAACTCTAACCACTAGACCACTGCAGTGGCTCACAAGTGGTTGCTTTAATTTTCATTACATTGTACGTTTGGTTACTCAAAATGGATATTAATTGTGCTGTGAAGAGAACCGTGTTGTGCTCATGTAGGTTTGATTTGCTGATGACCTCTTTTGTTGTTGCACTGAGTATTGACTCTTTCAGCTTTCTAGTGATCCTGTTTTCTTTTTTATTGTGGTTGATTTCAACCCTTTTCTCTCTTTTCTGTGATCTTCTTCCCAAGTCTATTCCTGTTTTAGGCTAAGGTATTTCATCAATTTTTGTGTTGTGTTTGCATTTGGAAATTGTGGTGTCACATGGCATTCTTGCCTGTCCTGTTTGCTGGGTGAGTACCAGTGATGTGAACAGTTACAAAAATTTGTTCAGTAAGTAACAGTCACATAAAAATTAAATGCACACCTTTGTAAAGAGCAACTCAAAAATTTTTTTCCATACAATGTGCCATTTCAGTATTCGCTTCCTTTGTTTTTTTGCCTTGAACATATCAAGACCATATTCAACTTCATGCCAGACATTTTTGCAATAAATACCATTGTGTTTTCTGCAATTGCTCTTTGGACTTTGAGCCCTCAAGCTGTGCAGGTTTATAGATTGTGGTGTCATGTGCACTGCATGTTTCAGAAACCCCTACAAGAAAGAAAGAAAAGGTAGTCAGGTCTTGAGACTGTGGTGTTTAGTAGTGGAGCACTTTGGCTGAACCATCACTCAGGCACTTGTGTATGTAGAGGCCACCCCAGTGCTCTAGTGATTGGCATGCTAGCCTGGTATTAGGTCTTGAGTTCAGTGCCAACCATTGCTGTTAATATCAAAATAAAAAATAATCAACATTAATTCATGATAGTGTCACCTGGGAGTAGAGTCAGCTCCTGAAACATTGTGTATGTCAGATAATTCTCAAAGAGTGAAAAATATCTATCATAATCTCTGCATAATACAACAAACGGAGTGTTAGAGTGAAAAACGAAAATTGAACAAACCCAATTAATATGATGAGGCAGAGTTGTTAGTCTGGTTTTCTTTAAATTAAAAAAAAAAAAAAAGAAAGACTTGCCCCTGGATTTTTTCATTTTTATATTTTCACTACCTTTTTTTTTTTTCTTTGATTTTTCATATTTCATGCACATTGGTCAAACACGTAAAAAATTTCATAATAGAGGATATTTTGGATCAATAATTTTGATAGTCTTTTGATTAACTTTTTTTGACTGTCACAATGGCATTTTCAATTAAATACTTTAAAGTCATCAGGTATGATGGGGTGTATCAGAAAGAAGTTTGAGAAGTACTGGGAAGCGTGGTTTTTGAGTTTATGTGTGAGGGCAGTTAGTACAATGTACAGTAATTACATTCTCATAGTACTGGTACACAGTTTGATGCAAGTGAATAATAAAGAAGTAAAAAAATTTCAGCCTATGTCACTGCAAAGACTGTGATATGGAAGACAAAACGTCACCTTTAATGCAGTAACAGAAGTACACCTTAAAATGAATCCTCAGTTCTAGAAAATAACATGTAATTAGTGCAATTACTGTATGTGATTGTAGGTGCTGAGTAAGAGTAATAGACATAATTTTAGTCATGATACTAATATACAGTGTCATATTTCAAACCATGCGATATGGGAATAAATTCAGTTTCTAGTGTCCTGTGTACCATAGAGCCGAGATTTAATGTTTCTCAATTTACGTTTTATCCTCACTTAGTGTTCACTTTCATTCGTTATTAATGTTAGTATTGTGGGCCGGATAGCTCAGTCAGTATAACAACTGACTACGGGCTGGATGGTCCGGGATCAAATCCCGGTGGGGACGAGATTTTCTGCTTGTCCAGACTGGTCCTGGGGCCCACCCAGCCACCTGTAAAGTGGGTATCGGGCCTTTCCCGGGGGTAAAGTGCGGCCGGGGTGTGCTGCTGACCACTCACCCCCTTCTAGTGCCACGGTCATGGAAGAGTAGAACCATACCTCTACCCACCCTCTGGGCCACACCAGGCCTTTAACGGGATCACTTTACCTTTTTTTATTAGTGTTAGTATTAAATTTTCTCATATGCCACTTCACTCATTTTAGTGCTGCAAACTTATTGCTTCACAAAGAAAACTTAAAGAGGGTTTTCACTGTAGTAACAGACATGTAAATCTTTTGACATGCAGGTAAACCCAGTATGCCACAAGGCCCATTAGAAGTAACGGATGTAACAAAGACCTCTGCAAAGTTGAAATGGAAAAAACCAGAGGATGATGGTGGATGTCCTATCAAAGAATATGAAGTGGAGAAGATGGATGTAGCTACTGGGAAATGGGTTCGAGTGGGACGAGTTCCTGGAGATCGGCCTTTTCCAGAATTGGATGTTACTGGTCTCACACCTGGAGCTGAATACAAATTCCGAGTGACTGCTGTCAATGATGAAGGAGATTCAGAACCTTTGGTAACAGAGAAGGCTACCATTGCCAAGAATCCATATGGTAAGCCCAGACCTCCAATTTTAATTTAACCTTAAGTCCAACACAGAGGCAAACTTCAGACTATGGAAATATCCATACTCATCACATCTTTCTTATCTGTCTATCTATGTGTCTTTCTTTTAAAGAAATCAGTTGTGTGTTGCTGTTATTGCCACATAAGAAACGTTTTGCAGAATTAACTTCAGCATTATTACTATACAATCCCAAAGCATTTTGGATTCATAAGGTTTATAATTATATTATTATGTACTCAAAAGTATAAATTACACCCACTGAATCTTCATATTATGCTCCAAATGTTTCCCTAGATTTGAGGATTTATTGGCAAAATTACGTGATACAAACACCGAACATATTTAGCACAATCAACTGAAGGGAAGAAATGCCCATAAAGTATGGTAGGAACCCACTCTGTAATATGTGCATGTCACTATAGGCCTAATATTAGAAAGGATGATGATGATGATGGATAAAATTGTGTTATTCTGGTGCACTTTATCATGATGAAATGAATGTTACATTTTTATACAGTGTTCCTTTAAGTTATTAAGTTTGTATTCATCACTCTGTAGTGACAAAGTAAATTGTTTAATGACATGAATATTGGGTGCATTAAGTCAAACACGATAAAAAATTGTATTTTGATGAACATAACCATTGGTCTTGACTGTATTGATTTCCCTTCAGACATGCACAGAGTAAATCAATTTGTGTGTGCTATATTTATATGTTTTTATCATTTTCTTTCATAAAGAAATAAATTGAAACATTTTCTGTGAAGTTAGATAGGACATGAAAAATATTCTGCAAAAGTTAAATATATTTTCCACACACATAAAAAGTTTTCTGTGCTTGTCACATAGATTAATGGGTGCATGTTACAGCTAAAATGTAACCAGGATGAACTCTATGAAATTTGTAATTCAAAAGATTGGAGACTGTATAGAATGTATTATTATTATTATTATTTTAACTAAAGACCACATTCCATTGAAATAAACTGTAAGTCACCAATTCTCACATCATTTCTAACAATTATTTCATATCCTAGTTTTCTGAGTCTGATTGTTCATCAGGAAGTGCTGCAATTCTGTTTCAGCTGAATTATCCACAGTTAGAACATTCTTGCTTTTTCAGATGAACCTTCCCAGCCTGGCACTCCAGAAATTACAGATTATGATAATGAGAGTGTTAACTTGAAATGGACCAAACCAAAAAGTGATGGGGGTGCTCCAATTGAGAAGTATATAATTGAGAAGAAAGACAGGTATCATCATATTTAATTCAGTGTGGCCTGTCAGAAATAAGTTTAAGATGTCAGCACATGATTTATGGGCAGAGAGTGAAGTACTCATCTCTTAAAACTTTAGTTGTTCTTACAGTTGTTGAAGAATTTAGGGAAATTTTAAATAACTATATTACATGGTTGACTAGATGTTATTCTGGGTCATAATGTAAATGCTCAAAACAAGAAAAAGCATTTCTGTATTCACAACAAAAGATGCATCTCAGAAAACATCACAGCAGACTTTGTAGAATACTGCAGTGGCAGTTGCTGTCTTCTGGTATGTGACAATGTGTAGCTTGGTAGATGTGTACTAACATTATGGAGGAAACTCTTTGTAATTCTTCACATTGGTAAAACAAAGCCATTTGTTGAAAACCCTGCTTGTGGAAAATGGGCAGGAGGGCCAACATCAAGGGTGTGGGTGAACCAATGGGAAAAGTGCACAAAGGAAATAATGACAAGGGTGAAATATAATGGTAAAAGTGTAGTGGGTGGGAAGAAAGTGATTGAGATAAACTGTGCAGGAATACACAAGACTTTATAAAAATAATACAGAATAAATCAAAGGCTGAAGTAAGTAAAAATGAACAAAGTAAAATTAAGGGCTGTAGGGAGGAGTGGGAAAAAAAAAACCATTATTAGTGGCACTGAAAAATTCTGCTAGGGTCAAGGGGAGAAGTAATGAGGAAGACAGTGCCAACAGTATCCAAGGGAAAGCAGTGACAGAACAGAGAAATACAAGGAAGGGATAAGACAGCTGTAAAATAAAATAATAAATAGTCCTTTCTGAGTCTTGGAATTACTGACAGTGGTGTTAAATATGAACTGCAGGTAAAATAACACTCATTCATAAAATTATTTTGTTGTATGAAGGTGTATGATTTTTCTAAACTGTTGATTATATCAAACTTACACTTCCTTTATTGTTACTAAATACAGACGTGTGTGTGTGTGTGTGTGTGTTCTGATGTGTGCACAGTGAAAATTTGCGGTGATTTTTTGTAGTCCCTGTAGGACACACCCTGTGCTCAAAAAATAGTCTTTGTTTTATAATAACACAGTGTTTGGACAATGGAGGCAATGAAACTGAGTTTAATTAAAGATTGCTACTTCAGGCCTAAGTTGATTTACAGTGTAGTTGTTACATTTGTGGCTCTCAAAGCCATTAGTGAGACTCTCAGAAAAGTGAAAAGGCAATAAATATTAAGAATTTATAACTTTAATGTTATATGGAAGTAGAATGGAGCCAAATTTGGGTTGTTCATTAAGATCATGCAATTTTTGTTTCAAGTTAAAAACAGGTCATCACAGCTTTAAAAGGGAAGCTTGTAAATGCAGTTTGAAGACAAGCATATGGTCTCTTTTTAGAGAGTTTTCATTTACTATTTCACTCTCTTTCATAAGCTATCTTTCACATGTAATGAAAAGCTAATAAAGTTTATAATTGTGTGCTTACAGATTTAAGCCTGATTGGGAGAAGGCAATTGAAGTGCCAGGAGACCAGCTAGAAGCAAAAGTTCCTGACCTAAAGGAAAGAGCTGAGTACCAGTTCCGTGTAATAGCTGTCAACAAAGCTGGACCATCTCCTGCCTCTGAGCCAACCAAAACACACCTTGTGAAACATAAGGCCTGTAAGTTGACCTATGAATATAATGACTAGTGAATTTTGTATAATTATAATGCTCTCTTTTGAGTTTACATGAAGTCGAAAAATAAAAAGGAATGCTTCAGTTCCTTATGCATTAACTAGTAACCTTTTGCTTTCAGTAAAACCAAGAATAGATCGTACAAATCTGAAACCTATTGTGATCAAAGCCGGAAAGATGGTGAAGTATGATGTGAACATCAGAGGTGAACCTCCTCCAACTGTAAAATGGTTCCATGTGGACAGTGAGGTAAGAAGTTGATTTAATGGTTATACGTATTTAAATCATGTCTTCTAACTCAAAATGTGACAGTTATAACAATAAAGCAGATACATCAGAATTAACTGTGATGATAATATTTGTATTGTATGATGGATTTAATAAATTGTAAGTGAATGTTGTACTTCATGGAACTAGGTTTTTGACTCAGTAATCATTAAGCTTTATTTTAAAATACATATTTGCAAGTTCAAGCAAATGTGACTTTCAGTTGTATGTATTAGAGTTGTTTATGTCCTGAAGTTTGTTTAACATTCTTTGAACTTCTTTGTCTGTACCTGAAGAACAGAAATGCTGAAGTAAATCCACATTCATGTAATTAATGTTTGCAAGTTTCAAATAATATGCTAAAGTTATATAAGATAATAATGTTTGTAGTGTTTGTAGGTTGGTAACCCTTATGTGGCAGGTGAGGGTGGTTATTTTCTACTAGAAGGCATTATCAGCTTAGGAAGGGAGTTGTGATGTTGCATAGATCCTTGTAGGATACACATGCATATGTCACAACCAGCAGGAAATTGATACTTAAACAGTACAAGCGTATATGCCCATTTTGGTTCAGGTTTTTTCATTTTTTCATGGACATTATTCTGCTACTGTATAGACAAGATAGTCCATGATACTGGGTAAGCTTACACAAATGAATGCATTATGTATTGTCCTCATGATGTTCTTCATCTTTTTAGGTTAAGTCTGAGGGTAATATTGAAATCATTAACGTTGATTACAATACAAAACTTACTGTTAATGATGCTGTAAGGAAGAATACTGGTTTATGGAAAATTTTGGCTGAAAATCAGCATGGAAAAGATGAAGCTGATGTTGAAATTACTGTTCTCTGTAAGTACATTGGAAGATTACAGAAATTAGAAATTAATCTAATGATATTTAATGATATAAGCATAACTGCATTTAATATATGGGAGTTCTTAAAACTCTAGAAAATGGCATTTTTTGACTACAGTGGGTGATTTAGGAGCTCCATTAAAAAACCTAACATATTGTGATCCACAAATTACATTACCATATACATGACAGAGACCCAAAGGGCACAGAACATGTCAACTTGCTGTTTAAATGTGGTTATGCTTAGATAATGAAAATTTTATTAGGTATACAACTATATAATGATATGGAAATCAGTGTGAAATTAACTGTTTACTATCTTGATGGAGCAGACAGCAGTTTCTTGTACTGTGTCATTGCTCTGAGTAGAAAATGTAGTTTTGAATGATATAAAGACAGCTTTATTTAGTTGATGGACTTCTGTGCCATGAAATTGGATTTCTGGGGTATGTTAATACTCTTTAAGTCAGCACTGAAAAAGTATCTTCTTACTCATGTACTTTATTCTTTGGAAGAATTTTTAGTACATAACAATGATACAAATTAATAATGTTATTACAAGTAATGTTATTATACATGTTTCATATTTTTATATACATACATTATATACATTGTATTGTTGTGATGTTTGATATTTATTGCATCATTGCTGTGTTTTATTGCATTAATTGTTATTGTTTACTTATAGTGATGATGATGTGTAAAACAACTTAAATTTTCTTTACATGTTTCCTATTCAACCGTCCTTGAATAGAGCTTGGATCTCTGAAATGTGTATGAAATGTAAATGTAAATATAAAATATACCATTTTGGAACAACAACAGTTTTAAACAGACATTCATATGTAAAGTCATGGCTCGATCTAGAGAATTTGTTCTTGTTTTAGCTGCGCCTTCAAGACCACAGGGCCCACTGAAAGTATCGGACGTCACAAAGAATGGCTGCAAGTTGAAGTGGGATAAACCAGAGGATGATGGTGGAAAGCCTATCTCTGGCTATGTAGTTGAAAAGCTTGATACTGCAACTGGGCGGTGGGTGCCAGTTGGTCGTACCACTGAGCCTGAGATGGATGTGAAAGGACTACAGGAGGGTTGCGAATATAAATTTAGAGTGAAAGCCGTCAATGACGAAGGAGAGAGTGAGCCACTGGAAACAGAGCGTGCTACCCTTGCTAAAAATCCATTTGGTGAGTTACAGAATTGTGTTCACATGTTGACTGCACAAATGATTGTCACATTGGCATGGTTTGAAATGATCATAACTGCTTATGTGGTGTGTGGTTTCAGGTGTCCACCATGAAGTTGATGAAAACCTTGCTCTGCTGGGTTATTATGCAATGAGTAGTGGTAATTTGTTATCGATATTTCAGAACAACCTCTTGGTCCCTTCTTCATGGGTCAAAAAAAAGTGTGGGGGACTGATAGGTTGTCCCAAAACGTCGGTAAGAAATTACCAATACTCACTGTTTAATAATCCAGAAGAGTGTAGTTCTCATCTGCTTACGTGATGTTGCTACATGTCCTCATGTGAAATTGGTATGGACTGTTACATTCCTGTAAATTAGACACAGGTTGGATGTTTGTTTTATGTGATGTTCTATTAAGAATGAAGGACAATTAAAATGGTTAAGAAATGGTTTGATTTTATAAAACATTTAATATTCTCAATTTTGGAGAGAAGTAAATTCTTTTAATTAGTCAGTTGTCATGAATAAATGGTTGTCTTTTTGTGTTTCTTGATGGAACAGCTCAATAGCATGATTACATTGATCTTTATGACTAAAGCAGGATTTGTCACAACTGATGTAATGTGGTAATACACTATGCAGAT
>Ga0123353_10014243_pt1 | contig 11451 bp, 8 predicted proteins | sample TergutLab28metaG_3_FD_92763 | JGI IMG/M metagenome (GOLD analysis project Ga0123353, IMG submission 92763) | Labiotermes labralis P3 segment gut microbial communities from Petit-Saut dam, French Guiana - Lab288 P3 | ecosystem: Host-associated > Arthropoda: Insects > Digestive system > Gut ... | reverse complement strand
CAGGGGGACGGGGTTAGTGTTCCAATTTGACCTTGGTCAAATTGGAACACTAACCCCGTCCCCCTGTTCCAACCCCGTCCCCCTGTTCCAACCCCGTCCCCCTGTTCCAACCCCGTCCCCCTGAGTCACAAAAGCCCAACCTGCCAGCGTTATCGGCAGGTTGGGCTTGTGTTTAACAGTTACAACTGTGCTTGAAAACTTAGTCCTTCTTCTCCCCCAAAGGAAGAACCGTTTTACCGTATTCATTATTGAGTATCTGCGCAAAGCTTGCATAGATGGCGGAGCTTCCGCAGAAGATACCCACGTAGCCTGCGATGTTGATGATGAGCTCTGATCCCGCAAATTGACCCGCGGCAAGCAAGAAGAACAGCAGGGTGAGCGAGCAGAACACAACCTGAGTTGCACGGTTATGCGTCAGCGAGCCAATGAACATGAACAGGGTGAAGAGGCCCCAGAGAAACAGGTACAGACCCTTGGAGAAACCATCAACGTCAACAACAGCTGTGCTGGAGATGCCGGCAAGGGGGTTCCACCATACGATAATCAGCGACCACCAAAAGAATCCATAAGCCGTAAAAGCGGTTGCGCCAAACACATTGTTTTTCTTGAACTCCATGATTCCGGCAACTATCTGCGCAGCGCCACCGAGCGCAAATCCCATTGCAATGATGGCAATGTTCAGGTCGGTTAATCCTGCGTTATGAAAATTCAGCAAGACGGTTGTCATGCCAAATCCCAGTAGTCCTAGTGGGGCTGGATTAGCAATTTTGTTTTCACTCATGAGTCTGCTCCTTAATGTCTTGGTAGCCGTCTGCCAACATAGGCAATATTGAGCTAAAAAATAATTCTGAATAGAATACCTTACTCTCGCGCAAATAAGCCCGTCCCTCGGCAAAAGGTTAAAGATTCTTTTGCCTCCGCAAGAAAACAGTTACACTTACTACGAGTAGCCAAAACTACCTTTGAAGGAGTTCTATGAGCAACGAGATTACTCTTTTCAGCGGAAATATTGAGTGCATAGATGAGGTCAGGGAGCTCTGGGAGGAGCTTAACGCTTTTCACTCTGAAAAAACATGCCATTTTAAGCAGTTCTACGAGGAGTTCACCTTTGAAGCTCGAAAAGAGCCTCTGTTAAGCAGCGCAGCCAGGGGCGAGCTGCTTGTTTTTATTGCCTACAGCGGCGATGCTCGTGTTGGCTTCTGCATTGCCAGTGTGGTTGATGGGGTTGGCGAGATAGGCTCTTTGTTCGTAATGGAGGGCTACCGCAAAAAGGGTGTGGGTCACCTGCTTACCGAGGCGGCGCTTGACTGGATCAAGTCGCTTGACGCAAAAAAGACCATAGTGAGAGTTGCCTGCGGCAACGAAGAGGCTTTTGACTTTTACGCAAAGTATGGTTTTTTGCCCCGGGCAACTGAGCTGCAGCTTGCTCCTTAATACTCCTGTCACTTACCGGGTTACTTTAATCTCTTGCCTGGTGACTAACACCGGTAGATTGGGATTCTGCTCAATGAGCTCTGCCAGTTTCTTCTGTTCAGGCGACGGATAGCTCATCAGGTCATCCAAAAAGCGGTAGCTCACTGATTGATAGAGCAACTCCACCTGTATCGTCAACTCACCGGTGCCGGCCGGAAGGCTGATGAGATACGTGGTAGTGTCGCTGCCTCCAATGAAGTTATCGTCTATGAGAGCGTCGCCGATAACCGCAATGTCAACCGGTACCTTGGTTTTGTCAAATCCAACCGGCAGAATGCGGTTATCTTTAGCAAAGGCAACCCCTTGGAGCAAAACAGAAGTGGCCTCGCCGTTGCTGTTGAGCATTATCGATTCATATATCTGCACTTGCCCGGGTTGGTCGATGAGGGAATAGTGCGGCTCAAAGGTGCCTGCCACCTGGTCGGCGTTGTTGTCCAAAATCATGCCTTGCTCGTTGTAGCCGCCGGATTCGTACAGCAGGTTGCCTGAGGCATCAAAGACCTGCACATGCAACCAGGCCCGTCGAGAAGGAAAGCCGGTTGGAAACTTATGCCCAACCATTGAGTCAATGGTGACATCCAGCATAAGTGTGGAATCTGCTCCAGGTGCCACGGCAAAGCTACTTGCAAGGGTGAGCGTGGCAGTCTCGTTTTGCAGAAACTCGGTTGAAGCCTCTATGCCCCGCTCCAATGGATTATCGCTGCTGTTATTGAGTTGCTTGAGAAATGAGTTGGGGCCAACAAAGCTGTGCGTGGATATCTCCCCGCGTGCGGCATCTTCTATCTGCATGTTTGAAAGCGGCCCTGACTGCACCACCACCGGCATATGGCACGACTGGCAAGATTTTGACGAGGATTCGGACCACTCAGCCCATTCCAAGGCAACCACCTGCTCGGGCAGCTGTATGCCCGTGGGCTCGCCTTCAACAGTAAAAGCGTCGGTATACAGGGTGTGGCACGCGGCACACATCGCCGCACTCCGTGCAGTAGCGTCAGGCACGGTAAAGTAGCCAATACTGTCAACCATAGGCTGCTGGGCAGCCTCGCTGATTGGGTAGTATCCGTACAGATTGCGAGTCTTGCCTGCAGCAGGCATGTTGAGATCAATAGTCAGCTCAGAGTCATGAAACACGGTATTGCCCTCAGTGGGAATTGAGGTGAGCTGGTGGCAAAGCATGCAAGAAATGCCATCCAGGTACAGTTCGTGCAGCTCGCTCTCCGGATTTCTAGCATTGTCGAAAAAGCTTTGTGATGAGTCCTCTGCAATGGCGGTGAAGTTGGCCATCGGCAAATGACAGCTGGCACAAACTCCCTGAATCAAATCAGAAGCCTCCGGAAGCATCATCATCTCCTGCCTGACCACCGCCTGAAAAAGCGGGTCAGTGGAGGACTGGGAATGAGTAGAGTTCATCCACTCCGTGACAAAGGAAAACTGGGTGCCATCATCCGCACTAATGTCATTGTGGCAAGAACGGCACTGAGATGCCAGCGGAAAAAGCTCAACGCTCGCCGCTGTAGTTACTGCATCTGTATCCGAAACACTCGCATCAGAGCCTTGATTACTTGCACACCCCGCCAAAATAAGAATCAAGGAAAACGCCACCGCAACAATAACCAGACGCCTTTTCATAGTAACCTCCACACACCCTATATGCTTGGTTTCAAAGAAGATTGCTCCGCACCCAGATTATCACAATTGCCCTAGGTATTGTAGATATAATCAATCAAGAAGCACATTACCCGCCATCCTGCGCGTTTGCCGCTCGCTGTGTTACTGGTCGGGTTGACTGGATTCGAACCAGCGGCCTCTGCGTCCCGAACGCAGCGCTCTACCAAACTGAGCCACAACCCGACAGCCTTGCAATCCTACCATAAAGGTTGATTTTGGTGAAGATGGTGGGGGTGAAACAGAGGGACGGGGCTGGTCTGGGACAGAGGGACGGGGTTGGTTTGGGACAGAGGGACGGGGTTGGTTTGGGACAGAGGGACGGGGTCGGTGTCCCAGATTGGAACACTAACCCCGTCCCCCCTGTTCCAATCTGGGACACCGACCCCGTCCCTCTGTCCCAAACCAGCCCCGTCCCTCTGTCCCAGACCAGCCCCGTCCCTCTGTCCCAAACCAGCCCCGTCCCTCTGTCCCAGACCAGCCCCGTCCCTCTGTTTCATTGCTGATGCTTAGTTTCCTACCAGCTGCTCAGATGAATGGGGCTCGAGTTCAAGTTGAAGCTCTTCTTCCTCGGCTTTCTCTTTCTTGATTGCCAGCAGCGAAGCAACGAGGCCTACGGCAAACAAGAGGGTAAACACTACAGTCCATTGGTCAAACAGTACTATGGGTAAGCTCATGTCCTGGGTGAGGATAAAGAGTAGTATCGCTACAACAACCGCTACGAGCGTGACGACGAGGAGTATTGGGTTTACCTTTTTGCCCACTTCTGTTTCAAGGTCATCGCTTTGCTCACTGGTAAGATTTTTCTTCAGTACGGCTCGCACGCCTAAGAGTGCAAACGCCAGCACGGCAAAGATAGTCAGGATAAGATCTGCAAGAGACCAGGCAAAGAATCCAGTGGGCGCTACAAGGGGCACCGGAATCCCAAATACCTCGAGCACGGGGATTCCCTCTTCTAGTGCGGCGGCGCCTATCACTTCTGCTGGACTGCCTGCTTCGGGCACGGACTGATCCTCAAATGCGCCGGTTGAAGGCTCGCTCCTGGCTTCCGGGGGCTCCTCCTGCGGAGTGATAACCGTAGCAGGCTCAGAGTCTGATACCCACTGGGCTATGTACACGGCGTTTCCGCTCACCCTGGCAGTGGGAACCGGGCTCCAGCCGCTGAAGGTCCATCCCGCTCTGCCGGTGACCGCAGGGGCAGCAGGAGTTGCGTCTCCGGCCCTCAGGCTTGTTGTGCTCTGAGGTTGAAAGGTTCCCTGTTCGCCGGGCAGGAAGCTCACGATATAGGTGATGACTACTGCAGGCGGCTGTGGCACTTCAGGCTGCTCGGGTGGCTCAGGCTGCTTCGGCAGATCTGGCTCCGGTGTAGGCGGAGTAGGTGGAGTTGGTGGAGTTGGTGGAGTGGGCGGTGTAGGCGGCGTTGGCGGCGTAGGTGGAGTGGGAGGAGTTGGAGGGGTGGGTGGAGTGGGTGGCTCCAACTCCTCCCAGAGAGCTGTTAACTTTACGTCGCCGGCAGGCATGTGAAAACTCTCGCCTGGTTGTAAAATTACACCTGATTCGGCTTGCCAGCCAATAAACCTGTGGTTGTCTTTGGTCCAGGTGTTGTCCAATACCGTTACGGTCACACCGGGGAGGTGGGGCATACCCACGTCTATGACAATGTCTCCGCCGGTAGCTCCGCCGTGGTGATAGATAACGTCAAACTTAACTTTGGTCAGATACTTGAACTCGGAGCTTGTAATGCCGCTCACCGGCACGGTTGTAATGCTCATCACGTAGTTATCCGGATAGATAACGAGGCTCTCATTATTGAAGATATCGTTGTAGACGCTCATATAGCGTCCTGCTCCCATGTGAGCGCCGTTGAGCCCAGGCTCAAGTAAAACAGGCGATGAGAGGGCGATAGCCGGAAAGTACAAGGACTGAAACACGCCTCCGGTGATGACCCCCAGGGTTCCCTTATTTATGGCATCGCAGTTGATGGCCTCAAGCTCTCCCAAGAAGGTGCCGCCCGAGATAAGGTTGATGATACCGGTATTCATCACTGAGGTGCCAAAAGGCGCAGCGATGAATGTTCCTCCGGCAATTTCATTGATAACGCCCCTGGGGTTGCTCCCTATACTATAGTAGTTGTAGATGGCATAGCTGCCCGTTGCCGTAAAGACCGGATTGCCGGTTATGATGCCTACCCGGCCCCAGTTGAAGAAGCCCTGGCTGCCTGTAAAGGTGCCGCCCGTGATGGCAAGGATGTCGCAGTTGGCATCGTTTTGCAGGGCAACAACACCCTGAAAGTCCCCGCCGGAGATAAGGCCTACCTGGGCTCCCGTCAAGGTAGCGCTTCTGTTTAGGGTGAGGAGGCCAAAGTGTGACCCAGAAAAGCTGCCACCCGAGATAACGCCAATACCGGTTTTTTGGGTTTCTGACTCTATCCATATGGTTGCATTTCTGGGGTTTGAGGTATTGTTTAGTTGCCCAACACGCAGGGCCTTAAAAACGCCGCCGCTGATCTCATCGATCCAGCCGCCTCGTGTCATACCGATTGCACTGCCTCGGGCGGCCTCAAAATAATCACCGGTGATGGTGCCAATCTGGGCATAATTTTCAATAAAGATTCCGTGGCCGTTAAGTGTTTGATTTGGATTTGTCTGTTTAAAGCTGCCTCCGGAGATGAGCTCTATCCTCGTGCCTGTTCCTGAGAGTGCAATTGCGTTTCTTCCGGCTTCGATAGCACAGTTGCTTATCTCATCAAGGGTTGCCCCATTTTGCAGGTTAATCCCTTCAAGGCCGGCTTCAAAGCTTCCTCCCTCAATAGTTCCTGAGGAGCTCACGCCCCTGAGAGTTAGTGTAGAGGAGCTGCTTTTTATCAGGATGCCGTCTCTTGTGAGAATGTATCCGTCATAGACGGTAACAAAACCGTCGATGGTCAATATGTTGTCACTCTGCCCAGAGCCCAGGGTGAGGCTCCCGCCGCTCAAGACTTCTACCCTCATGGTGGCGGTGTGTTCGCCGTCTGCGCCGATGATGGTAACGTTATCGGTAATGGCAAGCGTAGAGCTCTCGGTTACGTCGCCCAGGGTCTCCAGGGTGTAGGTAGCAAACCCTGCGCCCGCTGCGGCAACAATGGCCTCTGAGTAGGTATCAAAGTAGCCACCGGTCTCTTGCAGTTTGACGGACTTAATGCTCAGGGGAGTAAGCTCAAACGCAGGCGCTCCCCAAGGAATTTTGTAGTTACCGGTTTGAAAGAAGAGGTTGGGAACAGCGCCGGATAAGTCCCACTTGATATTGGTGGTGTTGAAGGCAAGGCCTGCCGTGCGGGCAAGGCCGCTGTTTGTTCCCTCATAAGAAGTGGGAATGCTTAAAGACTCCACCTCAACAATCATGCTTCTGCCATAGGCCTCAAATCTTCCCGTGCAGGTTCCCGGGAGATACGCAGCCAGGCCCGTTGTTTGGAGGGAGATTGCGTAGCTTGCAAAAGGCGAACCCGTGGCACTTACGCTGCCTCCGGCTATTTTGACGGTTCCTGTCCAAACACAGATGGCATAGCTAGCGTGTGCCTGAAAGCCCGTTGCGGCAACAACGCCGCTATAGACCGTGACGTTTCCGTTGGTTACTTCAATGGCAGAAACCCAGTCACCCGAGGCGGTGACCGCGCCGCCGGACACTACAACATCGCCTTTGCTGATGTGTATTGCCATTGAGCTATCGCCGATAGCCTGAACAACGCCGCCCGCCGTTACGTCAACTGTTCCGCCTGACAACTGCACAGTAGTGCCGGCACTGGACAGCGTTAGAATTTCGCTGCCGCCCCCAATAACCAGGTTGCCGCCCTGTACGTCTAGAGAGTTGCCTGATGCAAAGGTGATGGTGTGGGAGCCATCTCTGGCAAGCAGGGTCACGTGGGTGGTAACACTGGGCTTGCCTGCTACGGTTATATCGCCCGTAACCTCAAGAACACCGCCGCCAGCTTGGTTTGCTGCAGTGATTGCTTCTTCTAAGGTGGCAAAAGTGATGTCAGTTCCCTGGAATCTCACCGGGTCTTTGGCACTCAGTGCTTCCTCCTGGCTCAGCAAGCCCAATGCCCCTGCGGGGTCAGGATCTGCTGGATCTTCAAGGCCTTCCGGGTCTTCCAGATTACCCGCGCCTTCTTCTTGCAGGGCGTCTTCTGCCGCTGCAGGTTCTCGTAGGGCATCTTCGATAACAAGCATTTGCTCAGAATCTGCGTTGTTTCCAGGGTCTGTGATTTGACCTTCTCCCAGTGCAATGGCTGGAATCAAATACAACAGCAAAGCCACTGCCATGAGAATGGCTAGCGCCCGTCTTGTAGTAGGTTTAGTACCCCTTTTTTTGGCCTTTTCATAATCATACCCATCCATTATGAGATCAGCCCCCTTTCGCGCTTCAGTTACCCCCCTATTCGCGCGTTTCACGATAGGCTATAAACCCACTTTACAGTCAATGATTGTGGGGAAGTCTCCATAATTGCCCAAAATATGCAATCTACAGGGGGTTTAGCAGGATTTTGTCATAATTATACGTTTACAAATTAGCTACGATTTGATTTCGTTTTGGTACAGGAGGGACGGGGTTGGTGTCCCAGATTGGTGGAACAGGGGGACGGGGTTAGTGTGGAACAGGGGGACGGGGTTAGTGTTCCAATTTGACCAAGGTCAAATTGGAACACTAACCCCGTCCCCCTGTTCCACACTAACCCCGTCCCCCTGTTCCACCTCCTGTACCAAAAAAAACCTAAGAGTCGCCCAAAAAGGCGCCGGACTGCCTGGACCACAGCCGCGCATACTCCCCGCCTGCTTCGATGAGCTCGGCGTGGGTGCCGTCTTCTACGATGCCGCCCTCGCTCAAAACGATAATGCGATCGAGGGATGCCACCGTTGAGAGCCGGTGCGCAACCACAATAGAGGTGCGGCCTTTCATGAGATTGGCCATTGCGTCCTGGATGAGCTTTTCACTCTCGGAGTCTAGGGCGGAGGTGGCCTCGTCCAGCACCAGGATGGGCTCGTCGGCAAGGATGGCGCGGGCAACGGCAACGCGCTGGCGCTGGCCGCCGCTCAGCTTGACGCCGCGCTCGCCGGTTATGGTATCGAAGCCCAGCGGCAGCGCCTCAATGAACTCCAAGGCGTTGGCCTTTTCGGCGGCGGCGCGGATTTCTGCCTCCGTAGCATCCGGGCGGCCGTAGGCTATGTTCTCGCGCACCGTGCGGTGAAACAGCAGGGGCTCCTGCGGCACATAGGCTATCTGCGAGCGCAGGCTCACCTGCGTCACAGAGGCAATATCCTGGCCGTCTATGCAGATGCGCCCTTTTTGCAGGTTAGAAAGCCGCAGCAACAAAGTGGTCAGCGTGGTTTTGCCCGAGCCACTTCTCCCCACAAGCCCCACGCGCTGACCGGCGGGAATATGCAGGGTAAAACCCGAGAACACCTTGGTGGAGAGCCTGTCGTCTTCTACATAGGCAAAACTCACGTCTTCAAAGTCGATGGCGCCGGCGCTCACCACTATCTCCGGCGCTCCCGGTGCATCGCTCACCAGGCGCGGCTCGTCCAAGATTGACGTCATGGCAGCCGCCTCGCCAAAACCGCGGTATATCGAGGCAAAAGTCATGTTGAGCCGGTTGAACTGCATGCAGAGCGCCGTGGTGTAGGTAAAAGCCATGACCAGCGTGCCGGCGGTGATGCCAAACCACGCGCTGCCGCCCGTCACCAGCACTACCATGCAGGTCATGATGCAAACGATGATGAGGCTGGTAATTGCGCCCCTCATGGTAGCCGAGCGCATTCGGCGGGAGTCAGCGGCAAACACATTGTTGTTGACCTCGTTGAAAATGCCGCGCTCATAGGCCTCTCGCCCGTAGGTCTTAACTGCCAGGATATTGGTAATTGAGTCGGAGAGCTCGCCAGAAAGCGCGTTTTGCGCAGAGGCGGTTGCGGCGTTCAAGGGCAGTATCCGCTTGAAAAGCAGCCAGGCGGCCGTAGTATAGATAGCCAGCAACACGGCTAAAACGGCCACATAAAGCGGCAGCGGCGCAGCCAGTATCACCAGGGTGAAGATGGCGGTGAGTCCAATGGGCACCACCGCATACACCGCGCTCTCCATCAAAATGGAGTAACCGCTGATGAACTTTTGCGTTTGAGACACCAAAGAGCCACCAAAGCGTGCGGCATGAAAGGTCATGGACTGATTGGAGAGCGTGTCAAAGGTGCTGGTAGCCAGGTCATAATTGGCAAGGATCTCAATCTTCCACACGCTGTAATCCTGCACCTTAGAACAGGCTTGCCCCACCAGGTTTATCCCCACCAGCGCCAGGATATAAGGTGAGTAGGCTTGCAGCACATTCTCCTCAAGCCAGGGCGGCTCGGTGGTGAGCTTGTCAACTATCAATCCCATGACAAAGGGGTTGCCAAAGGTCAAAAGTCCCACAAATCCCACCGTAGAGAGCATAGCCAAGGCAAAAAATCCCCAGTGTTTGCAGGTAACTGCCCAGTAATAGTGCAGGGTTCGCTTGGTTACCGATACTGTTTTATCCTCGCTCATAACTCTTGCCTTTCCTGTTGGCTGCCTCAGTAAGTTTGCAGTGAGTCATCGCTCAGGCAACATTTTAGTTCTCTTCTGCCCCTATGATATAATTGGTTGTTTCTTTATCAACCGGGAAGTGCTGATTTATTCAGTTAATCCCCTTTGATGCCCGGCTTACCGCCTGGTGAGACAAGGAAAACTATAGGCTTTATGCGTGCTTTTTTCAAAACAATGTTGGCAGCTGTTATGGTGTGCCTCTTATTGGTTGCTCCGCCCATGCAGAGTGCCTTAGCCAATGATGAGGTCACTGCTGATACCCCATTTCCCGACATTGTGGCGCTTCAGGCTAAAGTTGACGAGGCTTCTGCGCTGTATGACGTGGCTACCCAGAACATCTTAGACCTCCAGGTAGAGATTGATGAGCTCAACGAACGTATCTGGGAGATTCGCAAGGAGCTACCCGAGGCGCGCAAGGTTTCAAATGCCGCTGCCAAGGAATACTACTGTCTTCTCTCTACCTCTAACCAGTTTTTGGAGGTGGTTTTGGGAGCCAGCTCGCTCGCAGACTTCTTTGCCAAGGTTGAGTACTCAGCTCGTCTCAATCAGAGCTTTCTTGACGATATATCCCGGCTCACCCGTATAAACGAGGAGCTTAAAGAAGCTCTTGAAGAGCTGGAAGAGATTAATGAAGCCCTGGTATTAGAACAAGAGCGTGCCGAACAGGCTCTGATTGATGCCCGCAATGCACAAACTGCTGCCAAGGAAACTGCTCTCAGGATTGCCGAGGCAACAGCAGCGGCAACGGCAGCAGCGGCAGAAGCTGCGGCAGCTATCAATCATACCCCTGAAGCCCCTCTCAATCCCAGCCCTGTCACTGGTGTCAACCCGGGCTTGCCTGAGTCACCCTCAGAAAAACAGGCGTTTGTTGATCTTTGGACGCCGCGCATCGATGCCTACCTCCTCGGCTCCCCTCTGGAGGGTTTTGGCTATGCCTTTGCTAACGCCGCCTACGACTACAATGTGGATCCTCGCTGGAGCCCGGCTATCGCCTGTCTCGAAAGCAGCAAGGGCCGCTACTGCTTTTTGCCCCACAACGCCTGGGGATGGGGACAGGTATCCTGGCCAGACTGGGAAACCGCCATCTTTGCTCACGTGAGAGGTCTCTCGATTGGTTACGGATACACCATCTCAATAGCCGCAGCCCAAAAGTACTGCCCGCCTAATTGGGAGCATTGGTATAACGTAGTATCCAGCGAAATGGCCCGAATCTAGCGGCTTAATCTGGGCGGCATCTTGGCTTTCTAATTAAATTCGCCGCTCAGTCACTTATTAGTATAAGCTCCTGTCGCGGCGAATTTTCTTATCAAGCCAATCTGCTCGCCCAGATTAACCCGCTAACCTGACAGGTTTGAAAACTCCTCTTCCTGTCACCCTGAGCGTAGCGAAGCGAAGCCGAAGGGCCTAGCCAGCGACTCGCTGACTGGGTTCTTCGACTACGCGCTACGCGCTTCGCTCAGAATGACAGGGTGGAGAAGTTTTCACACAGTTTGACGTCAGACTGTGTGAAAACGTCATTCCGGGCTTGACCCGGAATCTTGAATGGCATGTTATAGGATTCCGGGTCAAGCCCGGAATGACGAATCAATGTGTTTTCACGCAGTTTGATGTATTAGGTGTCAGGTTTTACAGCCCCAGGGCTTTTTTGAGGCCGGCTACTCTGCGTCTTGAGACTGGGACCTTTTCTTCTTCTTCAGCCAAAGTTAGTTGTAGTGTGCCGCCGCTCAT